>Ga0307517_10007912_pt1 | contig 15368 bp, 10 predicted proteins | sample 23_EM_MG_FD_194515 | JGI IMG/M metagenome (GOLD analysis project Ga0307517, IMG submission 194515) | Populus trichocarpa ectomycorrhiza microbial communities from riparian zone in the Pacific Northwest, United States - 23_EM | ecosystem: Host-associated > Plants > Roots > Unclassified | place...
TTTGGTATCACTCGTATCATCACCAAAAAAAAAAAAAAAATATATATATATATATATATTAGTCTCTACAACTCTAATAAATTTTTAATATTTAAAAAAGTATCGACTAGAAATATTTTAGAAACAATGCTTTGATACAATAAAAATCTCATAATTATAACAACTTTATAATTTTCTTTGCAAAAGATTTTTGTCCCATGAACTTTGTTTTTACTCTAGATTCATAAATCAAATATAATATGAATATTAAAGATAAATTAAGTCTTTATTAGTAATAAATATGTAATTAAATGAATATAATAATATTATGTGCAACCAACCGATTGACTACACGGTATATTGATAAAAGAATTTTGGATAGTAAAGAAGAAGAAGAATAATAAAGGTTGAAGAGTGTTTGAGTTGTTTATTCGATCCTTATTCCCTTTCTTTTGCTACCTAAATAGGCTAACAAACATTACAACTGACAAGCAATGAAATAACAATAAAATAGGAAATACTAACAGAGTGGCTGCTAAAGATATGGAGCACCATACTAACAGCCTTAACTTATTTGACCGATTCTAGTGCAATAATACATTACACAACAATACTGCAATAATCCTTCTGACTTGGTCCAACCCCACGTGTACCTCAAGGCCACCAGGTCTGATTCATATCATTCCCTCGCCCTTGGAAGGTCCTTGTCCTCAAGGCGGAAATCTGGATAAGTCTTAGAGAGTCGTCATAAGTTCTCCCATGTTGCATCTTCACGGGAAGCACCCTTCCATTGAACTAATACTTCAGTCCTTGGTCTATACTTGCCTTTCTGAACCACCCTTCGATCCAAAACGACTTCAGGTTCTGGTAAAATTTGGACATCAGCAGAAACAGGAGGTAATGGCACTATTGGTAAGTCGAGCGGACCAAAATGTTTCCTTAGTAAACTGACATGGAATACGTTGTGAATTTGTGCCCCAACTGGCAAGTCCAGCTTATCTGCAACAGTCCTTATCCTGGCAATAATTTTGAAGGGACCAAAAAATCGAGGAGACAACTTCAACGAACTCCTGAACGCTACAGATTTTTGACGGTACGGCTGTAGACGTAAATAAACATAATCTCCTACCGCAAAGAAAACCTCTCGTCGGTGACGATCAGCCTGACACTTCATCCGGACCTGGGCAGCAACCAAATTTTTACGAAGATCACGAAGGATTTCATCCCTTGAGCGCAACATATCATCAACAGCCTGGACTTTGGCAGTACCTGGAATATACGAAATCATAGAAGGCAGAGGAACGCCATAGACTGCTTTGAAAGGAGTTATTTTGGTTGACGAATGGACTGAAGTATTGTAACCAAACTCAGCCCACGGCAGCCATTCCAACCATTTTTTTTGGATTATCATATGTGTAGCAGCGAAGGTACTGCTCGAGGATACGATTTATTACCTCGGTTTGTCCATACGATTGTGGATGATAGCTGAAGCTATAACAAAGAACAGTGCCGTGCAACTAAAAAAAGGACCGCTAGAAATTACTGAGAAAGACTCGGTCGCGATCACTAACAATCGAGAGAGGCATTCCATGCAACCACACAATGTTAGAAATGAAAGCCTTGGCTATGAATAATGCCGTGTAAGGGTGCTTGAGAGGCACAAAATAAGCAAATTTGGACAAGCGATCTACCACCACCATAATTGTATTGTGGCCTTGGGAGGAAGGCAGCCCGTCAATGAAATCCATGGATATGTCAGTCCACATACGATCCGGAATAGCTAGAGGCTGCAACAACCCCGCTGTATATTAAGTAGAAGCCCTATACACCGCCCTGTACACTCGATAATTTCTTTGTTCCCAACAGTTACCCGAAACACCTTGTCACGAATCACTGGCAACCCAAGTTTGGTTACAACCGCTTGATCGATGAAGTTATGTGCACTGCCCCCATCAATTAAGACCGTTAAAGCTTTGTTTCCTACCTTTCCAATCACTCGAAAGGTTTGTGGATGAGTGGTTCCTGCCAAAGCATGGAAGGAAATTTCTGGAATGGCCTCATCTGCGGTGTCTTCAATTTCCATGTCTATATCGGCTGATCCTTCTTCAAAGGATATGTCTTCCAGCATGAACAATTGTGGCATGGTGCACCGGTGTCCAGGAGTGAACTTGTCATCACAATAAAAACACAAACCCTTCTTTCGTCTCTCCCTAGCTTCCTGACTGGTGCGTCGACTAGGGCCTTGAAACTTGGTTCCGGTCATTTGGGTTGCAGGTTGCATCGGTGGTGGCCCAAGAAGACCCACTGATGTCATTGGTTGTGACCTGTGATTGTAGTTTGGCATTGCTGAATGAAAACTGGAGCTTGGCTTCCGCTGCAGCAGATTTCTTTCCTCAATGAGATGGGCTACATTGATGGTTTCTGAGAGAGTCTTTGGTTGTTTGACCCGTACATCTATCCGTATATCATCTTTTAAACCTGCAATAAAAGAACCGATTAAGAAGTTCTCTGGTAGGCCGTCTACCTTATGTGAGAGTCACTCGAAGACCTCTTGGTAGGCTATAACGCTGGTAGTTTGTTTGAGTCTAGACAAGGCTTCTGACGGATCATCGTAGTCCGTGGGTCCAAAGCGTTGTAGGATAACTTTGGTGAATTCCTCCCAATTCATCGGTCCTCGATCCCTTGTAAACCAACGATACCATTGTAAGGCAAGCTTTTCGAGATGGAATGACGCTAGCTGCACTTGCTGCGTGTGTTCGATCCCTTTAAACTCAAAGTATTGTTCCGCTTTAAAAATCCACCCGGTAGGATCTTCATCACCACGATATATTGGAAAATTCAATTTGAGTTGAGTATGATGTTGAATTCTGTTAGTTGGCTGATTCTGGACTCTGTCAAAAACATTCTGATATCTTTCAAAACCTGGACGTGTGAAGGTGGCAGGACTGCTGCCTGACGCCTCTCCTCTCTCAAAGGATTTGCCTTCCCTGTCTGGTGGAGGATCTTGGCGGCTAAGTCGAAAGGCTTGTAGTTCGGCCATGACACCCTGTAATGTCGATGTAACCTGGAAAAAATTTTGTTTTATCTCATTCAAGTCGTGTTTCATCTCATTGACGTCTTGTTTCGTCTCATCAAAGCTGGACTCATGACGGGTTAAGATGTCAGTGACTTCTGTTCGGAATTCTGCATTTGATTTCGAACGTGTATCCATTAACCGAAACCTGGCTCTGATACCACTGATAAAAGAATTTTGGATAGTAAAGAAGAAGAAGAAGAATAAAGGTTGAAGAGTGTTTGAGTTGTTTATTCTATCCTTATTCCCTTTCTTTTGCTACCTAAATAGGCTAACAAACATTACAACTGACAAGCAATGAAATAGCAATAAAACAGGAAATCCTAACAGAGTGGCTGCTAAAGATATGGAGCACCATACTAACAGCCTTAACTTATTTGACCAATTCTAGTGCAATAATACATTACACAACAATACTGCAATAATCCTTCTAACTTGGTCCAACCCCACGTGTACCTCAAGGCCACCAGGTCTGATTCATATCATATATTAAACTAACACTATGATGTTTCCATGTGAGGAGGAAACACAACAGAGAAAACAAATGAATCCAAGCTAACTTAGAAAACACATGGCGGTAAAGAAAAGTATTAAAAGCAACATCATTTTCTTTCTAAAAGAATAATAAATACAAGGCTGAGATCAGAATCCTATTCTAACTTGGAAACCAAAGAGGTAGCAAGTTCTCTTTTATTTCCTAGGATTATTGGGCAACATTATAAGCGATAAATAAGTTTTGTATCAAACCTACAATATTTTCTATTCTTCTTCTTTTCTCACGACAAAACAAGACTTAAACTTATGAGCTTTATTTTTATTGTGTTAGCTCCATCTCAAGGCTTGTTTGGATTTAATTAATACTTTATTTTCAGCAAGGATCCAAGACTTGTTTGGATTAGGGTTTGAACTTACTAGTAAATGTTTTGGATCAGTTTTTATAAGTGGGTCAATTCAACCTACAAGGACGGATCTATTATGTTTAATTTCTCGGAACTATTTAAACACATGTAAAGCTTGAATTTCCGCACCTTTGATGAATAATACTTCAGAACTTTTTAGTTTAGCGTGTGAGAAAGACTCTTGCATTATTTGGTTCTTGAACTAATCGAATCTGACTTATTGAAGATTAATTTGCTTCATGGCGTCATTTAACTTCATTGCAATAGTGATGGTACCTTAAAATAAATTTCCATTGTGTTACACTCTTATCATACCTCTTTCAGCTTTTTGAGATCAGATCTTAATCTTGATTGCAAGTTGTGTAACCACATGATTACGAGATTTGCATGTCATATATACTTTTTCACCTTTGTTGATTGTCAATACAAGTCTTTGAAAAAAGTGAAGAGAAATTAAAAGGATGCTAAGAACTTAAGAAAGACGTCTGATTTTTCCTTCTTTTTTCCGACAGAAATGAAAGACTTAGTAACTTGGAAAGCTTCCATGCAATTGCCATTTAGCCAGGGCGGTGTCAAAGTTTAGTTTCAGATGCCCGACTTGTAAGTTCTGTCCAAGAAATCCATGAAATAAATCTCCATGCAAGCATCTTTTTTCTTTCTTCGCTTTTTCCCTTTTTTACGCGCAATTTATTACCTTTTTTTTAAAAAAAAATATCATTTTTTGCTAGGAGAAATAAAAATGATACAAATATCTTTCTTTTCCTTAAAAATTAAATTTTTTAATTCCCTCCTTATTGTTTCTATCCTTTTCTTATATTTACCCCCCTCGTATATTATAAAAATTGATAATTGTATTTATCACTAATTATTCCTCGAATATCGTAAACATTCTGGATAAACTTATATAATTATTGTTGAAAATATCAATTTCGTTGCATTTGCAAGTCTCTTGTATTACGTAGCGCAACAGCATAGTCAAAATTCATACCCTGCTTTCTTCTGAATTATTGCTTAAATAACTGGAAACTTCTTCGGTCCGCTGTACGCTTTTGAAATTCTAGGTTATCATCATCCATTGAAACAGAAAAAAAAAAAAAAAAGTCATGCCAACATCTTCCCGGAAAATTAACTCACAAAATCAACCTCACAAATATAATTCAATTGTGATGAAGATGGATTTTGAAGGTTCAATTGTTTGTGATGTTAAAACAAAGAAATAATCACCCAGAAGGTGGTTGGGGAATCAATTAATTAACTCTAATCTAACACCTAATACCAGACAAAATAATTTCGTAAGCTAGCTAAGTGAACAGGTCCTTGTTACTTATTTCTTAATCACCAATTTCTGAATCACTAAAACCATCCCAGAAATTTCTAACTTAGGAGAAGCAGATAGATTTCCTTAAAAGTAGAGTTTGATATTGTGTTAGTGGTTGTTTTTTAAAGTGTTTTTTTCTCGGAAATGCTTCAAAATAATTTTTTTATTTTAATTTTTTCATCAACACATCAAAACGATTCGAAAACATAAAAAATAATTTCAAGCAAAAAAAAATTAAATTTTTACCAAATAATATTTGGACCGTGTTCCTAAACGATACTCGAATTTGATCTGGATTAGATTTATAATTAAATCAAAGAAGATATTAACTCGGTTAAATTTGTTCAACCATATTAAATTTTTATCAAATTTTTAATGATTTTATTGACCAGTTTAAACCTAGCTAAATCAATATCTTATAAAAAAAAGCAAAATATTTTTATTCCAAGGAGAATAATTAATTCAAATTAATCTGATCATAAGTTATAAATTAACTCGAAAATTCAATAAATCAAACTCCTTTTCATATTAGTGGATATATATATATATATTGAGTCTGAAGCTAAATTAATATCTTATAAAAAAACAAAATATTTTTATTCTAATGAGAATAATTAATTCAAATTAATCCGATAAGTTATAAATAATTAACTCGAAAATTCAACAAATCAAACTCCTTTTCAGATTAGTGGATATGTTAAGTCTGAAAACTATGATATTCCCATAGGTTCGAAGCAAACCATTCACACCCATGAATCTTACCAAAGCAACAAGAAAACAAGGGGATCGGTACAAAAACCGTAAAGAGAAATAACTTTCAAGTAGAAAAGAAAGACTCTTTTTCGGTTCCCTTTCTTGTGATTTCCCAGACATGGAAGGCAGGTCCCAGAACCAGCAAATCACATTATATTACAACAAAAACTAAAAAATATCAGTGTTGTACTGTGAACTTTGAGTGTTTTCAGTGTGAATTAGAAAAATATTTATTGGGGAAGAGTTGGTTAGTTTTTGTGATAAGTTGTAGGTGATTTATATTTTGCTATTTTTTTTGGTGTGCGTGGCGTGTTGTGAGTTGCTGAATTATTTGTTATCAGTAGATGTTTGATGGCATGTCATTCTCCTGATTTGTTCAGTGGAGAGGGGTTGGTAGTTAGATACAAGCCTTACTACGATGTACCCGGTTGCTTAGTAACTCCTGATTTTGGTTAATTTTGCATGGGGTAACAGTGGTTTTATTGTTGTTTCTTTTTGTTCTAGATAGATATAATTGCTCTGTCACTGTGCTGGGTTAGTACAAGTGGCTTTGAGTTGTTTATTTTAATTATTTTTTTTGAATTTTGTTGGATTCAAAGGATAGATAAAGGATTTTGAGTCTGAAATTGGTTGGGTCTGGCACCTCAGCCGGACCTAGGTTATGTGGGTCTGGTTGGGCGCCAGACCCAGGTTGCCTGGGTATTAATAATAATAATAATAATAATAATAATAATATTATTATTATTATTATTATTATTATTATTATTGATATTACAAATATTATTATTTGTATTATAATTAATATTATTAATATAATAATTAATAAATTTTTAAAAAATATTATTAATATTGAAAAACAACCATAGATTTGATTTGAAGGGTAAAATTAAAAATTATTATTATTATTATTATTATCATTAATAAATTTGAAAAAAAATATATTATTATTGAAGAAAAACCATAAATTTCATTTGAAGAGATTAAAAACTATAAGAACTTGGGTTAGACGAGTTTATTATTATTATTATTATTATTATTATTATTATCAATAATAAATTTGAAAAAAAATATTATTACTACCGAAAAAAACTATAAATTTTATTTGAAGAGATTAAAAACTATAAAAACTTAGGCCAGACAAGTTTAATATTATTACTACTATTATAAATATTATTATATTCATTAATAGTATTAAATTTGAAAAAAAACTTATTACTTAAAAAAAAAACATAGATTTTGATTTGAATGGTAAAATCAATTATTATTTTCGTTATTAACTTGGGTCTGACATCCCCTTCTAGACCCAAGTAACTTGGGGTTGTGGTTATTGCAACCCCGCTAGGCCTAGGGAAAGGCTCTGGGGTCCGGTGGTGCAGCCAGCCCAAGACTCTTGGGTCTGTTCTTGCAGACCGACCGAAGGTTCTTGGGTCTAGTATTGCAGCCAGACTTAAAACTCTTGGATCTTAACTTTTTTTGATATCTTTTAAGCCAAAAAAAGTTGGCTAATAGTTTATTTTTAAAAAGTATTAACATTAAAAGAAACCACATATAAGAAAAAATATTATTCACTTCAATAGTAAAATTAATTTTTTTACTCTTGATTGAGAAAAAATAATGCCTCAAGTTCCATTGTAATTCAGTCTGTTTCAATGGATTATTAGAACAATGGTATTTCTATCTTTTTAATTTTAGGAAATGTAAAAGATATTTTTGTCCTTGGAATTAAGGGGAAAAAAAACAAGGCATGGGTTCATAGGCGTTTTCATCTTTTCATGTAGTTTTTTCTTTAAATTTTAAATTCATTGAGGGTATTTTTATCTTTTTATATTGAATAATTAAATATATATATTCAAAAGTTGTTGGCTCGTGATCACCATGTGCCAGGACATGAGAAGCGTCCACAACCTTTAAACGGCACATGCAATGTCTTTCAGTGGCCGAGCTTGACCTTTCACCGTGTATTTGGAAGTGCCATCATATCCTTTCTCTCATGGTGCGACGCGTGTCAGCGTTGGATGAACATTTTGTCATAGGTGGCCATTTTTTTCTTCTTTTTTTCTCCCTCCTCCCTAAAAAATACATGTTTGTCCTTTTTATTTTTTGTATTTCAATTTTAGTCATTATTCTTTTTATTTCTATTTTTTATCTCGGTCTTTTTTTATAAATTTTTTGTTTGTTTTCAATTTAATCATTGAATTACAACTTGTCATGTATTTTTTTTTCTTTCAATTAGATCTTTATTTTTTTTTCTTGGCTCTTTTGTTAAAGTTTTATTGGTTTTCAATTTCACCATTCAATCTAAGTTTATGGTGTTTTTTTTTTAATTTGATTCTTTTTTTTTTTTTTTGTTAAAGTTTTTTTTTTAATTTAACCCTCCAATTGAATATATTTGATTGCCCTCTTATTTATTTTTTATTTCACCCTTGTTCTTTTGATTATAATTTTTTTTATTTCAAATCTTTCTGTGTAGTTAATTTTTTTTCATGTTATGTTCTCCTGTGGTTGTTAGCCTGGTCTAATTTTTTCATTTTTTTATCTAATTTAACGCCTCCACTTTTTTTTTCCAAGGTATCATAATATTTTTTGAAAAAAATTCAATTAATATCATAATTTTTTACAGTCTAATTAAAATAAAATAAACTTATTAATCTCAATTTATATTATAACTTAAATAATTAATTTGCATTAACTTAATTTAGACATCATTTTTCACGAATAAAATACGGAATATTTGCATTACTTAATACCGACTTTAAAAAAAAAATACAGAGCCGTACTGTAGTAGCGCGGGCCCATATATATATATATAGCACTGGCCACCACACCGAAAAAAGTGAAATATATATTTATAGTGTACTACTATTGGAAGCTTCGTGGAAGTTGCCTCATGGCCTTCACACTCCATTTAAGTATCCTCCTTCTGCTATCTTTCGTCTCAAAACCCTTTCATTGCTTCTCTTCTTTTTGTCTTAATTTTAGCCCTTTCCTCCTCTTGGGTCTCTATCGATCCTTCAGATTTCGCCATGCAACTCATAAAAAAACTCAGCCCGAAACGATGGTTCAGCTCCAAAAAAGACCGATCCGAGCTATCAAGATCAGAACCATCGTCGTTTAGCTCAGGTACCGCCTCCTCCGATGCCTCCGATTCCTCCATCTCTAACGTCAAGGCAAATTCCGCTGCAGCCAACGCTGGTTTTCGGACTCCTACTAGTGTTTTGCCACAAATATCGGGTGACTGGTCCGATATGTCGACCGATTTTTATTTCGAGTTGACCCAGGCTTTCAAGGTAATTGACAGAGATAACGACGGCCTTGTCTCGAGAAACGAGCTGGAGGCTCTTCTTACCCGGCTTGGGGCCGAGCCGCCCAGCAGCCAGGAGATGGCCGTTATGTTAGGTGAGGTGGACCTTATTAGTGTCGAGGAACTTGCGAGTCGTCTCGGGTCGGCTTGCGAGCCGGCTGGGGGTGACGAGCTGAGAGACGCCTTTGTGTTTTTTGATTCGGATCGTGACGGAAAGATAACGGCAGAGGAATTATTAAATGTTTACAAGGCATTTGGCGACGAAAAGTGCACGTTAGAGGACTGCAAGGGTATGATAGCAGTGGTTGATAAGAACGGAGATGGGTTTGTGTGCTTTGAGGACTTTTGTCGTATGATGGAACTGCAGAGATGATCATGATTATAAATTACGTGATGATTGTCTGTTGCTCTTGAAAAAATGTCCTTTCTTTTTCTTTTTCTTTTTCTTTTTTTCCTCTTTGGGTCTTATTTTCTTAACTTGAAGTGTTTGCTGGATTGTGTGGGGTTAGTTAGGGAAATGAGATCACAGAAGAGATCACAGAACAAGGATCATCCAATCGAACGGTTGTGGCTGGTTGATCTTGCTGAGAAAATTGTACTTCCCTCAATCGTATATAGGAGAAAAAAGAATTCCTATCATTATGTGTGTTGTGGGTTTTTTTTATTCATGGATGATGAGAATTTGTTGGCTAATCATATATTACTAATTTGCAAGATGTGGCTTTGATGATCATGATGATCACATCCATCATATGATCAAAGACTTTCTTCATATTTTTTTCAAATCCTAATTGCAAAATGATCATGATGATGTGGCTTGGGATTAGATTCAAGCCTGTTTTGCCTTGCATATGATAATTTTTTAAAAATAAAAAAATATTATTTTAATATATTTTTAAATAAAATAATAATTTAAAAATAATTATTACTGCATTAATTTATTATTAGTAATGGAAATTCCATCCATCCTGCTGGTTTCAGTGTTGTTTGTGAGTATCGAATTAATTCTAATGCTAATATATCTAAACTCAAATTGAAATTTATAGATGTTTATCTGTGCAATATTTTAACTTATCTAAAGGACTAAATATTCATCTTTTATTGTAATTTATGAATTGGTATTTATGAAATTATTTGATTCTGATAAAGATTTATCGATATATAATGGGTTATTGAAATGGTTAGAGAATAATATAAATTATATGTTGGATCTTACTTAACACCTTAAATTTTTAGGTTGAGATGATTTTTTGACATAATATCAGAGTCTTGACAGTCACGAGTTTGAATCTCACTATCCCTATTTATTTGATAAAAATTAAATACAAGGTAATGTAGGTCCATGCAAGTTTTAAGCCCAAAAAGCTTTCACTTAAAGTCTTAAGAGAGGTGTTAAAGAATCTCACCTAAGATAATTCTTTGACAGAAATATCATAGCTCCGAGTGTTTTAAAGAAAAAAAAAAAAAAAAAACTTTGACTCACCATGTTTCTCAAGATTTCTAATTATTTCATGTTTTTGCATGTTTCGATTTGGTCAAAGGAAAATGCTTGAGATTGCTCTGTGGATATTTTTCAAACCATATTTCAAAGGATAAATTTTAATCTAAATGCAGTCATTTGCTTCTTTTTATTTATTTATTTATGATTTTAAATACTTTACAAGATTCCCGTCTTGAGCAGTTTCTATAATTATACTAATTAAGCTGCGTTAATCATCCATTGATTCAATTTTTTAAACATCCATTACTCAATTAATTATTCCAATTAAGTCTTTCGGTTCTTTCATGTCACAGTCAAAAAGGAGGTACGTAGGAATGTCCAAGAAAATATTAATTTTGTAGTGTTCTAACTAAAGAGAGAATATTCTTTAAACAAGAAAAAAAAAATTGAAATCTGATAATTATTAAGTAATAATTATATTATTATGAGCAGCGTTATTCGTGCTGACAATGTTTGGAGACTTTTATCTGTCCATATTAGCTTCTGTTTTAATCTATCCGATATAAAAACAAAAACAAAAACAATTTCAAAGTAATTATTTTATTATTTTATAGAAACAAGAATGAATGGTCGTCGTCTCCCTAACAAAGCCATCTTAACACAAAATAATTCTATCATAATGTTTTTACTACAAAAAAAAAACTAAGTTAACGTATCAATAATTTATTAGAAAATAATATAAATCATATCTTAGAACCTCATTTAATAGCTTAAGTTATTGGGTTGAGATGATTCTTTGATATGATATCAGAACATTGATGACCAAACGGTCACGAATTCGAATCTCACCATCCTCATTTATCTGATAAAAATTAAACACAATGTAATGTGGACCTGTGCAAGTTTCAAGTCCAAGGGACTTTTACTTGAGTGAGTGTGTTAGAGAATAATATAAATCATATCTTGGAGCCTCACCTAACAACTTAATCTATTGGGTTGAGATGATTCTTTGATATAAATCAATTAAAAACACATTGTTCACTTTAAAACTAAAAAAAGCTAGAAGTATTTATTCTTCACATGTTCATATATTTAGATTATAGACTAGGAATCTTGATGACTAATAAAGAAGCATACTCTCTTGATCATTATTGTAACTTTCTTAAAACTTCTATCATAATAAGATTTATTTATGATAATGATTTATATAATAAAAAATAAGAAAAGCTAAATAATGATTTTTAGACACTTGTAAATACCCATTAAAATTTGAAAATGTTAAACGGGATACTCTTTAGATTTATGATGTAATTAGATTAAAAAATTTGAAATTCTGAATTGTTCAATTATTATAATATTTAGTTCTCAATATATAAGCTTTTAACAAATGTTAAAGGATATTTTTAAACGTAAACTAGATCATAAACAAATTTCATAAATACACACACATACACATTATCCACTGCGGGAAGGTATTTGAGATGTCAATAATATTTTTGTGAGCATTTTTTTAAACAACAGCCGTGAACTCATCAAATACCAAATTGACCTACTCGAAACCCAAGCTGATTAAAAAAAATTCATAAGATGATGTTGTCTGAAATTTGTTTTTTGTTTTTTTATATAAAAAAATAGATTTTAAGCAATGTTTTTTTAAATGTAAGAAAAAGAACAGGTTGTGGGGAACTCTTTGATGATCTCGGAACCTTCTAATCTGATTTCTTACCTGACCCGAGTTTGAAATTAAATGACGTGGAAGTTACTATAACGTGATCCAAATGATTTGACGGGTCTAAAAACAACCCTAACAAGTATTAAAAAAGCGGGATTACTTTTTAAAAAAATTCAGATAATATTTTTAAGTATTGAGACGACAACATATTGAATCACCCCTAGTCAACTTGGGTTAACTCTTAAATTCACGACCCGAATCTTAGACATGACCACAATGTGTTAAACCGGTTGACAAGTTGTTTCTTTCTTTCCCCTTCTCTCTTTCTCTCCATGGTTGAGACTTTATTGAGTTGGGGCGAAATGAAATTCATAATTAAATTGAAGAGTTATTAGAAAATCAGGGATTAAATTGAAAGAAGAGGGCTTGCGCTTGAGATGAATTTTGGCACTCAATTGAAGAGTTATTATAAAATGATGGACTAAATTGAGAGAAGAGGGAAAAAACATGTCTTGCGCATGTAATGCAAGCACTAATGTGTGAGAGTTGCCACAACATGACCCAATCAATTCAGCAACTCCAAAAGTAATCGAGATGCTTGGTTAAAATATTGGTTAACTTTAAAAAAATTCAGGATGACATCTATTTTGTTTTGTAATATTGAGATGATGACATATTAGATCACTCCGATCAACTTGAGTTAATCATCGAATTCATGACTCGGGTCATGGATACGACCATAATGCACTAACCTAGTTCGCCAATTGTCTCTTTCGTTTCTCTTCCCTTCTTCTCTCTTTGTTTGGACATTCATTGAGTTTGAGTGAGATAAAATATGAGACTAAATTTAAAGTTATTAAAGAATTAGAAACTAAATTGAAAGAACAGGGTTTAATCTCAAGTGGGATAAACTAGGGACTAAATTGAAGAGTTATTATAGAATCATAAAATAAATTAAACGAAGAGGAAAAAATGTATTTGGCATGTGTAATACATGTGCTAGCATGTTAGAGGAGCCGCCACACCAGGGAGACATATGCGACTTCCTCCAAGCTCTATAGATGGTTTTTTTTTTTGTGCATTTGGAATTATCTTGGCAGAGGTTTCCTTCCAAGGGGGCGCATGGAGGTTTTAGAGCTTAGCTAGAAGGAAAAAAACTATAATAAAAAAATCCAATAAATTAAATTTTATGATGATAGGTAATGATAAAAAAAATTAAATTTTGATTATTCTAATTACAAAAATGAATAATTTGTACTCTTAGCTATATTTTCTAGATGTAAACATAAAACTGATATATAATATCAATTTGTTATGAAAAACATAATTAGAAATATTTTGATCTATTTAAATAATAAAAAGAGATTATGGAGTGAAAATAATAAATTGGGAAGTAGGAAAAACATTACTTTAAATACATTATATTTATAATATGTATCAAGATAGATCATGAAATTTAATTTTATCAAATAAATATTTGTAAATTGTTGATTTTTTTTTAAAATAAATTTTTATAAATTGATACTAGGACTTGAATTTTATATCCGCTTCTCTTGTCTTTGAAAGAGCACCACCAAACTATAAACTTGACTTTTGTCTTCATTTTTCATGTTCGTTTTTTTTTTGGAAATATATATTTTTTTTATGGAAACGGTTTTATTAAAAAAATGAGTTATTTTTTATTATTTGGATATATGAATTTTTTTTGTGTATAATAAATTATTTTTATTAATGATAATAAAATGAGAAAAGTTATGATATGATATTTGTAACTGAGATAATAATGATGGTGATGATAATAATAATATTTGTGATGATAATTGAGATAATAATAATATTGATGATATTGATAATGGTTGTTGTGGTTTTGATAATGTTGACAAAATAATGATGAATGAAAATAGTAGTAATAATGAAAAGAAAATTGATGCTGTGAAAGTAATGGTGTGAGAGAGTCATTATGAGATAATAATAAAACAATGATTATATTAATAATAAGATTATAATTATGGTGATAATAGATGGTGGTAGGGTTGTAATAGAGAAATGATGATGATAATAATGTTTATAGTGGTGTTAGCAATAATAATTAACGTGGTTAAATAATGTTTATAAGTTAATAACATCAGTAAAAATACTTTTTCATTTTTCATAAGGTTAAACTATTTTTTCTTTAAATGAATTACTATTCAAGAATTGACTAAAAATATTTATAATTCATTTATTTTTTAATATCTATTTCACATAAAAAAAAAAAAACCATTTCCCGCAAAACTAACATACCACCTTAAATGAATATAATTAATCTAATTTCTTTCTCTAGACCCTCGAATTATTAAATTTATGGTCGAGTTTTGTGCAAGTTGTTTTAGGGTTTCAAGTCGATCGATATACTAAAGTACTATCATCGCATCTCTGTCACCTTCAATGTTTGAGGAAAAGGTTAAAAAAAAAAAACCTATCGAAACCTTTTATATTGGCTGATGATTTATTCAAAACAGATAAACGGTGGGTTACAAGACCTTATCCTCCATCAGGTTTTTCTTCTTTCTTATTTGGTGTTTTAGAAGACGAGATTGACTTCTCTTTGAAACACCGAACCCGTAATCACTTCTTAAAGGAAAAGTGTTGCAGACAGTAGAATCGGAGCCCTATTGGTAAAAGGTCTGCCAATGGAATCCAGATTTCGTTCTTCAGACTCAATCAAGTTAAAATGCGTTTATCACACTCATCTCCCGTCTATAGGTCGTCGTTGAGACCCATAGAAGTCGCTGAAAATGGGCGATTTTGGCGTGAAGTGAGGGGCGAGGACATGGTTTCATGTTTCATGCTTGGTCTTATTTCTGGTGGGGATATATCATGCATGGAAGAAAACAATTAAAATGCATTGCAGTTTTTACTACAAAACATATCAATAAGTATCACTATCTTG
>Ga0307517_10007913_pt1 | contig 15368 bp, 22 predicted proteins | sample 23_EM_MG_FD_194515 | JGI IMG/M metagenome (GOLD analysis project Ga0307517, IMG submission 194515) | Populus trichocarpa ectomycorrhiza microbial communities from riparian zone in the Pacific Northwest, United States - 23_EM | ecosystem: Host-associated > Plants > Roots > Unclassified | place...
TTTCATAACTTCAGTGATACTCAGTATCAGATTGTATTGCTGATACACACTAGAATTTTACAGTCAGGCCACCAGAGCTAAAATACAGCCAAAAGCTGCAAATTCACTGCCCTTGCACAACCATACCTGTAGAACAACTTGCATTTGTCAAATGCTGCTTCCTTGAAACTTCGATGAGAATAATCATATACAAATGCATTCCTCTCCATAACTGGTACTCTTCTCAGTCAAAAGCCATCTCGAATTCTTTCGCATATTAATGAACTCCCTTCGGATGGCGGCACAATGCGAGGAATGATAGCGACAGTCGTTGAAGATTGGGGAGACACATCAACTTGCCTATCGGGGAAGTATGCCACCCAAAGATGTGCGCAGGTCTGGGTGTGAAATGTTGTCATTATAATTAAATCAATACATTTACTACCCGGCTTCATAGAGCATATTTTTCAGGAAATCGTAAAGATCTGTGCAGAAATCAACATTTATTATAGGATAGTCCGAAAAAAGCGTCCATTACCTGATTTCCCTTAGCAGACGCTGCTCCCGAGCAAGCAGTCTGGTCAAGCAAGCCATCAACGGGAGCCAGACAAACCGCATTGTCAGCAATTTGTGGGAGGAGGGGCAGGGTCGTTTGCCCATCCTCAAAGGGGAAGAGTTGTGCACTCTGGACCTGGCCAGAACCATCTGCACGACCACCACAGGAGAAGAGGAGAACTTGGTTTCCTGGCTGTCTTCTGTTATCAAAGTTTAGACAGGCGTTTGTCTGTCATGAGAAGGGATTCGGTGAGGTCCAGTTCTTCAATAATCAAAAGGAGATCCTACTAGGCTGCTGACGATAAGTGCAAATCCATTTCTATCGTTGTGTTTTCCGGCGGTGATAACGTCCCATTTTTGACCGGTGCTACCGTCACAGGGCTTGATTTGCACAGGAGTCAGGTTCTCCCTGAAGTCTCCTGAAGTGGGATCTACGAAAAGGCATTGCCCATCCGAAGTCTATGGCGGTTCGTTAACACTTCGTGCCAGTAGTATATAATCTGCTCCAGGAACATACTTTAATGGTGGCACCAGTGAAAGCACGCGTTGCAGTATCATCTCTCTGTTGAGCTTCGGCGACAGCAACTTCATCAAGCTTCACCCCAGTCTTCACACTGGGGAGAGATTGATTTGACACGGGAGATGGTATGGGGGTAGCTACGGGAGGAGTTGAAGAGTCTGTCGAAGATGGCGCTGCAGGCGAGGTTTGATTACCATCAATTGTGAATGTCTATTTGGTGGTGAGAAGGGTTGGGCCTAGATGTCATTTAAAGTAACTCACTTGATCACCACCTCCAGAACACGTAGCCCTGTCGAGTAATCCATTCCGCGGGACTAAACAATCATTATTTCCTTTCTTAGGTTGAAGGACAATGGTGGTCTGTCCATTCTGGAAAGGAAAAAGTTGTGCGTCTTGAACTTTTCCTGAGCCATCGGCACGACCACCACAGGAAAAGAGAAGGACTTGATTTCCGGGTTGTCGCCTATCATCGAAATTGAGGCATGCATTCGTCTGTTATACACGTGGTGTTGAAAAAATGATATGAAAACCAACAATGGAAGTTCTTACCAGACTGCTGACCACGAGTGCGAATCCTGGCTGGTCATTGTGCTTTCCAGATATGATGATATCCCACTCCTGGCCGTCGCTACCGTCGCAGGGCTTGATCTGGACAGGAGTCAGGTTCTCACGGAAATCTCCAGAGGTCGGGTCGACGAAGAGGCATTGTCCATCAGGAGTCTATAAATCACCTTATTTAGAGGTTGATTCCCACGAGAATTACTCGTAGTCTCACTTTGATTGCAGAACCAGTGAAGGCCCTAGTTGCGGTGTTATCCTTTTGTTGGGCTTCAGCTACGGCAGCAGGATCCAGCTTGACGCCGTTCTTGACACCAGGGATGGAGGTGTTTGTGATTGGACTATTCGATGGCGCTGCTAATGTTGTAACAACCGTTGGGGATGGGGACGGTCTGCTCCCAGAACCACTGCTTCCGAAGGTAAACACCTAGGTAGAACGATTAGGCGACATTCAATAAATTGACCAAGCACACGGCCACGGACCTGGTTAGCGGCATCAGTACAAGCGGTCTGGTCGAGCAGGCCATCAACCGGGGTCAGGCAAGTCACGTTTTTCCCAACCTTTGGTTGGAGGCGCAAGGAAGTTTGTCCGTTCGTAAATGGGAACAACTGGGAATCAGTGACAGCCCCTTCTCCATTTGCGCGTCCGCCGCAAGAAAATAGGATGACCTGATTGCCAGCGGCTCTTCGAGGATCAAAGTTGAGACAAGCATTGGTCTAGATGATTCCGTCAGAGAATGTAACACATATTCAATGAAAATTCTCACCAGATTGCTGACAACGAGAGCGAAGCCAGGCTGGTTGTTGTGCTTGCCAGCTGTGATAACATCCCATTTTTGGCCAGGACTTCCATCGCAAGGCTTGATCTGGATTGGAGTCAAGTTCTCTCGGAAATCCCCTGATGTCGGGTCTACAAAAAAGCATTGACCGTCAGACGTCTAAGACACAAAATAATGAGGGTCCAAAATCTGTTTGCGTGAATAAAACAAAGACGAACCTTGATCTCAGTCAGGGAAAATGCACGAGTGGCAGTTTCATCCCGCTGTTGAGCCTCAGAGGTTGCCGCAGGATCGAGTTTCACACCGGTTTTGACTGGGGCACTGTATACCATAGAAAGAGAGACGCCGAAAAGAAGAGCGATGAGACTGCAAGTAAACATTGGTCTGTTGAAACGAAAGGACTGAATAAACGAGTGGTATGTAAAAAAAGGAGCTAGCGCCCGGCAAGCTTAGAAAATCCCGAACGAGATGTTAAAGAATGAACACAGCCTGGCTAGCAGGGATTGGTGGAGGACAAGAGGCAGAGAAGAATCGAAGGCATTTGGTCGGACGAGTGCCTTTTTGTACAGAGCAGCCCTGTATCACCGCTTCTTGACAACCACAACCATCAACAATAATACAATGGAGATACAATGAAAAGCAAGATTCTACTCAGGCAGGGCATAATGATATCGGTTTTCCAATGACTCTGACGACAAGTGAAATACACCACTCTTGACTCTTGAGAACCAGTGAACTCGAATGTTCCGCCTAGACTCTGGAGATTCTCGTATGAAGATCCCAAGGGAGGATCAACTGATTTGTAGCAACTTGAAATATGATATCAGAATAAGTTGATGTGAAAGGAAACGGTTCAGGATAACATGTTGGTGGTTAGGAGAAGATTATGTAATACAATGTCGTCACGCCTTGTCACGCAGTATAAGGTTGAGATAACACTATTAACGGATTGAATGCAGGTAGCGGGCGCAGTTCTTTTCCAATGGAGGACCCAGCCATGATGAGTACGAGCGTATCGACTGTGCGTACGCTGCACTTTGCCACCCCAGAACGAGTTTCTCAGAGGGCAGATCGTCTGGGTACGACCGATACGACCGACAGTGCAGCCTCATCGACATCCCCCATGCCCACACCAACACCCTCGAATGCTGATGAGCCGACGACAAGCATATTGGTTCTGCCTTCTCCGCCAGATAGTCCGATTCTTAGCCCAGTCCATAGTGCTCAACATAGTCCGTCGTTTGATAGTCTCTCAGAGTCGTCTCTTCCTTCTGTCTCTTCCTCGTTCTTCTTCTCTTCTTCCGCCGCTGGAAGTCCAGGCAGGTCCAGGAATGGGTCCTATCCTCACTCCGAACAAGAGCAAGATAGAGATCATCCGCTCGGCCACACCTTTGTCATTCCATCCCTTGCCTTACCTCCTGCTCTAAGACAACCAACTCCATTCGGTCAAACACTTGGAGTTCTGCGTCTGCTAGTCCTTGGCGCGCAAGGCGCTGGAAAGAGCTTCCTGACCGGCTTGTTGCTCGAGGATAACGAAGATGTTGTGGAAGTGGGTACATGGGAAGATTGGGAGGAAGGCGTGAGTGCAGTCGATGCTGACAATAAATCCGATGTCAACGGATCGTTTGGATATGGAAAAGTTTTGAAGGCCTCGACAGAGTGGCTCGAGCGGAGAGACTCGTATGGATCGGACAGGTACGAACCGGCGAGGAACGTACACATCGTTGAACTACCAGGTTATTCTCAAGACGCAGATGTGAGTAGAATTTTCGTCGATGTTATCATTTCCACTTGTGCTATTTGGCCGGGCTCCGCTCACAGGCCTCAAGACTGGAAATTGACGTTAACTAAACATTGATCCAATAGGCTACCGAGCTAATTGCGCGCTTGAAAAACATCGTAGAGGTGCCGTTCCGTGCACTTCACGATATCCTTCATCCAGATACATCACCGTCGGGCCTGGTTTCCGGTCTTCTCGCTTCCCCAACGTCACCGCTATACACCGCGATGGTATTCCTTTTACCTTCCAGTAAGTTTCGGTAATTTGAATCGATTATTCTCTTCTTGCTAACCTGGTCATCAGCTCCAACCCCACTCGAGCTTAAAATCATCTCAGACCTTTCCTCTCACATCCCGCTTATTGTCCTTCCTCGACTTCATGGTCCACACCGAAAGTCGGCGATTAGCCAGAGAGCGGTTCCCTCAACATTGTCGGCCTTCCAGCCTTCCTCAGCGGTCGCCCTAAGGAGCGGACTCTTTCACTGTCCCGAAACTGTGGCGCTACTGAGGAGAGAAGCTGTAGACAGGTTTTTGCGATGGAGGGAGGTGGAGAAGAGTGTGGAAAGGATCTTGTGCGCCAGCGTCGGCAAAGATCAAGCCGGAGTTTCGAGGCCAAAGAGGAGATTGAATCGTATTGGCAAAGCAAAGGAGGACGCAGTGCCTACCCGCGCAACACTAACACGTGCAGAAGAAAAGTGGGATGAAGCGAAGTGGGAAGCGGAGTGGTTGGTGAACTTTTCTAGAGAAGTGGATTCTGTGAGGAGGAAGAGAGAAGCGACGATCACTCAGAAGGATGTCGCCGCACTACGGTCGCTGAATACAGAGTCGAACGAAAACATCTTCGCTAGTGGTGCAGGACCTATAAACCGGCCGATCGAAAAAGTCCAAACTCCAGCAGAACGTCCGGGACCACACCGTACTTGGGCAGGATTTGACCCGCTGCATCTCCCATCTTTGATCGCGTTTTCTTTTTCCCTACTTGGTCCACTCCGATCTCGGTTGGGTCGGTCTGTCCAGGACGTTTGGGGCGTCTTGAATGAGACGCAGGTGAAGGCGGCTTTGTTGGGTGGATTTTGTATAGGTTTTGGTGTTGGAGTCGGTTGGTTCGCGCGTGGGTGAAAGTTGTAACGAGTTCATGAATATTTCCTTTCTGATGAATGTTAATAATTTCTTTTTATAATGGATCGTGTTTTCTTTTCTTTTTGCAATTTCCATCTAAGCAAACCCCTGATCTAATCTAATCTACCCTTCACATGCATTGACCTCATGTCAATGCGTGACACTTGCATCAACCGACCCTTCCCTTCCAATTCCTTGTCCAACAACAGCGGTGGAGTGATTTCTCATTTGTTGTTGTACAGCGAACATTAATTAAACATGGCAGAGGAAGGTGAATCCCAAGGCTGGCAACAAAAATCCTCACAACTCGAACTACTCCTACGCAACTTGACTCCACACCAATTAATTCCTCGAAACCATCCTGGGTCCATGTCACATCTGTCCACTACACCTTCCCTTGGCTCTCCCGTTGACCCTGGCCCACCTTCTCCTGGAACAGCCCATGAATATGATATCGATGATATCTACGTAGAAGACGATATACTAAACGACACCACAATACCCAAGGACAAAGTTTATGATCGTAAAGGTAAAGGCAAGGCACGACAACGCAGCCTGAGTCGCACTCCTCGTTCAAGTTTCAGACCTCTCAAAATAGACCCTGATGTTCTCGACGTTGCGGCACGACAAGCCTACCTTTCACCACCGTTGACATCGTCGGATAGCTTTCTGCTCGGGGTGCATAACATCAGTCTGGCGTTGCAGAAGGGGTTGTCTTCGATTGACTTTGATGTGGATTTGGACTTGCGGTCGGGATCGGAACGGTCATCGAGTCCAGGCGGTCGTAGCTCGTCTTCTACGTCTGGTGGAGAGGAAGAAGGAGAACTGGAAGCGAGGGAGGAGGTTGTGGGGACGGCAGTGTCAGAGTTGAGTTTGGAGGAGTCCTCGATCCTGACGCCCTCCGCTACGAGCAAGGCCGAGAGCAGCAGGAGGGCGACGGTGGGAGATACGACAGATCAGGACGCTGGTTCGGTGCTTCCTTCTGTACGGTTCCCGTCCATCTTCACTCATGACATGGACTATTCGTCATTGGAAAGCAGCAGGGCTGGTACACCTCTTTCGGCCCTATTAGCTGAGCCTGGTCCGATACTCCCCCTTCCTGACGATCTTGGGCGTGCGAGGAGAGTGGATGAGCGGGGTCCGGTCACCAAAGGAATACTTGTCCATCGGAGACGAAGCACTGTCGAGGTGGGCGTTGGGAGTAAAAGAAGGAGGGTATTGAGGCCGCGGAGGTTGAAGATCCAAGAGAAAGGATTAAGTGAGTTGGATTGTGGTTTTCTTTCAGTCCCTGATCAGGAACTTTAGCTCGCGACTTTCTGCTGGTCATTACACTTTGTTTTGGTATGGCTTGCGCTGGAATCCTCATCGTACGGCCTACTCTTATGGCCCTGTATGGATATGAGGACGATCTAGATTTTGACTAAATACCCTCAGAATATAATATGTTACGTTCTATATTGTTCAGTTACTTGAACCGATTATAGGCCTCATAGGTGTGCTTTCGACGAGGAGTTCAGAATAATTCCCTGTGACAACACCATCAACATTTTCGTCCCGACACGAATCATATTGGGCACTGGCAGTGCCATCGAGTGGCAAAAGAACAAACTCATCTTATTCTTTCCGAGGTTACTTCCTATTTCCTCATCACTCGAGATACTTTTTTTCCTCATACCAGTTTGTAGGGCACTGTCGCCGTCCTGGTTAATTCCCATCCTAAATCACCTGGGTCGGTCAAATCTAGTGTCTAATATGTGGTTTACTACCCAGCTTGGATCGAAATAAATTATGACCCTTCCTCCGCAGACAAATATATCAGTAGGTTTCTCCCTTACCTCCCATACCTATTTTCTAATATCATGAACAAGGGTGGTGTAGATCGATGGAACAAGATCTTCAGAACTGCCTGCGAACTTGAAGCTGACGTTTTCAACACTGGCCTGCAAACCCCTACTCCATACCAGATCGTACCCAACGGAACCTACTCCATCCAAAGTTCCTCTGCTGCTGAGAGAGTTGTACTTGCTGATCAAAACATCGAAAGCTTTCTACGTTCGCCTTTCGACAAACGCTTAGGTGCATACTTTCCAAGTGATGCTGGATCGTCTGTCGTTGGAGTTAATAAAACAGGCGGGAACAACGAGAAAGTAATTGGAGATGCATTAGTCTTTGCTTTTCCTCAAACTGATCCATTGTATAGTGGCATGTCGTCGTAACCAAAGCCGGATATACGTTCCGAAACATGGGGACTGGTCATTATCTTGGGATTGCCACCGAATTAGATCGAAAAGAAGGCCGGATTTTGTAAGCCGTTGTCAAACCGTATAACTAGTGGATTAATCCTATTCGAAGCCAGCCAAGCAAAAGATCTTCGTTATACCAGTATGTCTTCCTGCGAAGCTTGGCAAGGCAAACGCAAGGCTGGCATGGTACTTTTCAGGATCTACGAATCTGTCAATCTGCGGTATACATTACAGGCCGACAGAGAAGTTCTCAAACCGGTGAATCGGGTTGGGTCAACCAACTTTGATTATACTCCTGTATAGTATTTCTCTCGCAAATGCAAGAAAGCTACCCGCTGACGAACGCTCAATGAAAATCATTGCCCGCGAGAACTTCGAAGGATCTTGCCAGATATGGTCATTTGAGCCCAAGGATACATGACGAGGAGACAAGCCTCAAGTCCTTCCACTAATGGGGTTGACGAAGCTCAATCCAAGTGGAACTACGTCCGCATCGACCCTCATGATCAATGGACACAATTCTGATTGGCATCATGTTTATGTTGCGCACCACCTGTGGCGTGGGTTATCATGGGCGTTTGGATCGAGACCCTCCCCGATGTTAAGGTGATTGAGCTCCATTCTAACGGCCCTGTCTTTACAGCCTACCCCGACAACCTCTCTTTTTCCCGTCTGACTTGACTCAGCCTCCCTAATATATTCTCGGAGACCGTGACCACGCCAGTAATATCGGTTGGCTCTATATGGTGTTGGGGTAGGTACTATCACTTGGGTCGAACTACATTGTCTCGTATTATAATTGATCATGTATGATGTGGTGGGAGGTGACCGAGGTCTGCAAACGCGTGTCCAGACTAGACAGATCTGAATCCACCCTCTTCCTTGTACATGTTCAACCCACCTATTCCTTTGTCATGATCACCAATCTCGTTCTGCCCACCTCTCCCACCCCATTCGGTCCACCTCTCCTCCAGGAGCAGGAGGCATAGATATTTGAAAATGTCGACCTCTGGTCTCGAGACTTTCATTATGAGTAAAAGATTCGAGACGTCGTTACTATGCAGTTGACAGTAACGCCATTTACAAGCTTGCTGAGGTTTGGACATTCTGAATGATTATCGATAAGATCAAAGGGAGATGAGGATAACTTGGAGACATCGACACGACCACGTGATCTTTCCACTTCAAGATCGAACCACGATGACAACCACCATCCACGTCCGACGCCCTCTCCAAATCAATCTACACGCTCTTCTCCAACAACAAGCGCCGACCATCGACCTAGGCGTTGAATCCTATGAAAACTCTACGCGTAACTTCCTCGAAGCCGTTGCGAAATACAAGAACCGTTCGATGACGGCCATCGCTGAGCGGCGGAGACACGAAGCACATGAAAAGAAGAAGATGATGGATAAAACTGCCGCTGTGGAAGCTGAAACTGGACGGTGTAAATTGAAAGAAATCGAACTGGTCGCACGTATGTTTTTTTTTATTTTATTCACATGTCCGGACCGTTTTTTGTTGCATGTTGTGAATAGAGCTCGAACGGGAAAAAGAAGAGAGGAAGGATGCAGAGCTATCAGTTGCCGCGTTCAAACGTCAGCTCGCATCTCTGAAGGATAAAGTCACTTCGGTCGAGGCTGACATTGAACAATATCGCGCCGTCGTTCAAAATTTGCGAAGAGGTATACTTCCCTAATGCCTTTTCTTAATCCTTCCTATTACCTTATCGTTTCGTGTTTAGAAAAGAACAAGGAACGAGCAACGTTGAACTCGCATGCGGCACACCTGTCGCCGGAGCTGAAAAGCTGTGAAGATAGGTTGGGATGCATGATCGAAGGAGTTGAAGCGGACAGACTCCTCATCCGTTTCTTTGGACTCGATCCGACGGATCAGGAACGAGATGCTAGCTTTGTCTTGGACATGTCGAGTCAAAACTATAAAGGTATGACGAGATCGATTGCGTTTTGGGGGTTGACAAATTGGGGGTTTTTTTTTTTAAAAAAAAAATAGTGATTACCCCGTCACCGCATTTGCCGTCGATGGCGATATTGGTCAATGCTTTGAATGAGACGCGAGATATCTTTTCTTTTATGAGAAACATTCGAACGGCGTATAGACCTCTGGTGAGCAAATAATCATGAATCGGAATGCAAAGCCGACAAAATACCTTTTTTGCGCAGTTCGATGCCAGATCTCGGTGAAATAAATACTTTTGTTGTATTTTTAAGGGCGTGCATGATGTATTGCTATGTTCGTTTGGACCTCTCACATTTTGTACTTTGAATCATATCTTGTTCATCGAATTGACCTGTTGGTGTGAATTTGTAGAGAAATCAACTCGAAACACTGGATCTAGAGATAAAATAATACAAATCATTCTTCGTACACCCTCGTACAACCCCAGCGCGTCATCACCGCCTGGCCCATTCCAGTGGGTTGAGAAAATGCGACTTGTCCCTTGTGTGGATCAAGTGGACATCCGTGGATAAATGTGGCAGCCGCAGCACCCAGCAGGGAATGCGCTATACCAAGGCGACGGTGAGAAGAGGAAACAAACAGTCGGGAGATGCCCATTGGTGTTCGAAGGGGAGTAGGTGAGCAGGAGAGATTGGTGGCGGAATCAACGATGATGGGTATCGTCGTATTTGAACAATCGGGCGGGGAAGATGGGGGGATAATTGCCATTGCCGTTGTTATGCGTTGGGCGATAACGCAGCCAACGATGTGTTCGCGGTGTGACTGAGATTCGTTTTGGAGGAGGAAGAGATAGGCTTTTGAAGATTGCAAGGCTGATTTAGGAAGCTCAGGGGCAGATAGAGATAGATTTATAGTTTGAAGGAAGGTATCGAGCTGTATCAAAACTCGAATGAGTATGAGGAGAAATATGTGTCTATCCAATGGCGTACTTTGAGTCCAATTTTTCCACCAATGTCGGCGGGAAAACAGATTATCCGTCCTGCTTTCTTGCCGTTCTTCAGTTTGATGTTCGAGTTGACTTCGACGACGGCGCTCCCGTGCTTCAAGTTGATACGTTCCCGTTCCTCGTCGCGTCCCCACTCCATGCCCTGGCGGACACGAGAACAGTGAGCTCGATGGAGACGCTCATCGCCAGGGGCACCTTTGATATATGATAGATCGCAAAGGGGACATGTGCGTAAGATGGTCTGATCGATGTTGAAGTGGAGTTGAGTGAGTGTCTTCTGGTTCCTGGATTTCGAGGAATCCTTTTGTTTTTTCTTGGTCGTGGTGGAAATTATTGGTTTGGGAGTAGATTTGAGGCGCTTCGAAGGCTGAAATAGAGATGTCTCGTTGGTGAAGGACGATGCTAGGTCTGAGAAGGGACGCTTGGAAGCGCGGAGGATGGGTGGGGTAGCTGGGGGAGACGATGAGGGGGAAGACAGGGGAGGGCGGGGAACTGGGACGCGACGCTTTCGCGAGGCGTAGGTGTGTATCACGGAGGTCATCGCAAGAGGCATTGTTGACTCTTTCTTTGCCTTTATTGACGCGTTTAGATCACATGCTCGTATTTTCGGAGTTGAATGCTCGTCAGGTAATATATATATTTTCCTCGATCTAAGATGCACGAATTTTAGTGCAAAGGCCAAAGGAAGTAAAAAGTGACTCACGATGTTACAAACACTCTGGCAACGGCGTTTGTGTTATGCCAAAACCCTGGGTAAAACCAGGCTCCATCGCGCGAGTCATATCGTTTCAATTCTCTGAGGAGTTTCTTCCTCTGATGGGGCGATTTGGGTGTCGGACTCTTTTCATTGGAAATAATGGGGCAGGGTGGCCGGGTTTGTCGACGGAGGATCCAGACGGCGGCAGGGATACTACGCGACAGCGATTGCGATTGCGCAGCTTGCTGGAAAATCGGGAATTTCCCTTACCCATGTCCGAGTGGATACAACAAAATTCACTGTGCCAAATCGGAGCGTGGTGACCTTTCGATTGGCAATGGTTCCTTACTTACGGACATTCTCAAGTGGTGCAAGGATGATTGCAGCGTATTTGGCTTTGAATATTGCACCCTTAGAATCATGGCAGGGCCCAGACAAGAATTATATTTAAATTCAACCGAGACGTTGCTTGAAGGAACTCGGGGAAACTCAAAATAAACAATGTGTGTAATAATTCGTGCATCACCTACTCATCACAAGGTTTTTATGTAATCATTGCAAAAAAGTGAAATCGGACTCCGTTGGACACGACGAGGTAAGTCCTACTCCCACCGTGACTTCGCTGGCTCAAATCCCCATCTGTCGTATACTACTTCAACCCCGTTAGTCGCCGTACTGATTGGGATGGGTGGGGCGGGCAAGACACAACTTGCCCTTGAATATTGCCGACGCATGAAGAAGATTTAGAGATATACTCTGGCTCGGTGCTTCTTCTCGTAATACCCTGTACAGTTCGATGGAAACTGCTGCCAAGCAGCTGCTTCCTGATCGAGCATTCGACACTCCCCGTCTTAGAGATACGGAGATGATGTATGGCCGTGCACTGGTTGGTAAAGAGAAGGCATTGGGACCGGAGCACACGACGCCGTCAATAACATGGGGAACCTTTACAGAAGTCAAGGCCGTCTCAAAGATGCGGAGATGATGTACGACCGTGTACAAATTAAGAAGGCATGAGCACACATCCACGTTCCAGGTCCTCTACAAAAATTACTTCACTGGACAATTGTAGCAGCCAAATGTGTGGGATTGAATTGAAAGTAGTTATTTCTCGTGTGTGCTCTGGTAGAACTCGCTTGGTTTACCATCCTTCAATACCAGACCAGTCATCAGGAGTAAGTTCGATGGGTAATACAGGTGATCTATTCCATATATGCAGGAAGGACACGAATTTCTAAGGGCAACTTTCGCCAGAGAGCGAGCAATCGTCGGATTACAGTAGTGTAACTTGGAAAGACGGCATGAGAGGAGACAACAAATGATATGACCAACTTGAATGGAAGCTCGTCGCTTGTTAACACATTCTACTAGTAAATCCGAACGGATGTGACGATTGTATGTGCTGGAGGACTTCACCGGCACCCGTGAACGTTGTCGTCGTAGAATCCGAATGCCATTGCAAGATGCCCGTCGCCGACGAGGTAAATTACATAAGATTGTCGGAGTTGAATACCCCTTATCCTCATCTCTCATCGATCTTATCGTCTCAAACTTGTCTGTCACTGCTCAGCGGGTCGAATCCCTTCGTTTTAACTAAAGGTAATACATATAATGAAAGCCTCCAATACTCGAGACCAGGGTTGAAATTTCAAGAAGTGTCTACGCTTCTTTTTCCTCCTTCTCTTTCCGCTTTTCCTCGATCTAAGATGCACGGAATTCAGTGAACAACTCTCCTTTAAAGGGAACAAAAGTGACTTACCATGTCCTTAACACTTTGGCAACGGCGTTTGTGTTTATGCCAAAACCCAGGGTAATAGCAGGCTCCATCCCGTGAGTCAAGTTTCAGAACCTTCATACACCCCGCGCATGTGACCGTTGTTCCTGCGAACGCGAGGACGTACTCGTCGTTCTGTAGTAATTCGATTCGTTTCAATTCTCTGAGGATTTTCTTCCTCTGATTGAACGTATTGGGTATTGCAGACCCCGACTTTCGACGAGTCGGACTCTTTTTCTTTGGAATTACGTCCTTGACATGCATTGGGAAGCAGGATAGGTCGGGCAGGGTGGCCGGGTTTGTCGATGGAGGAAGGGGGAGAGGTGGACCGAACGAGGTGGAAGGGTTTGGTGGGGGAGGTAGGAGAGGCGCAAAGAACGTGCTCGGGTGTGACGAAGGGATGGATGAATTGAACAGGGTATACGAGTTTGTTGGAGGAAATGGGAGATGCGGATAGAACGCGGTGTACGAGATTGGTGCCGAAGGAATAAGTGGATTGATCTGGATGGACGAAGGAAGGGGGAGGGGTGGACCGAACGAGGTGGAAGAGTTTGGCAGTGGAGGAGGCGGATAGAACGAGGCATATGGGATTGGTGATAAAGGAATAGGCGGATTGAACGGTGTGGAGAAGTTTGATGGAGGAAGAGGGAGAGGGGGACAGAATGAAGTGTGCGGATTTGGTGAAAAGGGAATAGGTGGGTTGAACGGCGTGAACGGCGTCGTTGACCAAGGGAGAGATGGGTTCTCCAAGGTATGGGACCCAGGCATAAACCCAGGGTCACTGGCAATGCCGAAATCCAGAGTCGACGAAGGGAACAGGTGGGATTCAATCATAAAACCCGGGTCGCCATTCGCCAAAGCAGAGTAGAAAATTTGAGAGTCCTCCTCTGCAGTTGGGAAAAACTTGTTGGTGGTAGATTGCATGTTGTGGAAGAGGACGAGGAGAGAATGAAGCTCAGACGAGTCGGTTTAAATATTATCTGGTCCTGCACATGTTCACTGAGGTGAATGCTGAACACCTTCCATTCTCGGAAATAGCAACTCGAGGACTTGGTAAATGAATCATTCGGTCTGCAAAACGAGGGTCTCGCAAGGAGGCGGCCAAGGGATTGTCTATCATCAAAAATTTAAAGGGTGTATTTCCTGTTAGTGGAGGGCCGAAAGTCGCCTACTAGTACTAGTCGTCAGAACGTGAACCCAGTTCCTTGGTTTCTGTGAACATAATAGTCCGGACATGAGGCCTGGCGTACGACTGTTACTATCACCTTCCACATTTGTCTCCCCGCACGCGCGCATCCCAATTGAGCATCCAATCGATTGAATAATTGCTATGCCGTTCGTTCAGTGCACAGGGTTTTCCTAGGCCTGCCGGTGGCTCGATTCAGCGATCAGACGATGGAAGTGGTTTGTGTCTTGAAATACGTATAGTATAGCACACGAAAATTTCTAACGGTGTAGTACTACAATCAATAAATAGTAATGCGACAGAAAGTCATGGTGAGACGAATATGGAAGGTGATAACAGTGTCGCCTTTGACACCTGGAATGGTCAATTTTATTGCTGTGACTCCAAAACCTAAGCACGGAAGCCTCATATCCGGACTGTAACCACGGAACTGGGTTCAAGTTCTGACGTCGAGTGGCTCAAATCCGTTTCTGGCAGACAACACAACTCCGCGTCCGAATCTGTTGGACGGGCGCCGCTCAGGCTCGTTTTGCAGACCATTCATTTACCAAGTCCCTGAGTTGCTTTTTCCGACAATAGAAGGTGTTCGACATGCACTGACGGCTCAATAAGTCAATATGTGCAGGACCTCAGAGAATATTTAAACAGACTCGTCGTCCTAAATTCTTCCACACTGGCAGCATGCAATCTACCATCAATGACTTTTTCCCAACTGCAGAGGAGAACTCGCATTTTTTCTACTCGGCTCTGACCAATGTCCCGATCGAGTCCCAATCCCTCCCCAGTACGTCCGAGGGACACCACTTGTTCCCTTCGTCAAGCCTGCCAGTGGACCCAATTCTCAATGCGCATTATTATGGTTTGGATCTGAATCCAGCTCACCCTTGGTCAATCAGCCCGTTCAACCCACCTATTCCTTTGTCACCAATCCCGTACGCCTCCCCCACCAAATTTGTCTACGCCATTCAGTCCACCTCTCCTTCCTCCACCAAATTCGTCCACCTGGTTCAATCCACATCTTCCTTCATCATCAATCCCATACACCTCATTCTATCCCCCTCTCCCACAAAACTCTTCCGCCTTGTTTGGTACACCTCTCCCCCTTCCTCCATCTACAAACCTGGCCACCCTGTCTGACCCATCTTGGTTGAACGACCCAACACCAAGTCTCCCTGCATTCTCTATAAAACATCCTATCTCGGTTCCGCACAAAATCCCAGCAGCAGTGATCCCAATAAAAAAGAGTCCGACTC
>Ga0307517_10007914_pt1 | contig 15366 bp, 19 predicted proteins | sample 23_EM_MG_FD_194515 | JGI IMG/M metagenome (GOLD analysis project Ga0307517, IMG submission 194515) | Populus trichocarpa ectomycorrhiza microbial communities from riparian zone in the Pacific Northwest, United States - 23_EM | ecosystem: Host-associated > Plants > Roots > Unclassified | place...
TGGGACCAGAATTTTTATTTTCGCCCTCCAAGAAGTTGTAAACGCGTTTTTTATGGGCGTTCGCCTGATTTGGATGGTGTCACAAAATGCACGTGACGTAAGTTGCATATGGATGTCCCCTACCTTAGGTTCCCCAACAACGAAACCCAGCCTGGAAATGCGCCGTTCGTCGATGGTCCTCTGTCATATATCACACCCAACTCCGACTGCCCGACTTCAATCCCACCACTGTTGGTCACTTAGCCCTTCCTCATCACAATCACCTTTGCACCGCCCTCGTCATCGTCGCCAAGGAAGTTCGTGTTCACACTACTTATCTTCATACCACCATTATGAACACCAATGATGGAGAATCGTACCATCATGTTCCCTGCACCTTTGTGCGCCCATTCTCATCCTTGCCGCGCCTTGTCTATTGCACGACAACCTGGTTCATCATCGCCAATGTTCTCCAATCTCAGACCTAGGCTTCATGATTGAGAGCCCCCCATATTTCTCGGCACCGGCATCCTCTGATGCTTTGCACCACCGCCCTCTTCGTGATCCCCGCGGAGGGGTGCCCACGCCCACATGTGCTGTCCTCCCCACCACCGTCGTGGACATTGCCCTCCTTGGCCGCCATCATTCTATCATGCCCGCTAGGTCTCTCTAGCCGGCTTACTTTCATCGCCTTTTGCGGATTACACGCTGTACGATTCCGAGGTTGCGTACCTGCACTCCCCTGTGACGGACCTTGGTCGTGCCCAAGTTATTGAGGCATTCATACATTTATCCCCATCAGGGCATTAAACCACATATGTTGCCAAGGTCGTGTTGCGTATTACAGGTGTCGGCGATTTGAGTGAGTAACGTCCAGGATCGCTTGCAAATTATACCACTCATGTCCACCAAATTCCAGAACAATGAAACACGTTTGAAGGGACAAATTGGGGGGAATGCAATGATTCGGCAAGTAGCTGCCGCTCAAGGTTCGACCTTCAGATGTTTGTAGCGCTTGCTAAAACGATGATACCTAGACGTGTATTATAGGAGCACTACCCACCTCTCATCTGCGAGTTTGGCTTGAACGTTGAATGTTGAACATTGAAGACGTTCGTGCATTGGCTACTGGGAGGTCCAGGATCCTCCCAGAAAGGATGGCGTAACCACAATAATTCGCGGCTGTCCGCAAACTGTCCGCAACGGTCAACTCCACGTAGTCCTTCTTTTCCAGTACAAGTCAATGCAAATAAGAAGTCGGAGTTCACAGAAGCTTAAACGGTTCTTCTGAGACGGCAAGAGCTGAGGTTTCTAAGTAATTGACAACTTTAACGACGCGTCTAACTGGAGGCGACACGTGATTGGCTCTGTTGTATCTACTTACGCTCGTTGCTAGCAGACCCACAAGCTTGGACGTTATGACGTTGGTGCCTTCTGCATATTTTGGTGGGTTCACTATCATTGCTCTACTGTATGATGGGCCTCATTCTGATGCCAGAATCCGTGGAGATTGACAGAGTACTACGTGAGAGCAGCCCGGGAGCTCCTTTTTGCTTCATGGTAAGGATAACACGGAATTCTTTGTAAATTCACAATCACGTAGCACACGCGTGCCGCGGCCCAAGACGTCTTCAAGCGCGCACTCTAGCGCTTCGGTTTTCCTCCTCCCCCCACCCATCCCCGCATAACTTCCATCAGCTGATCGCGTTGCACGACGCTCTTTTGCATTGCCATCGCCCTTGGTACTCCTCACACTATGGACTCGATCAACCAAACGATTTTTCTGCCTCAGAATTCTTTCCCTCGCACAATCCAAGTTCGATACGTGTCGCAGGCCCATGTGGGGATGCATGCCTCCATCTCCAATCCGGAAGCGCTTCAACATCAGTACTTCCAATCGGCATCGCCTACCACATCGACAGCGAAGGAAAAACTTTATATACCTTTCCAACCTGCATCTGGCGTTCGTCATCTCGTTCGACCGGTATCACAACTCCAAACAACACCCCAGTACCCATTTCGCCGATTTGCTCCATTCGAGCGATGATGTAGCACGCAGAAATGAAGAGCCATAAATCTGCCTCGTTGGCTTCTCGTTTCCGCGAGCGGTTATCCATGTCAATCATGTCACCCAACGACATGTACGAGGCGTAGATCTTTCGACTTTGTTCACCCCAAATCCTCGAGAGCCATGGTCACCTTCGAGGATTGTTAAGGAGCGTGTAGACTCTAGCGGTAACGCTTGGAGCATTGCGAGCCTTTGGCTTGGAGACGAGCGGATGGCCGAAAGGAACACTTGTCTGCAAGCCTGGCTCGCCACATGGTACGTCCTCACAATGCTCAACGGCTGTGCAAGTGTATCCGAGTCTTATCACCATTATCCCGCAGTGTCGCCGCGCGGTGCTCCAATGAAGTGACCAAGTCAATCAAAGTGAACACGCGCATTCTCAGCAAGGTCGAGCTCGCGTGTCTGTTCAACCTTGTCACGCAATTGGATTTGCTAGACTACTATAAACCTAAAGAGACTATCAACGACTTCAGCTCGGGGGAACTCAACAAGAAAGGGAAGTTCGTACTCCATAACGCCCGATTTAAGTCAAGAGTGCGTCCGAGTCAGCTAGTACGTCGCTTCTTGCCCTCTCCTCAATTATTCACATGAAGGTTCTCGGTCGTAGACACGGGTGGTCATGACCGACATTAATGGACGCGAGTATACTGGAAATGCCCAGGTAGCCAAAGGGAGACAAACGACTATCAGAATCAACGACAATAGGCGAGACATTGGGACCTTATCTATGGTCAAGGTTCTTGGGCGCCAGGAGCTTACCAACGCGGAGAAAGCTCGCGATGAGCTTCTGTTTCTTCTCACTTGCAAAAAGGATCTTCACACTTCGCCTTTCGTTCGGAGTGTCTGGTGGATGGACGCTACGCGGATTCCGTTATTAGTACGATGGGGTTGAATGATTCCCAGCAGGCTGTTGTGCAAGCGATGGTCGGCGAGTAACCTGTCATCGTGACCCATGGCACTCCCGTTCTTCTTCGAATATCCACCACTGACCCCACGATCTCAGGTCCTCCTGGCACAGGAAAGACGGCGACAATAGCCGCAGCATCACGCATCTGGTATCTTTGCGACTTTCCCGTGTGGATTGTTGCGCATTCTAACGTTGCAGTAAAGAACATCGCAGAAACTTTGTTCAAAAAAGACGTCGACTTCAAGCTCATCGTCTCCAAAGAATTTTACGTTGAGTGGTACGTCCAGTCTCCGACCTGTTTCATCCACTTCGGTGCTCGATAATAACCGTTCTTACCGCAAGGCATGAACATCTCTACTGCGAAATCCAAGAGAAAGTGAGGCGCTCAGACGAACTTCCAACCGAATTAGGAGGTTCACATATCATATTGTCCACGCTCAGTATGATCTCGAATCCCTCCTTGCATGATAACGGCACCTTCGACATCATCCCCGTTGAGCGACTTGTCATTGATGAAGCACCGCAGATCAATATTTTCGAATTCGTTGTTAGTGATTACTTTCCCTCGTTTCGCCTCCAATTCCTTAGCCTTGATCTGTTGCAGCACATATTTGTTCGGTTTCAATCAATACTTCAGAAAGTTCGTTTCTTCGGCGACCCCAAGCAGCGTAAGTTCCAGCGCCTTCTTATGTTATCCGGAGTTGTCTAAGCGGATCGCGGTCCCTCCGTTTGGACAGAATGACGTCCCTTCTATCAAATCTATCTTCGACTTGACATCACGCCCAAATCAAGATTTGTTCTTGAACATCCAATGTTTGCGCATTTCCGTATATTCGTTATCCATCTATGTCTGATGCCTTCGTTCGTCTGCAGACAGGATGCCGTTGCCGATTAGTAGATTCACCTCAAGCGCCATCTATGATGGCAGATTGCATTCTCAGCACTCGATCACCGATTCATCATCTCTTGCCTTCGTGGATGTCTCCGCTCCGCAGGGGCTCGAAGAACGAGCAGGTACAAGCTGGAGGGTAGGTATTTTATTTATTTATTTCCACGAACGACTGTCCCCGCCACTGACATAAAGTTCGTCCTGTCAGAATCCAGAAGAGGTGCAAACTATAGTGCACCTTGTGCAGACATATTACAAGTCGACGAACTTTTGCGTCATCACGCCATACGACGCCCAATGCGCGGCGATAGAGACCGGACTCAAAAATGCCAACCTACCTTGTATATATATATATAATGTCGATAGCTTCCAAGGTTCGTCTGTTGTTTCTATCTCAATGAGAAACAAACTCCCTTATGCCCAGTTACTGGTTGATTTAGGTAACGAAGCCGACTACGTGTTGGTATCCGTCGTCCGCTCTTCTAAACCTGGTTTCCTCGTTTCGCTTCAGAGGATGAACCTCCTGCTGACCCGGTGCAGAAAAGGCTTGGTCATCGTTACAAGTCGGAGTTTCATCGCGTCTGGCGGACAAGCTTGGACTATTGGTGCGATATTGGCAGTCCGCCCACAACGGGTTCTATTGGATTGACTGGCGTGACATCGCAAGCGGGACTGCAAACCTTCCAGGAGCGCCCTCCCGTCCTCGTCCCTCAGGTCATCGCACGGTTCCCTTTTCAGTCCCCGGGTCTGCGTATACTGCCTCGTATGGGACGGATCATGTCTTGCGGCCAATTAATGCCGTATCTCCACTTTCAGCTAATGGCGCTACGTCCCAATATCCAGATTTCGATGATCGACACCACTTCCTGACATTGAGCGAGAGAAAATGGCCGATACTCCCCGGTTCGTGGACCGCTCGCAAAATGCCTGCATTTTCTGTCCCCAAAGTAGCGCATTACAGACCCCGCGCAACATACAACTCCGCCTCGTACGTCCAAATGGCAGCGGGGGATCAAACTACGTGGGGGACCCCCCCTTCGAGCTCCGCAAATAGCCTCATGCCGAAGCATGTGGGTGGAGCGTCAACGTCGAAAGAACAGGGCTCCTTCGTGCAGGGTATTCCGCCCGATGGAAAGATGTCCACCCACAGCTATCATCATCACTCACTCCCGAACAGCAAGTCGACGATTGCGAAGGAAGCTGAAAAGAAGACGAAGGCCAAACCAATGCCCAAGCCTGTAGAAATGGCACAGCCGACTCTCCACAAAAAGTATCCTGCGACTACAACTACCCACCCACCCCAGCTGGCTCCCCACAGAAAGTATCCTCCGACTACAGCTACCCAGATGTCCAACCGGCCTATAGGGAATTTCATTAGGAGCGTTGTCGTCTATTCTTGATTTTTATATGATTCTATATTTGACGGGGACAGGAGCAGATCCAAAGACGATGATAACATTGCTCGTATGGTCGATTGAGACCCTTACTTACAACGTGGATCTCCATATTTTCATGCATGTGGCTGCGAAGCACTGTCTTGCCAAAGTCAATGCTCCGTGGCATTGACCCCCACACTCCCAGTATAATAAGAACATGATGTCGGGACTTAACTCTGAGATCCTAACATTTATTAGATATTAAATGGATGGTCGACTTAGGCAAGACTTAGGACTCAATACTATAAGTAGGCGCCGAGGCACAAACTGCTTCAGGCGATTAATTCGGGTGCTGGATTTGATTTGTCGTGAGGTGAAGTGAGTGGGATGATACGGTGGTGGTGGTTTGTTCTTCATGTGGCTTTTCCTTTTAGTTCATGTTCGTTAGAGAGCAATTAGAGAGAATTGTAGAGAAATCATCATGTATGAATGAAAGTCCCCTTTACACATAATCATTACGCTTGTTGCCTTCCAAGCTAGGCTCGTGACCAGCCTGAATACGATAATCATGTATATCGACAGGTTCATCATTGACACCTTCATACAGACGTTGAATACAAGTAAGTACAGAAGAGAAGGACCGGCCCGGTTTCATCATCATCCTACTACTGTTTGGTCGATGCTCCGAAAGACAACATATCAGAACGTTCTTATTCAAGAACATGCCCACAGTGTTGCTGAGTGCATCGGTTTTCGACTATGATACTAAGCAACTAACATGTACACTCCGGACCCTCATCGAAGTCTTTGAAGCTACCCGACATGTAGGACCACCAACTTTGCTTCCATGTCAAGACCTGTCAAGACTTGGCCGCAAAAACGACGAACTGTCACAGACTTACAGCAGCGGATCCGGGATGGAATTATCCTGTGCATGGATACCTATTCTTGTTATCTCGCCTCATACCAGCTGTCATTGTAGACAGGTAAAATGAAGGGCATTGCTGTCGTGGACGAGGGATCTAGAGCTCCTAACATTTTTATAGTTACATTTCTTTGATATTTCTGGGCGGTGTATGCGGCGCCAGGAGGCCCGAAACCGGTCTATAAAACATTCCATTTCTTTGCCATTTCTAGCTTAAAATCTGGAATTCAAGCTCAATTCAAGCTGTTCGGAATATTTTTAAGGATGTCCCTGGCGTTCCGCGGACTGCATCACGACACGCCACTCTATGTTTAGAATGCTTTCCAGGAAAGCCACCCAGTTTGGCTATAGTAACTGCTGTACGTACAGTACACGCATGTGTACTTATAGGTAAAGGGGGGGTATAGTCACCTTCGATCCTGGGCGACCATTTCCACACGGAGATGATTTCCCCTTGTCTCCTCACCTTTATCCTCTCCACATCGCTCATCACCCCTTCATCAGGCGTCACTCTTACTCAAGCTTCCCAACTCACAACACTCACATATGACTACATTATAGTCGGAGGTGTGTCATCACAATCGGACGATTAGGCTTTCCATGAAAGTATTTATCAGCTGGGACCGCTGGACTTGTCGTCGCGAACCGTCTAACGGAAGAACGAAACACTACTGTGCTGGTTCTGGAGGCGGGCGTGAGGCAAGTAGATCACAATGTTGAAAAAATTTCTACCATCCTTACTGTATCATATATCATTTTTCAGTGACGAAGGAGTCATCCGTGCTATTGCGCCATTCCTGGGACCAACATTAACCCCCAGTACGTTAAATTCGGTTCTCTATTCCGGTCGTCCCTAAGATGGCACTGTTAGATACCCCATATGATTGGAACTATACGGTCGAACCCCAGAGGGGTATGTATGGTCGAACACTTTCTTACCCGCGTGGAAGACTTCTCGGAGGATCCAGTAGCGCCAGTAAGTACAGTGGGATACAGCGCTCAATCCTTGGGTTTAGTCACAAAATCGTTACAGATTATATGGGCCACCAATATGGCTCAGATGAGGATTGGGACAGGTATGCTAAGGTAACAAGTGATCCTGGATGGACCTGGAAGAATGTCAAGAAATACGTCAAGAAGGTACTAGTCTTTGTCTCAACGTCTTGCGATAATCCTTTTATACTAACCTTGAATACCTAGCACGAGAAAAGCGTGCCCCCGGTTGACGGGCACAATACCACTGGCCAATTTATTCCAAGCCTGCATGGTTTCGATGGCGAGGTCTCTGTCAGCCTTCCAGGGTTCAACCTGACGAGTGACACACGCGCTATGGCGACAACTGGGCAACTATCCGAATTTCCGTACAATGAAGATACGAGTGGAGGCGACCACAGCCTCCTCGGGATTGGTTTTATCCAATCGTCTATTGGAAAAGGAGTCAGGAGCAGCTCGTCTACTAGCTATCTCGCTAACGCAAATACCCGCCCAAATCTCACAGTGTTAATCAATGCGACAGTGGTAACGCTTGTGAAAACCGACACGAAGGGTGCCCTCAAGTCTTTCCGTAGTGTTCAGTTTAGGAGTTCGCCTGGTATGCAAGTTTTTAACTTCAGAATATTGCATAACGCTCTCCCTATGAGATTCCGTCCCAACGACCGTGAAGGCGCGCAAAGAAGTCATCCTATCTGCTGGGACGATTGGAACAACACAAATACTTCAATTGTCTGGAATCGGATGCGCAAGTGACCTCAGAGCGTTGGGAATTCCCGTCATCATCGACAACCCAGCAGTTGGAGCCAATTTGAACGACCACGTCTTCGTGCCTAATATCTTTAATGTCAAAGGCGAGGAAAGTTTAGATAATCTTCTGAGAGATCCAAATCTTCTTGGAGCTGCGATTGACGAGTGGACTGCGAATAAGACTGGAATAATTGCAAACACTGTCGGGAATATATTCGGCTTCGCGAGGCTCCCAAGCAACTCGCCGATATTGGAGACCTTCGGTGATCCTGCAAGCGGTCCGAAGTCTCCGCACTGGGAAATGCTCTTCGCAGTAAGCGCCACCTGGTCAGAGTTTCACTCCGGATGGGATTTACCTTATATATAGGATTTTTGGCTCAATCCCAGCGTTGTGCAACCTCCTACGGGAAGTTTCTTGAGTTTACTCACTTTCCTGATTAGTCCGACATCACGTAGGTTGCTGTGTTTATGTCAAATGTACTATTGACAATCTTGGGCACCGAGTTTAGGTGGAACGATCAAACTACAATCCAATGACCCTTTCAGTAAACCGCTCATTGATCCCCACTACCTAACCACCGAGTTCGATATCGTTGCGCTGCGAGAATCTGTCAGGGCCATTAAGCGACTTGTTGCTGCCCCCGCATGGGCAGATTATGTTATTTCCCCTTTCGGTCCCCTCTCTGCGACATCTGACGCAGACATCGACAATTATATACGGGGAAGTTCTTCCCCCGGACTTCACGCTGTTGGTACCGCCGCAATGTCATCCTCGAACTCTGCACATGGTGTCGTGGATTCAAACCTCCTGGTAAAAGGTGCCGATGGACTTCGAATTGTGGATGCATCCGTTTTCGTAAGTTTCGCAGAATTAAAAATAGGAGAACTGATTTACTCCCTTCTATAGCCATTTGTCCCTAGCACCCATACGCAAGGCCTGGTATATCTCCTCGCTGAGCGGGCTTCTGATCTCATCAAGGTATGGTACTTGGCTTTTATTTATGTCCGTACATAATCCTGAACATGCTGTTCACCTACCTTACTTTTCATCCTATAGGCAGCCGTCCGAACTTGAATTTAGCTAGCCTATTATTTAGCCAATGATCTTCTTCAAATTTAAAATTGTTCTGCTTCTTTTAGTTGAATCGTAAAATTTTGGGCACACTAGGATTCTCGACACCTTCTCAATGGCTCGAATGATAGGCTTAATAGGGGATCTGTCCAAACAAATGTGCTTGCTTTGTACATCGTCGTTACAGTTATCTTCTTCATTGTGGGCTTGGTGAGTCTCGAGTTTAGTGGAAATTAATATCCAGCCTGATAATCCGTTTCTGGTTTTGTTTTTTGTTGTAAAGTGGGCGATATTGGGTGGAAAAAAAGAACGTCAGGACGCGCAAACACAGGTAGGCTGCAGTGTAAGTGTGGGCCGGCAAGAGTAAGTAAATTACTTCACCCAAGGTTCAAGTTCAGACTCTTTACCCCTTCCTTCAGCGCCATCTGTGAGTCGTACTAGCAAAGGACTTCTTACCCTGCCGAGTTATATTCACCTTGACCGACACAGGATTTGGGGCAGTTTGGTCCGGAATAGTCATCTTCGATTTACTGATCTTTGGTATGACGCTGTACAAATCTATCCCCTCGCCCAAGCAGAAGGAACATTTTAGACATTCTCTTGCGTGACAGTGAGCTTTATCTGTTTGGAACTTGTCTTATTTCTTGAACCTAAACATCCAAGGAGCAATCTACTTCGGGTCTGCCTCATTTTTTCTTCTAATTTGGTTCTGCTGCTGCATAAATGCGTGTACAGGGTAATGTTTGTGGTCAATTTGGTTCATGTCTTGACACTTTGGTGAGAGCAAAATGGACATTATCGCCCCGGTTCTGAAATATTGCTGTGTCAGCTTGGCAGAGTGAAACCTTTTATGTCGCTTCTCACCGGAAATGATAGCTGATTGCTACACATAGCCCCTTACGAGCGGTGCAGCAATGACACTCACCAATATGTAGGTCGATGACTCTATCGTCTGCAGGCGTCGGCTAAATACATACTAGTATATCCATGGTTCTCACGGTTGAACCACCATCATCAAATCCGCCAGCGGGGGGCCCTCAACGCCCTCGCCCTCCGAACACACCCTCGTCCTCTGGCGAGTCCGAACTCGGAATCAAAGAGGACGAGCCGTCCCCTCCCTCAAAGTCCCTGGACTCCCAACGGGTACTAAAACGGGCCCGCTTTACCAGCCCAGGCCTCGAAGCTCACGTCGACGCCCCCTTTCTCGCGCCGATTACCTTGCCTCCGTCGTCGTCGACTCACCAACCACCTTCCCCGAGGTTACCAGAAGAGCCAGCCCCCTCCACCCCGTCACCACCCACCACGTCACACGACGTGCCGGTGGACCAACTGAAGCACCTGGAGTCACTGGTGGACTCGGTGCTAGCCGCAGTCGTCATCATCCAGGCTGCCATGTCTCAGCCGGTCGCTCTCAGCCCACACACCCGGAGAGCTATTGAGCTCCTCAACACGCTCGTCGCACCAACCTCTGCCACCACCTGCTCGGCCCCGGCCCAGCCTAAGCCACGGGAACCCACCACGCCGTCTTATGCACAGGCGACCAAAGGAAGCCGCTCCACTCATGCACCGGTGGAGAAAAAATGTCAAGCCGTCACCAGCTGGTCACCAACTCTCACGCAATCGTGCTCGTCCCAAATCACCACAGCAACCACGTCACTCCGCCTATCGTCTCATAGTGCGGTGGCCAGGCCACCCAATTCCCCAGTCCTCAAACTCCCTCCAAGACTTCATCTGCGAATTCAAGAAACGTATTGGATATATATACCAGCGCGAAACAGGCTCAACCTTGGAGCTCGCAGGCGCAAATGTAACGAAATCCGGAAACATTGTCATCCACTCAAAAGCACCTCACACAGCATCGCAAATCCTCCATGCTATTCGACTATCTGACCCTTCCGATATTGCTCTTGCGGGACAACACATTCTGGACTTCGACTGCCCCTCCGACATTCTACCGGAGACCGAGCTCGACATGCCATGGTATGGAGTGGTTATACACGATATCCCAGCACAACCTCTTTTGGAGTCCTACCAGGGAACTGAACTCATGGAACACTTATGGGATACAGCCACTGAGCAGATGGGAATACCAGCGAAGGACATCCGGGACTTGCGCATCCTGTGTCGAGACGAGGACCTGGAGAAAAAGGATCGGCTATCAATTAGGATAATGCTAGACGACCCCCGTTTATGTGAACACCTCTGCCGCACCAACACCTTCCTATTTGAGACCCCTTGCCGCACCTCACAGTACTGTCCCCGGAAGAGACGACACCAATCTCCTCCCTCCTCACGACCCACCAACCCTGAACAACCACAAACCACAAACCTGCCCGCTTCGAACTGAGCCCAAGATAGATATCCATGATGTCTCGAAAACCCTCTCTCAGTAACCTGTTCATTAGCAAGCCACTTCCACCTCTAGACTCTTTTTGCCTGCTACTATCAAGTAGCCGGGCATGCACAACAGACAAAATCTCATTTGACCACTCATTTCCGAACATACCTGAGTTACACTATACCCTGTATGGTCCCTTATCCTCTTCTCTGTGAGTTTAGGTGGGAGTTAGGATGGTGGCAGCAGGGCTAGCCTAGGCGTAGTGTACACAAAATGTTAAGTCTCACATAGGGCTCCGCCCTGAAGGACAATAAACTGGAAAAAAAAAAAAAAAAAAAAAAAAAAAAAAAAACTAGTATATCCTCTGTGATGATATCACGCCTGATGCTGAATTTGAGAAACCCTTCCCTGCATTTACATGGGAGGCATACTTCACGCATCACATCCACGGCCGAATTGACATACTACCTGAACTTGACACTCCTGAGGTGGACTACCTCACCCAAACTTCCGAAATAATACCATGCCCAGTGGCACCTTCCCGACCTGGCCATTCTGATGTGATGTTCCAGTAATTTATCGAGGTGACCTATCACGATAACTTTGATAAGTAGGTCTTGGGCTTTTCACTTGCTCCGTTCTTTTCCTTGTTTACACTATCCATTAGAAATGCAGGTGATGGCGGCGGTACTGTAGTATTTAAATCAATTCGGCCGTGATTTTCTGAGATTTTTGAAAATTCAAAAAAGTCACATGGTGGCCGAATTGATTTAAATATACTGTAATATAAGCTCAGGCTGACAAAAGGTGTTGCGAATAGAAACTATAACAATGCTACTGGCACAGTTACAATCGCAAAATCCGAGCGCACTAATTTACGCGCATGCGCAAGTTCCGGTACATTGGATCGCAAGACACCGGAGTCATATCAAGTTTCTCGGCCTCGTTTCATCCGATCGCAGCAGTCGCACATCTATACGCCGCCGATAGCGCTGTGGTTTTTTTTGTTTTGGGCACGGCCAGCGCATCAACAGGGCCCTGTACTCACTGCATCCCTTACAGGCTCTGTCGTTGATAAGCGCCCACGGGGGTTCGCCGTTACACATTGTACACCTGTACAGTATCCATTGCCATTGCCAGCTCCCGCATTAACTCATATAGGTACGCGAGTCATTGGCTGTTGACGGTGAGGGAATGTGTGCTGACGTGCCTGTGTTACGGCTCCCTTAATTTGACCGCCGCGATAAGGAGTAGATGATGAAAGGGGAGGGCTTTGGGACGTGATCTTGATCGTGATAGTTCTTGACTGACTTTAACTCTTGTTGACTTTGACTCTCGTTGACTTTGAATCTCGTTGACTTTGACTCTCGTAGCCGCTGTCGACACCGGTCGTTTCAATCAACGACGGCTTACATGGATCAGCGGTGGCAGATATGCACTACTTTACATCGTCAGGTATGTCCCCATCCACCCAGCAACGAGTAACTGCCTACCTTGACTTGTCTAGCAACTTTCATCCTCCCGAAAAGCCCATGGTTATGATGCTCCAAAGCTGCAATCTTCGGCGACGGAGTATTCCTCAACATCGTAGATGCGGGTTGACGACCAGGGCAGCGACAACATGGGTGGTCTTCGAATAAAGGATTCGGTCAGTTGCGCGATCCTTGCCATTATTCGATTGATACTCACTTGTCTCCTCTACTCCCACTCGTTATGCATTAGCTCCAACCGGCCCACATGTACAATAAGTATCTAATAATGATAGAATCCAAATCTTCTCCTCCAAATCCATAGAAACCATCTCCGCCATTCCTTCCTCATCCAGGCCGTCTCCAATTCCCGTCGTACTCCATCTCTCCATATTTGCTCCTATGCCCATTGTTTGGAATTTGCGTTGCCGTTCGAGGAGCCGCCGAGGGATCTGGTATGGACGTTGACTTGGAATCCGCCCTGGGAAAATTAAGGGACCTAGACCCCCACGGCGTGTGCAAGGAAGGCCGGTAGTGATATTGCATGGGTTCTTCTTCAAAGCACCGGGATTACCTCATCTCTTCTTCTCTTCTCTCCTCCTCCCCTTCTTCGTGTTCGATGGTAATTCCATCCTCTTCGAGTTTATAAACGACAGCGCCGTGTGAGTCGCCCTCACCGTCATCTTGTATTTCTCGTCGTTGTCATTCTAGACATTCGATTTGGTCGCCCAATGAAGAGCATAAGTGAAGCCACTTTACGAAGCAGGAAAATCCCCACTCCTCGACAATTTGTGCGCTCGCTCCTAGGATGGGCTAGAGGTTCCGTATGGCCATTTGATCGCGGGTGTTCTGGGCCCACCATATCTCATAACCCTCGCTGTTCATACCACCCTTCTCATTATCTTGGGAAAATGGCATTTGTCCTTGCCATGCTCGCGAACTTGTAATTCAGCCACACGTCAGCTGTCGATGACGAGAGATCGTCTGCAAACCACCTACGTTCCAGCCTGTTCAATTCGACCGCGGGGATGAAGGATGGGGAAGAATAGATGGGCCTAATAAGAGGAAAGTGCGGGACTTTAGCAAGTATGATATCGTTCTCGATCCGGATGGTGGTTCTGACTCACCACCTTTCCCGCATCCCCCATTCTATATCGGCAATATGGTCCACTTTCGCTGCTCCCGACGCTCAGAAAAGCCCAGAATACGCGTTGTGCTGAGAACTAGGCTAGGTAAATCAATAAGTGCTTATCAAAATTTGAAACTGTCTGCGAACACACCTACATTACAGCTTGCTCGATTCGACTGACGCGACGAAGATGAATGAGCAATACATGGGCCTATTGGGAAGAAAATGGAGGCTTCGGTAACGAATAACCCGCTCTCGATCAGAATGGTGGTTCTAGACTTACCGTGTCACAGTGTCTCTCATATCTGACATCAACACCGACCTGTTTCTTTTGTTCGAGGTTTGTGACGGCCGCTGCTGTCCATGTGAAGATGCTCATTGACGTTGAGGTATTGTGCGGCAACTACTCCACCTTCAGCGCCGCTCAGGCTATATCTACCTATGCCATCTTCGTTATCGTGAGTTCTGCAGCTGGAAGGTGTGCCGCCTGACTGCTGCGAGATTGAGCCTACCCAAGAAGGCCTCCTATTCGCTTTGGAGTTTCAGTTTGAAAATGCTCAGGCGCCAAGGAGGGAGAGAGATGACAAAGTAGCAAGGGGGGTGAAGTGCACACGGGAAGGCGATGAGGATTATGGCATATCCTACTTAGATGCATAGATTCTGGGTTAGTATGGCCACCTCCTCCATTGTAGTTGTCGCTGCTATGATTGTCGTTATTCAAGTTCTTGCCGTTTATAGATGATTATGAAAGCTGAACTGGGATGATGAGATGGTGTTGAATCCCGTGAAAGGAGTACAATACACGCCAAATGAGCTCACATTGGTGGTATGCAGCGTATCGAATGTGGTCAAAGACAGCGTGTAAAGTTGCTGGGGTGGTAGTACCCTGGAAGAAGCATAAGCCATGAAAATGATAGAAAGGTGAAGGACGTACAATTACGATGAGCACGGTGATGAAACCTTCTGGGGTCAGGTCCAAGCCAACAGCTTCAACAATGCAAAGCGCAGCTCCTAAATCAAATGGGAGGAAATATGAGACAGCGAAGTTAGAGCAGCATATAAAAAACCCAATATACTACAAGCTCAATATTTGTCACTTTCGCCTCAAGATGTCTATCCAAACTAGCACCAGAAGCTAGCCCAGTTTCTTCGAGAGCAGCGAAATGTGCGGAGAGTAATATGGAGGGTGTAAGTTGGAGCTTAAATATCTTGACTGGATGTCCACCTCAAGCAATGGCAACTAAACTCGCGCCGTTGGGAGAAAATTGAAGATTGGTTGAACTTGAGTGGGTATGTGAGGAAAATAATTCGCCTGTTAGCAGGCAAAATTGCAAAATTAGTTATCAATGAACAGTGGGCGAATGGATAAATACGTACTGCGATTTCAACATATATCATCTTGCGCAAGATATAGTATTAACCCCGCCTTTCTCGATCCCCTTTGAAGCTGGCGGTGCTGGTACCCATACCCTTC
>Ga0307517_10007915_pt1 | contig 15364 bp, 15 predicted proteins | sample 23_EM_MG_FD_194515 | JGI IMG/M metagenome (GOLD analysis project Ga0307517, IMG submission 194515) | Populus trichocarpa ectomycorrhiza microbial communities from riparian zone in the Pacific Northwest, United States - 23_EM | ecosystem: Host-associated > Plants > Roots > Unclassified | place...
CGAATCCCTCACCCGTTCCCGGATCTTCCGGCGTTTCACGTCCTTCCTGGTGATCCCCCTCTTCTTATCCAGCTCCAGATGAAGGTTCTCCAACACGGCAGTACATCAATCATGTGTGGAGTACGTAGGACAAACAGGTGGCGGCTCACCGTTAAACGTTAAATAACCGCATCAGAAGTCTCGCTGTCCCTCAGGATTTATAGGCTGGGAGTCCACAGCCCGGCGACCTCGGAGAACTTGACGCTCGGATCCGCAGTGGAGTAAAGCGTTGAGTGTTCATCTGAGGTGCTGGGAATCATGAACCCGTTGCACACAAATGCGTTGAATCGGTTGGTAGGTGTTTCCTAGTGACGTCGTTGAGTTTGCTGTCCATCTCAACGTCGTTAACAACCAATCCCCCCACGCACTCCGCATAGCACCCCTCCAGTTCAGTGGTGCAGGGGACGGTGTTCTGTGATACCCCACCGGGTCAAGTTTTTGGATATCATCGGTAAGCGATAACTCACGAAGCCTCCCGGTATGAAATGCCCTGCAGCGGGGCTACAGGCGCGCTAGGGCTAGAATATCATCTGCAAGGAAAGCTCTTACCCAAGGCCCGCCGGCAAATTTTCGTGACAAGTGTGTTCTTGGGGCGGCATTTCGAAAGAATAGATAACATTAACAGTTCAGAAGGGGCGGGGTGGGAGAGGTAGGAATGGGACGAGTTACGGCTTCAAAACGTATACTCGGTGGGCCCTGTATAAACTGTGTTACAACCCGAGCATCGGAGACGAGGAGGCATGGCGGGTCATATGAGGCTCGCCGTCGGCTTCCGATCGTGGGGTCAGTGTTCTGTGGTATCTTTGCGCTGTGTTACAACGTGGTTGGGGGCTCGAGGTGGACGGGAAAGGGGGCTTACTGCCCCACGTACATATCACAAGCGACGTGTACAATGGATATGGCTACCGTCTCTTAGACCTACTATCCTCCAATACAGGGGAGGCTCTCCGTTTCCTAAAGCTCCGCATCAACCGCTGTCGCCAAAAAGTACGACAATGGTGAGAACGTACCGCGATCTCTCCTCTGGTGGCGTGCCGTTGTTGGCGTCCCGTCCGCCACCGTAATCCAGTCCGTCGACATTGGCTGTAAGCCCGTCCCTGTCCTTGTATTTGTTTTGGTTTCGAGGGCCTGTCGGAACGTTAGGTGGTAGGGGTGACGTCGACCGTATTGCAGTTTGCCCCCCTGAAGGTGGTAAATCGAATGTTTGACGGGTCAAGTGACGGCGTCACGTACCTCTCCCTCCACGCTGCTGGAACCCACCACGACCACGTGGCCCAAGCGCAACCCCTCTTCCTCTGAAGGAAGGTCCAGTGGGGCCTGTCAGACTCGTGGGACCCGTAGGAATAGGTCGCACAGGTTGTGGTTGCACTGGTGTGTTTGCTGCTTCAATTCCGGAGAACATCTGTTGTTGCATCTGTTGTTGCATGACAGCCGTAGGATCCTGCCAAGACCATGGTATTAAGGACCAGGATACATAGGGGACGGAAAGTAACGAAGTAATCCCACCTGCATCGTGAAATCGCCACCGGCCATGCCCATCATCGCAGCCTGATTTCCCGGGAACCCATCTCCCGCAACATGCTCCTGCGGCATATGACCTGGAACGATAGTATTGTCTTGCATGGGCATCCCCATCTGCATCCCCGACATGTCCGCTGGGTTCATGGCGTTCATCATGTTCATTTGAGGCATGTTCATTCCCATGTCGCCCATCATTGGCATTCCCATTCCAGGATTTTGGGCCATCATCGCCGGGTTGGCACCGTTGTTCATGTAGTTTGTTGCACTGGCCATCACTACTGAGCGGATTTCGGGTGGGAGAGCGGTGACTTGTTCTTCAGGCATGCCTGTGAGGTTCTGCGATGTACCTTTAGTCAAAGGAAACCAAAACCGTTGTGATGGCGCACCAGAATATTCGCCTTGAGGACAGTCGCTAGATCACCAAGCTCCTTCCTCCGGTAACAATATGCCTCCCAGGAAATCTCGTCAAAGCCATAATTAAACCAGTCACTGAGATCGGATCCTGGTCTTCGCCACGGTTTGTCGTTAAGTGAGTTCAGGTCGACTTCGAGAATAGAACGTCCATCGAGTGTGCCGATTAAATTAGGGTCGATATTAGGGTGTGATGGGGGTGCAGTCGCCGGAGGAAGGGTGTTGGGATCTGGTCCCTGTAAGTCTTTCCCAGAGGAATCGGGATCAACTGTGACCTTGGTTGGCTCCTGCACAAGGATGGGCTGGGCGCTCGGCTGGGTTGGCTGTTGCTGTTGCTGTTGTTGCTGTTGTTGTTGTTGTTGTTGTTGTTGAGGAGGAAGAGGAGGAAGAGGAGGTAGGACAGGGGTGGGAGGTGGAGGTTGAGATGTTGTTGGTCTTCCCCTCTCTCTAGGAGTATATTCCGTGGTGAGAGAGGGCGCTGGTGCCGCTGCTGAGTGTCAACTCAGCACTGGAGTTCAATCGCGGATCATATTCGACATACATGGTTGTGGTTTCGTAGGGGGTTGAGACGTGCTGGCGGCACGAGGGGGTCCCTGCCGCGACTGTCGTAGATCCAATGACATTGAGGGGTGCTCCATAATGAATTCGACGTCCTACGAAAATGATTATCGAGAGAAGCAACGCGTCTGAGCTGGATGACTTACATCCTCGCTATCCTCTTCTTCCTCTTCTCTTCCACCATCTGATTCATGTGCTTCCTCTTCGTCATTTTCGCTGTTCGTGCCCCCATTCGTGTCCGTGGGGACCGTGCCACCGGCATCGCCATAAATGGCGTCGTCTTCGGAGGTCAACGAGTTTGAAGGTACTCTGTATGTGTTATGAGTGGTTAACTCAAAGCCGGTCCCTTGTGGTTGGGGAACTCACATCGTCGGGGCTGCTCACGCGCGCACATGGATATGATGAGTAAAGTTGAATCATCATTGGCCAAGTAAAGAGATACAAGCAACCAAAGAGACCGCATGACGGTGTACAGGAAAAACAAAACGAAAGCTCACCAGACAACCCGGGGGGTTCTAAGGTGGTTGGTGGAAGAGCAGGTTCTGTCCTGGCGGAAGGACCGTACAAGAATTCGTCGTCATCTGAATCCCTGTTGGAAACGCGTCAGCCCTGTGCATCATCAAATCCGTAAAGCCTCTTACATTGTATCCCGATAGTTTTGAAGTGACCACTACGTGAGCCTGAGGATGAACCGAGATGACCGTCGGTGTGAGGACGCGGGAGTGGAAGAGCCAAGGTTCCCACCACCGATCACTCCTCCCTCCCCCCGATCGACCCGTCCAATTTTTTCTCGGTTTTTCGCGAAATGGCTCGGGCTGCCAGTAACAAACGGACGGCGGTGCAGAAGAAATCCAACCTCATTGGATTCTCGAGGAGACTGGCTCGCAAAAAAACCCGGCAGTCAACGAGTGTCGATGATGTCTACGAGTTCCAGCCAGAAAAAGTGCGCCGATCAAAGGTTACCCTCCGTCTGACCAAGGAGGAGCTTGCTGAGCTCGGTCGTGATAATGCCAGTGATTCAGGGGGCGATAACCACCGAGGTGGCCAACCGCAACCCAGGCTGATTGGTCAGAACTCAGATGACGAGGGAGTGGATTCTGAGGAAGACGAGGACATCGATTCCGACGCTGCTTTCGGTGAAAGCGACGAGGAAACATTTGCAGGATATGGACTCATTCGCAAGGTACCTTCAAACTTTTGATATTATATCCCAAACCCATCCAATCCTTCGCTTCGCAGGGTCAACCATCGAAAAAGCCCAAACAGAAGCCCCCGGCCACAAAAACTGTCCATTTTGAGATCAACCTCGACGAAGGCGACGAAGGAGAGCTCGATTATGGTCCGAGCGGCGCGGATAGCTCAGTCAGTGAAGCAGAAGAGGGGGAACCCAACGAATTCTTCGACGTGCTCGATATCCTCGATGGTCGTGCGGACCCACTGAGCGACGACGAACTACCCACTGCGCCTTCTCGTGGAAATGGAACCTCCCGCGCTTCCTCTGACGGGGGGGAGGAAGAAGAGGAGGCAGATGACGATGAAGATGATCTGGGCATGGATCTTGAACCGGAAGATCTGTTCATGCCTTCGGACGATGAGGCGGATGTCGGTGCCCTACAAAACCTCGGCCAATTCGTTTCGAATCTAGACTCATCAACCAAGCGAAAAACCCACGAAGACGAGGGTGCAGCCACCGCTGAGGATAATGCGCCCCGCAAGAAACGGAAGTTACTCAAAGAGCGCAACGAGGCAGGCGCAGAAAACGAGTTCGCAGCTTCGGGTGAGCTTTAATTCGACCTGCGTAGCATTACGCTGCGTTCCGACAACTTGGTCCTATAGGCCAGACTAAGCTCGATTTCGAGGACCTTCTCGCTCCGCTTGTGGGCCAGTCCGCCAACTTGGACTCCCTAAAAAAATCGACAAAAGTTTTGACATCCTCGAAGAACAAGGCGCTTTCTGCACCCCTTCCTCAGCGAACCCAGGATCGACTGGACAGGGAAGCAGCGTATGAACAAACAAAACAGGAAGTAGATAGGTGGCAGGCCACCATGAAACAAATTAAAGAGGTACGCAGCCCTGGACAATGTCTCTCGGATGCTAAGCAGGGGTGTGCAGGCCGAGCATCTTAGTTTCCCTCTCCAAGTACCCGCAAAATCTGTAACTTCCAATTCGGAATTGATCGCAAAATTCAAGGTTTTTTGATTCACTCCGTCTTGGCTTCTTATGTACCTGACTACAAACCCGTAGCCCACCACAGAACTTGAGACTTCCATCGACAAACTCCTGAAGAAGGCGAACCTCCTCGACTCTCAACGCGACCAGGGACCTGATAATCTCCCGGCAAACCCTATCACTGCTGAGGTGGTCCTTGCGCGTACCTCCGAGGTCCGAAAGATGCGTGAACTCATGTTCCGGGCTGACACCAAGGCGAAGCGTCTCGCGAAAATCAAGAGCAAGACCTTCCGTCGCCTGAAGAAGAAACAGAAGCAGAAACTCATGGAAAAACTTGACGTTGGCGAGGATAGTACTGACGATCAGGGAAAGTTATTGCAGCGCGAAGTTGAACGAGCCAGGGAGAGGGCAACGCTGAAGCACAAAAACACGGGGAAGTGGGCAAAAGCTATGAAGGCAAGGGGTGAACTGGATGAGGATCAGCGGCAGGAGGTCTTGGAGATGCTGCAGAGAGGCGAGAAGCTTAGGAGAAAGATTCACGCGAGGGGCGAAGGCGACGAGGATGAGGATGATAGCGACAACGACACTGGGGACGAAAGACAAATTCGAGCCTCTGCGTTCGACGAGGTCGCCATACTCGCGGAGGAGGAGGGTCCAGAGCACTCGAGGAAGAGCCTGTTCAGCATGAAGTTCATGAAGGACGCGATGGCCAGGGACGATAGGAAGACTCAGGATATGGCAGACGAGTTCCTGAAGGACCTCGCTGGATCGGACGCAGAGGTTGCCTCCGATGGCGACAATGATGATATACGAAACCAGCCTGAGCAGACCCGTGGGAGGGTTAGCTTCAGACCTGGTGCCCAGGTGGGTGTAACCACCTCGGTTTCCTTTGAGTACGCATTAATTTTCATCCCTTCTAATTACAGACACAACCCACATCTCTGAGACAATCACCCCCGGATGTTGCTTGTGATGTGGAGTCTATCTCTGCCATTTCATCTCAAACCCTCTCATCTCAGTCAACAACGGTCCCCCCTACCAAGTCGAAACCTCTCGCCACCATCGCTTCTACCCCATCCAGCACCGCACAACCAGTCGCTTCTTTGGAACCCGAGAACCCGTGGCTGAATATTCAGTCGAGCTCCTCATCTAAAATCGCCCGCAAGAAGAACGAGATCATCGTGGGCAAGTCGAGCGGGCCGGCGGAGAAATCTAACAATCGGCTTCGCAAGCATCAAGAAAAGCACGGGAATGAGCGAGAAAAGGCGAAGCATGACGCTGTTGTCGAGATCTCTATGAACACCATCCTGAATCTCCAACCGGAAGAATCGGAGCAGGTGGACCTCCCCTCGGTCTCCGAAGTGAAGGGGAAAGCGAAGGTTGTTACCCAGACCGAGGCCGACTCTGATGAAGATTCGGGCGAGAATAGTGAGGTGGAAGACCAAGAACGGAGGCTGACCGAGAAGAAGAGGAAAGGCAAGGGTAAAGCCAAAGACCAAGGCGTTGCGAAGCCATTTGTACAGCGGGACCTTGTGTCGCTCGCGTTCGCGGGAGACAAAGTTGTCCAGGTGTGTTTCCCTCCCATTTGTTTTATTGAAATATGTGTATTCTATTCATTCGTGTGCAGGACTTCCAAGAGGCTAAACAACGGGAGATCCTCGAAGATGTGCCGAAGGAAATGGATACAACCCTACCTGGATGGGTGCGCTCCCTTTTCCACTTTCAATGCATTATCAGCCTCCTCAATCGAACTGTTCTAGGGCTCGTGGGGCGGTGCTGGTGCAAAGAAAGTACCACCGAAACCGTTCCTTGTCAAGAAGGTCGCTGGCATTGACCCCCGTTCTCGAGAAGACTATGGAAAAGCTCACGTAATCATCTCCGAGAAACGGGACAAGAAGGCTGCGAAGTATATGGTCAAGGACCTACCATACCCATATACAAGCAAGGCGCAATACGAGAGGGGTCTACAGACACCGATCGGGACGGAGTGGAATACCAGGCTTGGGTTCCAGAGGGGAACACTGCCGAGGGTGGTCAAGAAGGTGCGCTCTCCAGCGCCTCCTCGCTTCTGCGAGTTCACTCTGCTAATGCCGTTTTTCAGCCTGGTGTTGTTATCGAGCCTCTGGTCAAGATGTCGTAGGGTCTTTCCCTTCGGAGACCGCAGGACTTCAAGTCACACTACGCTCTTACGGGCCTGCATGCATATCTAGTATATTCATATTGTTTAGACCACAGGTACCGTGTGCAGTTAAGTGAGGACAATAATACAAAGGTTACGAAGGTTCCGTGTAATGATAAAAGTGGTGATTGCTTAATGTATGGAATACGAAGGATAGGATCGGTTGAAGGGAGCGACGCGTCGTAATGTTCGTAAAGGGTCCTGAAGCGTATTGCCGTGTCGGCCACAGTGGAATGAGGATGTTTGAAATGGGAAATGATCGCGCGGCCGTCAGTTGACGAGGTCGTCGTTCCAAACGTGTTCCCAAGGTTCGTCATTGTCGCCGTGGGCAGTGTCATCGATATCATCAAGCGCGACCACCGGGCGGACACTCTTGACATACTCGAAGCCGGGTTCTGCATCGTAATCAGTACGAAAAGGTGGTATTCATAGTCGAGAGTTGTACGGACCCTTGGTATACTTGACCTTTGCAGTTGTAATCAAGGTCTCCATATCCACAACAGGTACTCGAACATCTGGGAGTTCGCCACCAGGAAGAACGACAGAAAGGGAGACCTCAATAGGGGTCTGTATCTCATCCTCAGAAGTGGTTTCTTCCTCGGCGATGGTCAAGTCGACCAAGCTCTGGAGGTTTCCGGTCTTGACCGACTTCGTGCCCCGGCTGCGGACAGACCGGACCCCGTTACCCTTCCTCTGCCTGGACTGCGTAAAGCGGGCGTTCTTCTTGGTCTGGTGGCGGTGGCGTTCGTATGATCGGAACTCGCGGGCCATATCGGAGGCAGGGATATCGAGGATGGATTCTGGGAGCGTAAGGGTGGTGTAAGTGTCTGGTGGCACATACGCTTTAGGGGTCTTCTCGGTCGATGGCTGTAATTCAGGGCAAATGGAGGTGGAGATAGGACGATATTCGCTCGTCCCGACAGGAGCAAGTACGGCTTCTCGGCGTTCCAGGAAGACCGAATCCGAAAGGTCCTGTTCGTAGTCGGTTTCCGGATCCTCTGCCAAATCCCGGGCAATGGGTTGTCGTTTCCCAGACCGTTTGGCACCCTTGCTGCGCTGGGTGGGATTCCCTCGTCGAGGTCGACCTTGTCGCTTCGACTTCTGAGCTTGCGCAAACTTGGCCTCGTTCTTGGCTTTGTTGCGACTGTACTGAGCTGAACGCAATTCACGCGCGATGTCCACGCGGAGAAGAGGCGAAGAGAGAGGGTGAGGAGTTGCCCCTTCTTCGTTCTTCACGGAAGGGACGCCGCGTTCATTGATCCAGAAACCCTGAGCATCGGAATACGATGCAAAGAGGTCGGAAACGACTGGCATGACGGAAGTTGTGGAACTGAAAGAGGAATCGTGCTGAGACATGGTGGAGATGGTGGTGGTTGGGGTGAGAGTTATGGGGAGGAATGCTGACTCAAGAGCAGGGAGAGAGTGACTACGGAGCGGTCTGATGGGGGACCTACCTATATTGGTGCGCCGTCCCCGCTCTGCCAATGATGGCGGTGCGCGCGGTGTGGCGACCGAGAAGACGCCAATGCTCGGGGCCCGGGACAAAGGGCGAGGCAGGCAAGAAACACAGAAATGGAACGGAAGGAGAGGACAAACGCCGTTTATTGGATTTATGGGTAGATGTTCCAGTCTATGTCGACATGCAGAGGCCTAGAGTGCGTAGTCACCACACTTCCTAAGCTGGAACCATTTTTATCGGAAGGACAGGGATTCTGAAGAATCACTGGCACTGTCAGCGACGGTAGAGCGGACAACATCGAACAGCGTGGCAATCTCCCTTGAAGAAAGAAAGAAAAAAAATTCGTTGGAAAATTTCAAGAGGGATAGGGCTGATTATGTAATGATTCGCACGGTCCTAATTTGGAAGGCACTCCTTGCCGACGTTACGGCCGTTCCGCTCAGAGCCAATGCCAACAACGATGTTGGGAGTAGCCGTGACTCGTAAGTTTCTTTCGATAAACGTACCAGAGGCGTTTTGCTGATTTTTTTGGCACTGGATAGGACCGCTTAGTCGCGCAGTCGCCTCGTCAAGCTCGCAATCTGCATTCCACTCTTCCGCTGTTGTCCAGGCCCTCGCATCCTTCCGAAGACGACGAGCACGCGCTGTCCAGAAAGAAAACCTCGCCAAACGCGCCGAGAGAGAAAAACTTGCCAAAGCTCAACGCCCGCACGTTGTTGTTGGACACCGACCTGGTGGCGAGGCGAAATGGGCCAACTGTGACCTTGCGAGAGTCATCATCACTGAGAAGGACCTGGAGGCTACCGAGGTCATTGATTACCCTCTGGGTTCTGTCACCATGTCCAAGCATCTGAACTACGGTGTTGGGGAAAGGGAGAAGGAGATGCTTTTTGACACACTGCCTCAACTCTCGGCCCTCCATTCCGTTGCGTCTACTTCTTCCCTCGGAAATCGCGGGAACGTTTCTGCGACCAAATTACAACAGCAACACGACGAAGCGACTCCTATTGAACGGTTCAAAACTAGGATGCTTGCTCGGGTGATTTCCTTGAAAAATGCCAATGCCAAAGGCATTGCGTTCGAGAATCGAAGGCGAATCATTGCCGCTTTCTCCGAGCTATCGAATCCGCACGATCCGGGCCGTCCGGAAGTACAAGGTACGTTACCATCTCAAACCCGGCGCTGAAGCGTACGAACCCCCAACTTATCATCCACAGCCGCGCTCCTGACGTATCAAATCCGAAATCTCTGGGACCACCTGCAAAACTTCAAGCGGGATGTCGGGAACAGGCGGGGACTCACCAAGCTGGTCCACCAACGCGCTAAAATCCTCAAGTATCTCAAGAACACGGACCGTGATCGGTACGACGCTGTACTGGCGAGGTTAGGGCTGGAACCGGACGCGGTCGAAGGGGAACTGGTCGTATAACTTATATCGTCCCCCTTAGCTATCGCTGTTACAATACCGGTCCGTAATCACCGCTTTCTCCCTGGCTGGAAGCCCAACGACCACCAACCGAAATTGAGATAACACCGCTCCGTGGGAAAAAAAAGCGAATGAAGATAAAAACGATCTCGAATCTTCTGACGCTTTTAAATTTGCGCTCTGACCTGAACCATGTCCATCACCCGTATCCACGCTCGCCAGGTAGGACAGTCGTCAGCGATGCGGATGACACCACTCGAATGCTCATCACCCCTATCGACGTGTTAGATCTTCGATTCTCGCGGAAATCCCACCGTCGAGGTCGACGTCCACACTGAAAAGGGTCCGTCTACCCGTGTTTTACTTCCGTTTTTTGGTATGAGGCTTAGACCGCATTCCAGGCCGCTTCCGTGCTGCCGTCCCATCTGGTGCTTCCACCGGTATCCATGAAGCCGTCGAGTTGCGTGATGGCGATAAAACCTCCTACGTTGGAAAGGGTGAGCACCCACGGATGTAAATCCCGACGTATGGTCCATTGACTCCCGCGCAGGTGTTTCGAAGGCTGTCGCCAACGTCAACGACATTATTGCCCCTGAGTTAATCGGGTCTGGCCTTAAGGTCACCGCCCAGAAGGACATCGACGACTTCCTCATCAAGCTCGACGGTACCCCTAACAAGGGTAAACTCGGAGCCAACGCCATTCTCAGCGTCAGTATAGCCGTCGCTGAGGCTGCCGCTGTTGAGAAGGGTGTTCCCCTGTACCAGCACTTGGCCGAGCTCGCTGGAGTCAAGCCACCCTACGTCCTTCCCACTCCGGCATTCAACGTTATCAACGGTGGTTCCCATGCCGGAAATAAGCTCGCCTTCCAGGAGTTCATGTTGCTTCCCGTTGGAGCTTCCACCTTCACGGAGGCAATGAAGATCGGTACCGAAACCTACCACACCTTGAAGAAGGTTATCAATACCAAATACGGAATTGATGGTCAGCGCCAACTATTTGCACGTTCGACCGGGTTTTCTCTGACCGTGCGTTCGTATTAGCCGCCAATGTTGGTGATGAGGGAGGGTTCGCCCCCAACGTGTCTGGCGCAGACGAGTCACTTGAGCTCCTCAGCGAGGCCATCAAGAAGGCCGGTTATGAGAGCAAGATCAAGATCGCTCTTGATGTTGCCTCCTCCGAGTTCTACAAGGATGGCAAGTACGATCTCGACTTCAAGAACCCAAATTCCGATCCCTCGAAGTGGCTCACTGGCGTTGAGCTCGCGGACCTCTACATCAGCTACATTAAGAAGTACCCCATCGTCTCCATCGAGGATCCCTTCGACCAAGACGATTGGGAGGCTTGGGCCCACTTCACCGCCAAAAGTGGCATCCAGATCGTCGGCGACGACCTTACTGTCACCAACCCCCTCCGTATCAAAACCGCCATCGAGAAGAAGGCTTGCAACGGTCTGCTGCTTAAAATCAACCAGATCGGAACCATTTCCGAGTCTATCCAGGCGTAAGTTTCTGTTCATTGGTTGGGGAAGCGAACCCTCGGACTAAAAGGTTCTTCAGTGCTCAGTTGTCTCAGTCTGATGGTTGGGGTGTCATGGTCTCTCACCGATCTGGTGAGACCGAGAACACTGTTATCGCTGACCTCGTCGTTGCCCTCGGCACTGGACAAATCAAGACTGGTGCCCCTGCTCGTAGTGAGCGTGTTGCCAAGTACAATGCTCTGCTCCGCATCGAGTATGTTTCAACCTCTTGTTTCTTCTCTTATCTCACTCAACACACTTCAGGGAGGAACTCGGCTCCAACTCCAGCTACGCTGGTGACCGTGGCCTAAGCGCTGGCCCCAACCCTCCAGCTTTGTTGAAATAGATGGGGTATGATATAAAAGCAGCCCAAACTAAAGTAAATGTACCATGTAACGAGCTGCGTTCCCTGTTGTATTTTCTGATGTCATACTGATCCAAAACAACGTCGCTACGTGTAAATACCTTTGAAAGTCCACCAGTCCGTGTGCCTGTCGCTCTCTGTCAGCGGCTGTCACAGAACTGGCTTCTGAAGGACGACGATGGGACATATTGCTGCTATTCACCACTCGGGAGGTTCATGACAGATACTCATTGCTTCCACCTCCTATGGGTTGCTGGCTCGTTGTTCAGGCCGTCAAACGTCTCGATCGCCACAGGCAGCGTAGGAAGAACGGTTCTTGTGCCTGGTGGCCTCTCTTCCCTGCCAACCGCAGTTCATTATGGTGATTATCCTCTGGCTTCCTGGGTTCAAAACTCCGTGGTGCATGAATGAAGGGATCCAAAGGGTAAGCTTTGTGTTACTTGCCCTCCAGTTGCTCGCTAATGGTTGACTTGCATATAGGTTGACTATAGCAGGTGGGGTCATCCGGACCCCGTGAAAGCAATGAAGGAGATCATGGTCCGGCAGTCGGAGGGCTGTTAGGGATCACCACGTATCACCTATTTCCCTCCTTTTTATCGCTTTTCCTACAAATATGATGTAGTAATCGTGTGGTTGTAATTACAATGTCGTCGTTTTCAAAATAAACATATCATTGAAGAACCCGAACCCTCACTACCCTGGGTTTTGATGATGAACTCTGTTTTGCATGACGAACCCCGTTCCTCATCATAAACCCCATTCCTTGTGATGAGCCTCATTCCTCGCGATAAGGCTCATTCTACATCATAAGCCTCGTTTCCCGTCCTAAACCTCGTTCCCCGTTATAAGCCGCATTCCTCGTCATAAACCGCATTCCTTATCGTAACCCTCATTCCTCATTATAAGCCTCATTTCTCGTCATAAACCCTGTTCCTCATTATAACCTTTGTCCCTCGTGATAATGTCTCATCATCTTTGTCGCGGTTCACCACGCGTTGTCGATAGTTTAGTAACGTGGTATGTATTATAGTGTTATCACTATTTTATCCAGGACCTTATATGAACTCTGTCAGGGCCACTCCAACCCTAAGCTCCCAGTGCCTGAAGAAGGTACTGAACTCAACTCCAATGGATGAATGTACACAACTGGACGTCCAACTAATACAGCTTGATTAGGGCTGTTCCGGTAGGTTTCCCTTGTCCACACACCAATGTCGAGTGCACTGTGGGGGCGATGACTGGACAACTTCTAGACTGCCTAAGAGAGCGACAGTGGGGACCTCTGCTGTGGTCGCTGATGTGGTTGATTTGAAGGTAGGTCTGAGATGGAGGAGAGCAGATTGGTTGCAAAAGGTTTTCTTCCAAGAAAAGATCCGACTTGTCCGTAACAGCACTGTGGGGGCTGAGAAGGGCGGAGGATTTCCGAAGATACAAAAGCTGAGGAGATACTGTAACCAAAACTACCAGTACTTATACTAGAGTGGCCATGATAGATCACGCATAACTTCTGTATCTTAAATTTCCTAAAGAAGAAAGGTTTTCTAAAAAGGAAATAACACAAGAGAACATGGGAATGATTGATAAACAATCGGAACAAATAGTGGGTCGTGAGAAAGAATGAATCAGCACATCAATAAACAATGATGTTGCGTGTGAATGATGAATAAGACAGAACAAAGGGAAGTCGACGTCATGGGAAAATTGAACAATCATTAAGGGGTCGTACATCACCTGACCATCGTTGGGGAGGGGTCTTGTGATAAGACAATTCATAAACCTTCCAACGTGTCCTGCCTGTTGGGTATCGGGTGTCCGCGCTTAAGAGCTTCTTAGAGAACGGCGATTCCATACTACTCTTTGCAAGCGCGCCGTGGCTATTGGACCAGATCCAATCGCGCAGTAAGATGGCGGTGATTGTGTGGGTCGTGAATGAGTCATGGGAACACATGACGATGGGGTATAGCAAATAAGGGCGATGGGCAATGACAAACGAATCGGAGATGAAGTGGGGGAATGAGTAAGCGGTGTAATCTTGATGACAAGATGGGTGGCCTCGGAGGAATCATATCCCGGACCAATGGGAATGATGGGGAGGACACTGGGATCCTAGGAACTATATAAGCTCGGCTTGTTTGAGGGACGAACCTCATTGGATCCCATCCATCTTCTTTCGTCTACACCACTACTATCTTCTTCCACTATGTCTGACATCACCAACTCTGCCAATAACAACAAACTTGTCTCCTCCAAGAAGTTTCAGACTGCCAGAGGAGCGTTCATCACCAGGACAGACACCAGGGGTCACTCGACCAATCAAGAGGGTTTTATCTATCCCACAAACCAACAGGTTTGTGGGCACTATTGACAGTCTTTTGATGATGTACTCAATAGTGTCGCAAAAATATCTCTCGGATTATAATCCCCTGTGGGATTTTTGCGACAAGTGTTTGCATAGATTGTTGACCAGGCCTTTAGGACCAGCTTGATTGTGAGGAGGGATTGGTTGTCTGGATTGTCCTTGGATGATCAACTCTGGCATTAATCTCTCATTGCTTATCGTCGTCACCAGGAGGTCAAACGGGCGACTGGGGCTAGGGCCTCACCTGGATGGGCAGGTGTTCAGCAGACCGATGACGATCAGGTGCTCCTCAAGTTGTTGGAGAGGGGTATCACCGATCAGTCTGCCTTTGATAGGCCATTCAATGCGTCAACACATTCCATTCATTTCACAGCTGTGATGGGGGATCGCCTTTGGTCGTTGCTAGAAAGGGAGAGACTCCGGGTGAGGAATCACTCGACATTTGTTGTTGAATGTCAAGTGACTAATCCTTGTTCTAGGGCGATCGTCTTGAGTGTGAAGTTCTGGACCTTCACAAGTTTGTTGATGAACTTGTGAAGTCGAACTTGGAACGTGACAAATATCTTGACAAGGCCATCAATGACATCCATGAGAGGATTGACAAGCAGGCTGGAGAGACGAAGGATCTCAAGAAGGAGATGAGGGACTCTGTTCGGGAGAACAATCAGGGGGTCAAGATGTTGGAAGGTCGGATTGACATTTTGGACGAGGATGCAGCTACCTTCCAAATCCAGTTGGATTCTTTGGCAGACAAGGCATGCCGTTGTGTCGACAAGATTGTTCCAGTTCAGAAATGCGAACTGGATGTCGTGTTCTTCAATCCTCGTTCGGATCTCTTATCGTCAGAAGGGACCAACCATTCCAGTCGAGCTCCTTCAGAGTTGGAGTACGTTACTCCTCCTCTAGGAACAATCATGCCTCTTCGTCAGGTTACCGACGATGAGATGGAAGATGCGGTTCCTTCTTCCGGGCCTTGTGCCTGTTCTTCTTCTCGGACTTCCAATCAGGAGAATGAGCGTCCAGCAAGTCCTCTGGTGGAGGTTCCTCGAGTTCCCTTGGATCTGATTGACTCGACCATCATCATGCGTCAAGATCAAGTGGTACGTCGGGTTGAAGCTTTGGAAACGAAGCTTCGTACCCATGTATCTTGCACACACTGGGGGCAAAGGGGCACTTACCCAGGGGATACATTGAGGATACATTGAGGTTTTTTAAGCAATTCACCCAGACAGTATGATACATGCTGAGTTCTTTTACAATGTATCCTCCACTTTGATCAAAGTGTGACCAGGGATCACATGCTGGTCACTTTTACAATGTGCCCACCAAGGTAGCCACTGGGTACTTTTTGAATGGAAACCC
>Ga0307517_10007916_pt1 | contig 15364 bp, 6 predicted proteins | sample 23_EM_MG_FD_194515 | JGI IMG/M metagenome (GOLD analysis project Ga0307517, IMG submission 194515) | Populus trichocarpa ectomycorrhiza microbial communities from riparian zone in the Pacific Northwest, United States - 23_EM | ecosystem: Host-associated > Plants > Roots > Unclassified | place...
TGGGTATAAATGTGTAATGCCCTTATCATAAATTGAAGATCTACTCACAGCAACTTGTCATAAAATGCTGCAAAGCCGCTATGATATACACTAGGAAGGCTTATCCAGTTTGTTGTCAGTAAGAAGGAAAAAAAATCCCAGATACATTGCATTCTATAGACAGTGTGACTTTTTTAGACCCCATCTTATTTCCATTGTTCAAAGAATCCAAACCCACGAAGTTTCCTTTGTGGAGCAGATGCAGCTCACATCCTATTTGAGCACTTCGAACTAACTACATCCAGGGTCCCCTCTCTATGCTCTCTTAGTGAGCTGAAGAATATGAAGATCAATATTATCTTTTTTCAAAAGTCTGTTAATGTGGACCATAAGGTGATGGTAACCCTTTGGCATGTTGGCTCTCCATTTCAAGAAGCATCAAGGACTTCTGCCTCTGGTATCTGTTTCTCTTGGCAGCCATTGCTGGGAGAATACAATTGGATGAAATTAATCAAGATTCAATAACGAATGCATGATACCAAATGAAAAATTAGAGTGAGCACATATAGTTGTCACATAAACTGAAAGGTTCAAATTCTTTCACGGCAGCAACTACAGTGATGGAGACAAAACTTTTAGAAAGGTTGATGTCAGATACGAGACCTGGACAAATGAAACTATGGAAAAAACACTCCTACTTTTTCCCTTTTCTTTTTGGCTAGGAATAACACCATCGAATTTAAATAGTTAACTGAGGATGAGAAACCTTCCATAACGACAGCTGATATAGCCAAATTGAAGATGATGGAATTGTCATTACTACACGCTATAGAAGTTTCATGTTGTGCTACTTTCAAACAAGATCTATATGGATCCAGTTAGGAGACCAGATCCCTTGGACAGACGACTTCCTTGGCTACTATGGAAGAAACTCTTTTGATGATGAGATGATATATCATTGGCATGATACCCAGTTGCAAATTCTAGGTGGTAGTTACCCTATCTTTGGTATATTGTGAAGAATAGCCATTGAGGGATGAAAAGAAATGCAAGGTGTATCCACATGATGTCAATGTGGTTAGCACTGGTTTTACAGCTCTAACTAAAACTCTGGGATCAAGGCATACACAAAAGTACAGACTATGATACCTACAAAGTACTAACATCATCTAGCAGCAGTTCAATGACTGAAAATATATCACAAGTGGCTACATGCAACGTTCAACTATACAAAGGTTTGTATTTCAAATGACATCTCATTCCCAAGTCCCAATCCTTGTTGAACTACTCCTGCAGTTTATATGTTATATGGTGGCTTCAAGAATAAATATAGTTCCAGATTTCAGATCCTAATTTAATCTAATGTAAAAAATTTTATTCTAAACTAGCATCTCCTAGTGGTTAACACCGGACTTTTAGCATGTTGTATCAGGAATAGAGAATCCTAAATGATTAGTGGTTTCAAACTATTCTGCAATAAAAGGAAGTCAAAATAAGGTCCAGAGGTGGAATGCAGTCTCGAATTTGACTGGCCTCTAGAGGAGTGATATCTAATATGCTGTGTAATGCAAGCCTTAATTCAACAACACGTTGTGACAGATGACATATCAGACCATCTGATAGCTATGACATCATGAATGAACGCAAAAAAAGCTAGAAGTTGAACATTCTTGAGAAATACTTACACATTAGATCGTGAGGTGGAGCAAAGTCGTAATCATTTCGACGCCTCCTGATGCAGATTATGTATCCCAATACAAGCACAGAAACAATTACCAGGCAGGATAAGCCTATCCCAATTTTACCACCAGTGGACAAGCGACCATTTTCCCATAATAGAGAGCATTGTGGCAAAGATGGTACACCACACAAGCCTTTGTTACCTGAGAGACTGTAAGAGAAAGTTTTCTTTCCTAGTGAGTTGTTAAATAGACATATTAATTCAATAGGAAATAAGATAATAAAAAAAAAGACCAATGGCTTATATGTACCCTTAAAAGGTAAGAGGGGTGAGGCATTCATTCAATTCACATCGTAAGCAACATTAATCTCCAACAAAGAAAAAAGAAGGGAAAGACAAGATATATCAAAATTGGTATATTCCAGAAATTGTGTGTCCAATAGGGAGCCAAACATTCCACACAGCAAGTAAAGAGTTGTTTATTAGAATTTTTTGATGCTGCAAAAAGTAATCTGTACTGCATGCATTAATATGTAAATATTAATCACCATTGGCAAGTACCGTATTTTTCAGTTTCCATAGCAGTAAATTGGCTAGGAACCTAGTTTACTGATGACAGATAAAAAAGCTGGTTGACAAAATTATCCTGAAGGTAGTGGTGTGTGCTTGCTAGAAAAAGTTGATAATCTGGTTGCCAAAGAAAATAAATTTAAGTAGCCACAAAGTTCCTAATAAATCGAAGAATATTTAATGACAGTTTTTAGGCTTAACCTCCCATTACAATTTGACAGTGGGCCGAAGGAAATGAAAAGATGTTCTGGTATATCAACAAAATCACAGGTTTGAACAGATTAAGAAACTTTTGTCCAATGTTGAGAACAAACAGCAACTTGAACTGAAATGGGGATCTCACATGAAAAAAAGGGAGAGTGGGTAGATAGGACTTCCCTTATTAACAGAAGACTAACTACAAACCAGGGGTATACATTGCCTTTTCTATAATAGCAAGAGTGAAACTCATGCAGATACAACTTTTTGGGAAGGTATGGCTGAAAAAGGAAAGATGCATGCAACCATCAGACTAGTGGTTCAGGTTTGAAGAATATAGTGAATTGTTACATATTATGATTGTCCATCTTCTTAGATAATTAAATTAATTGGAAAACGATGAAATTATGATTTGCAAACCTTTAGTAAACAATAGGCACCTCTCTTGAAGATAATCATTAACGTTTAACAATGCAATATCAAAGACAACTAAAAATCATGGACCAAAAGTATACACTTCACTATTTTGATAAATGTATTCCTCCAAGGAGCAAGGTCTTTCAGATTAAGTTAAATAGACTTAGAAGTCTTTCAGTTTTCATCCTCTAAAGGATTTGAGGTGAATATAGAATAATCGAAATCTGTTGGTGGATAAATAAATAAAAGTAGAATCGAGAGATTTAAAGTTAGCACATAGGCTTTAATGCAGGATGATACATGCCAAATATTTTATAACTCGAAAATTGTTACTATAATAAACTAAATAGAATTGTGAAAGCTAGAAATGAGACATACTCAATAGCTCCACCATGCACACCAATTGAATAAAGTTCCTCTGGTACTCGCCCTTCCAATAAGTTACCATTCAACAGCCTGGAAATAAAGAGATGTTGAGGCAATACAATCATGGAAAATAACTGGGCAATCAACATTAGAATTGTTAAATATTTGGACTTCTATTGCAAAATGTCACAGGTATTCAAGTAGCTAACATTTGGTGCTTTTTCAATCAATTTGCTTATCAAATAATAAAAAAGGGAATACAGTGTGGTACATCTATCAACAAGCAGAGTTGCAAAAAAGAATATACTGAGGGAATGTTCGCAATGGAGCTCATGAAGTGGTTCCAACAAGATCTGGTTTGTTCTGGGGAGAGGAGGGAGGTTTGTGAACAGGTGGACTTAATACTTCCTAAAAAATAAACAGAAAAAATTGAAAGAGCAACATGTAAAGATGCAATCTAACTGGAAATGCAAATATGATTTTAATGGGTAGACATCAAACAACTATAGTGCTTCTGTCTTGTGTTGCTTCAGTGTTGACTTGATATTATAGGATTCTGACACCAGAGAAAATTTCAGCAATTTAAAGTTGTGACCACAAAACAACTGTGTCCTCGTTGGCCTTTCTGACAGAAAAATGTTCATTTTCCTTTTCAAATATAGAGAAATTGCAATCCATTAGATGTGATTATTCATTATAACAACGGAAAGAAAAGAAATCTAGTAATGAAATGTGACAGTATTGATTTCATTATAAGTTCTATGGCCTCCAGCCTCCAGGGACTGGTCAAGTAAAAGCAATACAATGAAAATAAAAGAGTACAATTACGCAGAGAATGGTCCATCAGAAACGAATATGAATATTATCATAAACAACTTAGGATTATATGAATGTTCAGTTAAGAAAAACAATACTTCCATAACCAGTTCTATAAATAATTGCATGATATTATATGCTGCTCGTGAGAACCACGTTACACTTCAGCTGAACAGTTTAACCACTTGCCTGTATTGGTGGAAACACTAACAGGACCTTGGTTCCTTCATCAACAAAGGCAAAGTAGACAATCAACTAGAAGAGCTGTCAAACATAGAGATCAAATTCCTTTCTTTCTAGTCTACCCACTATGGTCTAAAAAACTAACACTCAATATATCCTCAACAACAGTTTTCAGTTATTTTTAACGTCATGACCATATGCTTATAACAATGCAGCACACATTGTATTACCCCTATTGTTCATGTGCAAGTGTAAATGCACATGAGCAATGGATTAAAACGAGGACAACTGATCCATGTCACCACCAATGTGTCGAATATTTATTTTGATGGTGGTGGGGTTTTACACACCACCTCAGGCATAAGCATTCAATGTCATATGTGTATAGCATTGTTTGAGTTTTCAATTTGTAGTTACACAAATTCCTAGCATGAAATTAGTTGTTGAACTTTAATTCATTACTAGTTCAAAGATAACTGAAAGACATAAATTTTTAATGATAAGTAGGATCCATTCTATATATATATATATATATATGGTGTGGATGTTGATCAATCTCTTCTAAGTTGAAAAATCAAAACATTACATTTAAAATTGCAAGGTAAAATATCCATCTTCTATAATCAATTTCAAGTTCTTAACAAACTAAAGTAAACAGATCCCAACTCACATCTTGGTTAATTCCAAACAAAGTGGTATCATTGATCTAAACATGAGGTTGAATTAAATAAAATTCATGTAATAACCAATATTAAGTAAAATTATTTCAAGAAAATCAAACTACTTCAATTTCTGGCAGAATATACAATTAAAAGCATGAAAATGTTCTCCCTATTTGAATGCATGAAAATATGCTGACAGCACGGCATGCAAGATGGAAATGGGTAAAACTATCACATTTAAACTCCAGACTTAACAAATAAAAATTGAAAAGGAGAAGAACAACAAATTTTCGCTTTTAGATCCAAATATCAAACAAACCCCTGCTCTGTGTGTGTGTGTGTGGGCGCGCGTCTCCCTACTGGTATGCATGATAATATGCTAACAGCACGGCATGCAAGATGGAAATAGGCAAACACTACCACATTTAGACGCAGACTCAACAAATAAAATTTGAAATGGAGAAGAACAATAATTTTTTGCTTCTAGATCCAAATATCAGACTTGCAGTCTGTGCGCACTCGCACACGCAGATATTTATGTCAAATGCCTCCATTATTTATTAGTGCAAACAAGCCACTTACACAAGCTGCAGATGAATTGCCGAGGCTAAACTTTCTGGTATAGGGCCCGAGAACTGATTGTTGGACAAATCCCTACAAAGTACAGATCAGAAGTGTTAATAAATAACATGGTGGAATGCCAGAGTAAGTTTCTAGTGGTCTCAGGATCAGTTTCATGGTGTAGATACAACATCACATTAGAATTTCAAAAGAAGATGATGGAACATAATTTAATTCAGACTCTTAACTTCAGTCATGGAAGGCTAAAGTTTGTGCTACCCTATAAAGCAGACAGAACAAAGAAAGTGAACTAGCCAAGCAGATGAATGAATATTTTAAGACAAAGGGAGAAACAATGATAAACATCTAACAGAGTAGAAAAGTTTCCAAACTCAAAGAAGAGAGAAACCATAGGGAAGTTTACAAACAAGGAAAACTGGACTCAAACACCCATGTAAACCAGGAAAAAGGAACACTTTGAGCAGAAGAATGAAAGAACTAGAAAGTATCAACGAGGCAGACTTCTTTCCATGGACGAACCAGTTTTAAAACATTGACTTGAATGATTGTACATCCATGTCTTAGGGAGTGGAAGTCCTCCAGATGAGGTGGAAAAGAAAGTGTTCCCTCCTAGAGGGGTCTCAAAATCAAACATTCTTCAGCAGAGGGGATCATATGATCTTCATGAAAAAACGCATTAGGGACACATGCCCTAAGTCAATTTCTCTCTATTTATCAAATAATCAACAACAACAAAGCCTTAATCCCAAATTAATTTGGGGTCACCTAGGTAACATATAAATAAATTAGTGGTACTCAATCATGAAATACACTATAAGAGAAATTTTATCATAAATGAGACCAGAGGTTGCCATACACATTAAAAAGCAGGACCACAAAATATCAACTGTATAAAGCTTATAAAATGCCGTAATGAGACCAGAGGTTGCCATACACATTAAGAAGCAGGACCACAAGATATCAACTGTATAAAGCATATAAAATGCTGTACGACTTACAGCCGGACAAGAGATTGTTGACCTAATCCTGATGGTAGAGTTCCTCCCAAAGAATTAGTACTCAAATTCCTGCAGGTTTAAAAGATAATGATTAATTACGATTGGAAAAACAGCAAAATAAGCACAAGAAACTATGGAAGTGTAGGTCCAAGTTCAAAAAAATTCTTCATCCATGATGTCACACTAAAATTTTAGAAGATTTAACTTTGAAGGCAAGGCAGGGGTCACGGAGTAAACAATTCTCAAATGTAAGCTAAAGTAGCTGAATCCAAAATCAATAATGTTTATCATGACAGAACACGTGAGCAACCATTAGATTCTACCATATTAATATTTCAACCAACACTTGGATTATCTACTCAGGAAAAAGTGACATAAATTTGATGAACTCTGCAGAGCTAACAATAATGATGCTACATGTTGCATGTGAGATCAACTGGAAGACAACTAATTTGTTTTTTGATCAATATGTTAGGATCCTTTTGCATTAATTAAAGCTTTTAAATGGAATTCACTTAGAAAAAATCCTATAATTAAATTTAGTTCACTCAGAAGAAATCCAGTAATTTTGTGCAGTAAATCGTTTGATAGATCATACAAATTAAAACTAGCATCTTCACCAATAAAGAGCAGAATGATTAAGGTTGAAAGAACAGGTGCAAAAGATGGAAACAGGTTGTTAGTGATCTCCAAGAAGACATGTCAATTTGAAAATTAAACCTAAAGCATCCTGCAGTGCAGTAGAACATTGAGAAAAGACACTCATTTCAAACATTTATGTCCAACAAGCTAATATCTTCTGCATGATTTCAGCAAATAAAACATAAAACATCTGCAGCGCATAAAAAATCGGATGCTGATACTTACAGGCTTACCAAGTCCGACAAAAGAGTAATCTGCTCACTTATACTGCCTTTCAAGCCTTGACTTCCAAGATCACTGAACGAGATACCCAAGTAATTAATAACATGAGATTAAACTCGTCTTCTGAGACAAACAAATAAAATCTTTCCAATGCATCAAGGCTTGGACTAATTCAACACACAACTGATTGCTTACATTTGTGATATCACAAGTGCAGTCTCGTCTTTGTTGGGATGGCATGTAACTCCTTCCCAAGCATCCCAGCTAGTAGGAGCACAAGGATCCCCATTCCATCCCATTCTATCAGGAACCCGTAACGACTCTTTCAACGCTCTCATTGCCACCACTACCAAAATTAGAACACATTCCCAGTTAATTTTCAATAAACAAAAATCATACTAATTTACCATTCAAGATACCAAAAACCCAACATCATATACCTTGCTCGGGCATGGTTGAGAGATCATTAGGAACCAAAGCATAAATCTCAATGCCACTAATTATCGGTGCGCCCACAACCGGCACAAACTTCAGAGTCAACACAGTACTGCTCAAATTATGCACTGTGTAACTCCAACTATAAGCTGCAAAACTCCCAACTTCCTCGAAAACGTCCACCCTCTCCACAATCTTCTCATTCACCACCACATCAAACACTCTCTCCGATTTCTGCTTCACACTTGAATCAATCTCCGCGAAATGAAACCACAACAAATAATCCATTTTCGCATCGACTGATACTGCATACTCCAGTGTTCCATCTCCAGTTACCGCCGTTTGGTAAAGCTTCATCGGAAAATAATTAGGCGGCTGAATGGTGCCGGTTATGGTTTCTCGGGTGGAGATGGAGTGGATTATTTTTGTCGTGTTTGGAGTTTGGAACTCGGAGTCGGACTGCCATGTTCGGCCAAAATCATCTGTGTCGTTGCTAAACCCCGGGCCCCACTGTGTGGACCCACAGGATAAACGGCCGTAATTAACGAGGGTGAATTTATCGCCGATTGTTGACGAACCGTAAGATAAGGGATCGATTTGACGGATTTCGAGGGATCCAATGACAGGAGGGTCAGTGGCAATACTGTAAAAACAAACATCCGCTTCACCGTCTTTAACAAACGCGAAGAGATCGGAGTACGCGCCGTCACGAGCGAGATTCTCAGGCCAAGGAGAACGCCAGGAAAAGACGAGAGTACCCTCGACAGATGCGTCGAATGAAGGAGGGTTAGATTTTCCGTCGTAGTTGTCGTATACAGTGAATGTACGGAAGTAGTAACGGCCGTTCGGGAGAGGGAGAACGTAGCAGTTTTTTTTGCCGGAGGAGAGAGGGAAGAATCGGAGATTTTTTTCTTGAGGGTAGAGGAAGTGGAGTGGCTCTGACACTACAGAGGTAGCTCCGCCTGTGAAGTAACGGTCGGACAGCCATGTCGTGTTGAATGGATCGGTTGTGTTTGTGGAACCGCCACAGTCTATGAAGTATGAAGTATCTGTAGTAAAAAAAGAAGAAGAAGACGAAGAAATGCGGTTAGAAAACAGAAAGAGAGATAGTTAGATCGGTTATAGAGGGAGGGGAAGGGAATGAGTGCTTACTGCCAAAGTGGAGGGAGAGGGAAGGGGAGAAGAGGAGAGGGAGAGAGAAGAGGAAGAAGAGAACAGACATGGTGAGTGTGATTTGGATTTGGAATGATATTGTTTGTTTGTTAATGTTGTTTGTTGTTTGGACATGGAGGAGGGAAACAAGGCATATTTAACAGAGGGAATAGTAAAAGGAATGGTGGGAGGCGAGATTAGCGGGGAGTTGAGTGGAGAAGGGAAGAAATTGAGCTGAATCTTGTATTTTCTAGATTTGGACTTGGAGGATTTGATGTTTTTAGGTATTCAAAAGCTTTTGATGGAATCAAAGTAAGTAGAAAAAGGAAAAATTGATCCCAAGGGAGTGAGTTTTGGTAAAGAAGAGTCAAAATTAGTTGGGAGAAGTCAAGAGCAAGTTAAAAGCAGGTGATGGTATATTTAAAGACTTCTTCTCGTGAACATGCTGAACCCCACAGATGATGAACAGTGAAGGGAGGCCTTAGTGCTGTAGAACTTGTTGTTGAAAAGAGATTGTCGTCTGTCCTCTCGGAGATGGCCGGCAATTGATGAATTCAGGCTGAAACTGAATGCGGTGTGGTTAAGTAGGGATGACGGAGCTGAAGAAGAAAATCCGCGTCATCCATTGGTGAATAGAGATTATGGATCTTTGCTGTGAGTCATTGTTGTAACGGGTCCTCTCTAGACGTGGCCTCCATGCAAAAGAATAAAATAAATAAATAAATAAAACCCTTTTTCTTTTGGGAAAATCAAAGTATATTGCGCGTGCAGATTCTTCTTCTCTTTTTTTCTCAGTTTTCATGGAATAGAAATGGCCGTGGAGACTTGTAATGACAAGTAGGATTTTGTGTCGTTGAATGAAAATGAAGACAGGAGCAAAAAGGATATGTAGCGGTTGCCGGTTGGCGACTGTTGGTCCGAATAATTAAGTTCTTCGTCTGCTATTTATTTATTTAACGCACAAGTCGTCTCCTTTACCCAGCCACTCGACCCCTGTCCCCAGCACCAAGGCAATGGCACTTGATTACATTAACTGTTAAGATTTGTAAAAATATACAGAAGTTTTCCACGTCTTTGCATAGGATTCAAATTTTAAAAAAGTTATTGTGAGAAAATATTTTTCTTGATGGATATATTAATATTATGTGGATGATCCATTTAAAATTAAATATGAAAAAAAAACTATAAAATTGATTTGAATACGTTTTTCATTTTAACATAATATTAATGGATGCATTAATATTATGTGGATAAATATAGTTCATTATATTTAATATCATAATATGAATTATTTATTTATTTGTGTTTAGTTAATTTTTCTATTAAAATTAATTTGTAACAAAAAAATTGACATGCATATAAAATTTATTAAATAAAATACAATAATAAAAATTTTATGCTAAGCTACACATATTAAAAATATTATTGGGCTTGTGAAGCCATGACTAATGCTTGGCATGCATGTTTTTAACTTTAGTCTTATTTATTTATATAAATTGATCATTTAATAACTAAAAAAAATAAGGTATAAAAATAAATTCTTAAAACAAATTTTAATGTTGTCATATATGTTAAATGTATTTTTTTATTTTAGTTATCTTTATTTAAACTCAACCCTCCCTGTTGAAAAAAACTCACACATTTAACGATGAAAATAATTTTTTAAAAAAATTACTATTATAATCTAAAGTGAATTATAAAAGAAAAAACAATGAAAATAACTACACTAAACAAGAACTGGTGTGTAGCTAGCTGCGTGTATTTATGCCACATACAGCGCAAGTGACAGCGTCACGGGCCACTTCGTATCTTGGAGTGTGCGTTTATTTATTCCATGTATTCATAAATGACGGATTCAATCGCTGTCTCCTTTGGTGGTATGTTTTTATTACAATTGTTTCACTCGTCACATGCAACGTTCAATTGATTCTTCCTTTCTTTATTGGTAGTTGATCAAACACATCACTGAATAAATATGGAATAATTACCAAACATAAAGAGACAGACCAGTTAAAGTCAACTCGCTTATTTTTTAATTGATGTTTTAGGTTCAAGCCATAATTAATACAAATATAAATTAATGTTCCTAAGAATAGGCAAACATGTAAAATAATTGGTAATTTCATTCATTCTGAAACTCATTTGTTATAGAATATTACAGGGGTAAGTTGGTCATATGTGGATTTGGATCATGCCCAATCCGGGTTGACCTCGTGTAATTTAAGTGTTTCCAATAAAATCCACGTCCAAGCCCCCGACCTAGATGTCATTTTCAATGAACAGATTTTAACATGATTACCCAAGATTTTATTATAATAAAAATATGCAAGTATATTTTTTTTAGTATATCTTAATTTACTATATTTACGAATTCAAATATAATACAGGAATTTAATACCATTAATTTTATAAATTTTTATATAAAATTTTACAGAATTTATTTATTAATAAATATGTTTAATCAAACAAGTTTACACTCCGCCAACACTATTAAGTGTATTAGAGTTTTTCAAGGCTTGCTATATTTTCATCTTTTTAATGTATAAAATAAGCGGAATACAGTTTACAATACAACTTAAAATATCACATAGTTAAAATTATATTTTAATCCCTCCTTTTCTCAAAAGAACAAAACTTATTGGTTATAAATATACCACGAGACATTAAAAAACAAAGGCTCACAATCTTTATTTTCTGTTGCATATATATTTTTTAAAGCATCTCTCTCTAGAATATTATTGTAATATTTCTCTAAAAAAAATTTTTGTTTAAGTATTAAAGAGTCTTTGCCACCATTAAAAAAGATCTTATGCAGGTACTAGCTACAAATTATATTGGCTTACCAAGCATCAATTACAAGTTGTTAACTATCTTAATTAAAAAAAATAGATAAAATTATTATGACTGGTTGATTAATTGATTATATAACCTATAAGTCATGTTTCTAGGCTAATCGGATTTTTTGGGATAGGATCATATCGTGTCCGGTCTTACTGTTTTAATACATAAAACCATGTGCTTCACAGAAAAGATAAAAATACATTAACGGGCATGGATGGGAGACCAGGTTCAGTTGAAACTTTCTGATTACATTGGAGATTCAATTGAAAAATCGATCTGCCGAATGAAGATTTATACAAGGTTGCTCCAAAAATACGCCTAGCTTAACTATAATTACAGTGATTCTGCACTTGGCAATGCTTGCTTCGTCCTGATTTCCCCGCCTCTATCTAGCTCTTATTCGAATCAATTGAATTTAACAGAGAGACGAGCTGTCTTCTCTAATAAAAAAATCAATGTATACACTCGTCCACTGCGAAATTACATTGAATTCAAATAAATAATTACAATTTCCTTTTTATATGTCAACCATGGAAGTCGAGGCAAGTAACTCAAAAAAATATATGCTAACAGCTGTTCCTAAAGTCCCAGGCTCCCAGCTATACAAATGTAACCAATCCAAATGTACAAACCACTTGTGCGTACGAGGTTAATAAAGTTTTTTTTTTTTTACTACTATAAATGGTATTAAATGGATAAATGAAAGAATAATAGTAGCACAATGTTAAAAATAGGTTTCTCGCAGTAGTTTAAATATTTTTCCTTGCCCAGCTCCATCAACAAATTCAAAATACCACCAGAGTCTTTCAAAAGGCTAAATAACCCAATAAAACACATGTAAAAAAAAAAACTAAATAGGCACCCGTGATTGGTTTATGTAATGCAAGGCGTAATTCATGTGATTACGCGGGTCTTTATTTATAGTTAATTGATGTAATTTTAGTTTATTATAATTCATATATATATAGGTTGTGAAATTAAAAAAAAAAAACTGGAACTCGTGGTAGATCTATGAAGCAATTAATTCAAAGAAACTGACTTGTGATTAAGCTATATAGAATTGAACTCTAAGCAATGTCTAGTATTTATTGATATAGACTTTAAGATTTTGTTTAAAATTGAGGTCCAACCATAATTTTAAATATGTTTTTAGATTTAAATTAATTTTTTTATGTTTTTTAATTGTTTTGTTGTTTCAATATCACACATGAATTTTAAAAATTAAAAAATTTATTTTAATATATTTTTAAATAAAAAATTTTTTAAAAAAACCCTCTAATACACTAATATTATTTTTGTTATTTCGCTTCCAATATTAAAACAATAAAACCAGCACAACATTCCATACACGTGTATACAATCTGTAATTAACTGTGGATCCCCATGGTAAATAAATTGATAGATTTATAAATCTACACGGAATTATTTGTTATATGTCAACTAATATGTTTTTTTAACATGCATGTTTCATTTATCAATACATAAAGATATCGATGTATTGCATCTGTTTTATTATATCAAGATGACAATGATATTAATTAAACAACCCTGCATTTCTTTTTTTTATCAAATATTACATAATTATTTGAAAATATGATAGTAGTTATTTTCTAAAGTATTTTTTGTTTAAAAATATATTAAAATAATATATTTTTTAAAAAATATTTTTAATATCAACACATCAAAACAATATAAAAAAATAAGTTAAAATAAAAAAATTTAAATTTTTTAAAACCAAACTAAAAATTAATATTGATTCCACGGTTACGAAAAATATAAAAATAACGTAGTATTACTGAGAATGTACCAGTCACACCACAAGGAATAAGCCCTTTTCATCATCTTTTTTTTTTAAAAAACACCTAGAGTATCGAATTTAACATGGCGTGCATGATGGTTGAACGAGATTGTTTTCGCGGTATAAGTGTGTTTTTTTAAAAAGTTATTTTTTATTTTAAATTAATTTTTAATATTTTTAAATTATTTTGATGTAGTGATTTTAAAAATGAATTTTGAAATAAAAAAAATATTTTAATATATTTTTAAATAAAAAACAACCACTCTACATGTATCTTGAAAGGAGGCTGGAGTGGTTTTTGGGATGGTGCCTGAGGTCCCTCGATTCCCATTATTTTCAGCGCAACTAATTACGATTGATTAGCAATCTAGATTTTCTATGGTATGGCAGACAGCTGACCAAATTGACGATCCAGATCTATTGCTAATTGATAAATGTAAAAAGTGCAGATCGAAGCGTGGAAACACAAGAGTATGTGTGAATGGAGTTCAAGACTCGAAGCAGTCTGATTTTCTGCACGCCATCTCATGTGCCCTAATTTAAGGCGGCAACAAGGGCGTTTACGAGAGAAATCCTTGAGTTGAGGCGACTCCGAAAGTGGCTACTAGATTAAATGATAACGTTATCGTGGAAATTAAGAGATGCAATTCACAGCATTTCCAGAAGCCTACGACATTCACCAATGAATTGTCTACTCGTTGACATACATACATACATACATATATATATATATATAAAGTTGCTGCTCTTTTGGTTTTACACTTCTGAACCTAATTATAGAGAACCCGATCCAGGTTTACCTGTTTTTTTTTGGAGATTGATTAGGTCAAACTGATTTTTAACTTAGAAAAAAACAAATAAAAATAAAAGGTTTTTTCAATGGCTCTATTTAATTGGGCCAAACTAACCATATCGGGTTTTATATGTAGGCACAAACACAAGCAGAGTAGGAATGCATATAAACTCAATATTTTCATCATGTTTTTAGACGTTGTTTATTGTTGAGTAGATAAATTGAGCATGGGAGTTTTTAAACTCTACCAATTAAGTACATTCTTTCAAAATTAAAATAATTTTAATTAATTGAAATTTGTGTCAACCCATTTTTATCAATTTCTTTAAAAGTCTTTATTCTCGAGGATGATATGTACTGTGAAATCTGATATTGTTTTAAATTGTGTTAGTTTGCTGGATTTTTTCTTAAATAGTGCTAGTTTTTTTTATATAAAAAATCTATATAATTTCTCTAAACGGTGTGATTTAAGAACGGTGAGTCTAGCTAGAGATCTGTCTCCGTTTGTTTCGTGAAAGATGGTTTTGAAAACCACTTTCTAAGCTTTTAAATGTTTGTTTACTATTATAAAAGTTGGTAAATAAAAAACACTTTACGGTTAAAGAAAGATTTTACTTGGTTTATAAGAAAATGTTTTTATTTTATTTTGAGTGAAATATATTTTTCAAATGTTGTGAGAAAATAAAAAATATATCTTTTTATTTATTGATTATATCAAATTTGATACTCAATCTTTTGATTGCCATATATTTTTTTAAAATTATTTTTCTGATTTATTTTTTTTTCAATTTTATATCATAAAATTTGATTTGATTTGATTTGATTTTTATATCAACTTTGGTCCTTATTTTTTTGATCATTATTTATTTTTATCTTATCATTTTTTTAATTGAAATTTTTCATATCTATCAGATTTTGTTTTTATTCTTTTAATAGATATTTACTTTGTTTGAAATAATTTATGATTTTTTTTCAATTTAATTTTTTTTAATTTTTTTTTAATTTATTAATCCTCATTGTTTAATAATT
>Ga0307517_10007919_pt1 | contig 15361 bp, 12 predicted proteins | sample 23_EM_MG_FD_194515 | JGI IMG/M metagenome (GOLD analysis project Ga0307517, IMG submission 194515) | Populus trichocarpa ectomycorrhiza microbial communities from riparian zone in the Pacific Northwest, United States - 23_EM | ecosystem: Host-associated > Plants > Roots > Unclassified | place...
CAGCGCTTCCGCATATTTGGGAAAGGTCTCGGCATCCTTCGTCGAGAAGCGCGCGAATTCGGCCTGCGTCCGTGCGGTGCCGCCGCCGAGCTTGAGATAGCCGTCCTCGTGCGGGAAGAAATTGCTGATCGTCCGCTCGACGATCCGCCAGCCGCGCTCGTGCAACCGCATGTCGGCGATCACCTTGGGGCGGAGCAGGCTGACGGTATAGCTGGCGGTCGAGTTACGAAAACCGGGGTGAAACTCTTCGGTCACCGCCGCGCCGCCGATGATGTCGCGGCGTTCGAGGATGCGGACCTTGAGCCCCGCGCGGGCCAGGTAAAACGCGCAGACCAGCCCGTTATGCCCGCCGCCAATAATCAGCGCGTCGTATCTCTTGGTCACTCGCCCACCCTTAAATTTGTCGCGGCCGCTTCGACCACCCAGCCGCCGGCGCGCGATGCTCCCGCGCCTCCGGGATCAGCCCGCGAATCTTCCTGGCGAAACTGCGCAGGCACACTTCGCTCGCGCCGATCGGCCCGGCCGTGTAGCTCCGCGACGCCATGCCCTGCTGGACGCGCCCGATCAGCCAGGTGTCCTCGGCGTTGACGACGCGATTTATCCGCCAATTGGCGTAGCGCACCAGCTTCATTTCGCGGCGGTCATCGGGCAGGGCGAACGCCATTTCGCGCAGCACGCAGCTGGTCGGCCCGGTCGGCAGCCATTGCATGAAGTCGATCTGATCGGCGTAAAGGTCGAACGCCATGTTGGGCCACAGCTTGTAATAGAGCCACAGCCGCTGGTTCGCCTCGGGCAAGTGATCCACGCGCGGCAGGTGCGTCTGGTAGAACCGTTCCCACACATTGTCCGATGGCCGGTCGACGATCTGCCCGGACATTTTGTCGACCCAGGGCTGCGCCTCGATCGCATAACTCTTGCCGAACAGCCGCGTCAGCCCGTCATGCGCGACCGGGATGTGGAGGTTGTCCGAATAATTGTCCCCGACATTCTTCCAATTGACCGCGCGCGGCCGCCCGCGGACCTGCGAGACGCAACGCATCTCTTCGAACCGATAGGGCGCGATTTCATGATCGTAGGGCGCCATCATCGCCGCCACGGACGGCCCGTCACTTTCGAGCCGCACGAAGACGAACCCACGCCACAGCTCGATATCGACCGGCGCAAGGCCGTTGTCCTCCAGCCGCAACGCCGGATAGTCGCCCTTCATCGGCACGCCGGTCAGCCGGCCGTCGGTGGCGTAGGTCCAGGCGTGATACGGGCAGACCAGTTTCTTCGCGCATCCGGCCGGCCCCTCGACCAACCGCATCGCGCGGTGGCGGCACACGTTGGCGAAGGCGCGCACCTGGCCGTCGTCGCCGCGGATGACGATGACGCTTTCACCGAGATAATCGATCGTATGGAAGTCGCCCCGACGCGCGATCTGGCTTTCGTGGCACACAATCTGCCACGACGGGCGAATGACGCGGTCCATCTCGACCCCGAAATATTCGGGATCGGTGTAGAGCCAGCCCGGCAGGCTCCAGTCGGCGTCGGGATCGGTGTCCTCAATGTCAGCGAAACGGTGCGCCATCGGGGGTGTCTAGCAGACGTCATGGTCGCAGCGTAAGCCCGTGTCGATAGCGGGAGACAGTGATGCCGGACGTGATGTTCGTGATGGCGACCGAGCAGGAATATGGCACGCAGCTACGGCGCCGGATTGACCCGGTGATGGTAGGAGTCGGGCCGATCGAATCGGCGATCGGCACGGCCCTGGCGTTGCAGGCGCGTGCCGATGCGGACGACCTCCCCAGCCTTGTCGTGTCGCTCGGCTCGGCCGGATCTCATCGCTGCGAGATCGGTTCGACCTGGCAGATATCGAGCGTGTCGTGGCGCGATATGGACGCAAGTCGCCTGGGCTTCGAAAAGGGCGTCACACCGTTCTGCGACCATCCCGCGGAGATCATGTTGCCGACGCCGCTGCCCGGCGTGCCGACAGCGACGCTGTCGACCGGGGGCGAGGTGATGGGCGGCGACCGCTATCATGGCGTCCTCGCCGATCTGGTCGACATGGAAACCTTCGCGATCGTCCGTGCGTGCCAGCGTTTCGCCGTGCCGGTGATCGGGCTGCGCGGCGTGTCCGACGGGCCCGGCACGCTCAAGGGGATCGACGACTGGACCGGGATGCTTGGCGTGCTCGACGAGCGGCTCGCGGCGATTATCGACCTAATACCGGTGTGACAAAGATGTTTTAGGCTTGAAACTTCTCGCCCGAGGGTTAGCCTCGTCGATATTGACGCGAGGAGTGGCATGAAGGTCGCGGTTGTCGGCGGGGGGCCTGCGGGGCTGTATTTCGCGATCAGCATGAAGCTGCGCGATCCGCATCACGACGTCACCGTGTTGGAGCGCAACGCCAGCGACGACACGTTCGGCTGGGGCGTCGTTCTCTCCGAAGAAACGCTGCAGAACCTGACGGCCACCGATCCCGTCAGCGCCGACACGATCCGCGCGCATTTCGCCTATTGGGAAGATGTCGCAGTGGTGAAGGGCGGCACCCGCACGCTGTCAACCGGGCACGGCTTTTGCGGGATCGGGCGGCGGCAATTGCTGGTGCTGCTGCAGGAACGCGCACGCGATCTGGGCGTCGATCTGCGGTTCGAAAGCGAGGTCGGCGACGTCGCTGCGTTGAGCGCGGCTCACGACCTCGTCGTCGCCGCCGACGGTCTCAATTCGCGGACGCGCGAGGCGTTTGCCGACACCTTCCGCCCCGACATCCAGACCTATTCGAACAAGTTCGTCTGGCTCGGCACGCACCAGGCCTTCGACCAGGCCTTCACGTTCATCTTCGAGCCGACCGAGCATGGCTGGATGTGGGCGCACGCGTACCAGTTCGAGCCCGGCACCGCGACGTTCATCGTCGAATGTTCGGCCGATACCTGGGCGCGCGCGGGGTTCGGCGACATGAGCCGCGACGAGTCGATCGCGGCGTGCGAGGGCGTCTTCGCGGCGCATCTCGGCGGGCACAGGCTGCTGTCCAACGCCAACCATTTGCGCGGGTCGGCGTGGATCAGCTTCCCGCGCGTGCTGTGCGAGCACTGGCGGCACGGCAATGTCGTGCTGATGGGCGACGCGGCGGCGAGTGCGCATTTCTCGATCGGGTCGGGGACCAAGCTCGCGCTCGAAAGCGCGGTGGCGCTGGCGGACGAGTTGTACGCGGGCAAGCCGCTCGACGATGCGCTGGCGGCGTACGAGGAGGCGCGGCGGATCGAGGTGCTGCGGCTGCAATCGGCGGCGCGCAATTCGGCCGAATGGTTCGAAGAGGTCGAGCGCTACCTCGACCTCGACCCCGTCCAGTTCACCTATTCGCTGCTCACCCGGTCGCAGCGGATCAGCCACGAGAATCTGCGCGTGCGCGACCATGCCTGGCTCGGCGCGGCGGAGGGGTGGTTTCACGAGCGCGCGGGCGGGGCCAACGCCCCGCGCGCGCCGATGTTCGCGCCATTCGCGTTGCGCGGGATGACGCTAGCCAACCGCGTGGTCGTCTCTCCCATGGCGCAATACAAAGCGATCGACGGGTGTCCGACCGACTGGCATTTCGCGCATTATGCCGAGCGCGCCAAGGGCGGGGCGGGGCTGGTCTATACCGAGATGATTTGCGTCAGCGCCGAGGGGCGCATCACGCCGGGTTGCCCGGGGCTGTACGCGACCGCGCATGAGGCGGCATGGCAGCGGCTGGTCGATTTCGTCCATGCCGAGACGCCGGCAAAGATCTGTGCACAGCTCGGCCATTCGGGGGCGAAGGGATCGACTCAACTCGGCTGGGAGGAAATGGACGCGCCGCTGGCGAGCGGCAACTGGCCGCTGATCGCGGCGTCGGCGATTGCCTGGTCCGACGCGAACCAGACCCCGAAGGCGATGGACCGCGCCGACATGGACGCGGTGCGGGGTGCGTTCGCCTCCTCGGCGGCGATGGCCGATCGCGCGGGGTTCGACATGATCGAGCTGCACATGGCGCACGGCTATCTGCTGTCGAGCTTCATCACCCCGCTGACCAATCGCCGCGACGACGATTACGGCGGCAGCCTCGACAACCGGATGCGGTTCCCGCTCCAAGTGTTCGCGGCGGTGCGCAGCGCGTGGCCCGCGGACAAGCCGATCGCGGCGCGCATCTCGGCCAGCGATTGGGTCGGCGAGGATGGCGTCACGCCCCAGGAAGCCGTCGCGATCGCAAGGATGCTCAAGGATGCGGGGGTCGACATCGTCGACGTGTCGGCGGGGCAGACGAGCGTGCAGGCGCGGCCGGTCTATGGTCGGATGTTCCAGACGCCGTTTTCGGACCGCATCCGTAACGAGGTCGGCATCGCGACGATGGCGGTGGGCAACATCTATCTGCCCGACCACGTCAATTCGATCCTGATGGCGGGGCGCGCCGATCTGGTGTGTCTGGCCCGGCCGCACCTCGCCGACCCGTATTGGACGCTGCACGCGGCGGCGCGGCTGGGGGATACAGGCGTGGTGTGGCCCGACCCCTATCTCGCGGGGCGCGACCAGCTCTATCGGCTGGCGGAACGGGGGGAAGTATGAGCCACGCATTGGTCACCGGCGGCGGCAGCGGGATCGGCCGCGCGATCGCGTTGGCGCTGGCCGAAGCGGGCAATGCGGTGACGATCTGCGGCCGGCGCGCCGAAGCATTGCAGGCGGTCGAGCATCCGCTGATCCGGGGCGTCGTCGCCGACGTAACCGATCCGGCATCGGTCGCGGCGCTCTACGAGCAGGCGCAAGCCGCGCGCGGACCCTTCGACATCGTCGTCGCCAATGCCGGCGCGTCGGCCAGCGCCCCGGCGGCGAAAGTCACGCTGGAGGATTGGCGCGCGATGCTCGACGTCAACCTCACCGGCGCTTTTCTGACCGTCCAGCCGGCGCTGGCAGCGATGACCAAGGCAAGCAGCGGACGGATCGTGTTCGTCGCGTCGACCGCCGGGCTCAAGGGCTATCCTTACGTCGCGCCCTATGTCGCGGCGAAGCATGGCGTCGTCGGGCTGATGCGCGCGCTCGCCGCCGAGACGGCCAAGAGCGGCGTCACCGTCAACGCGGTGTGCCCGGGGTTCGCCGAAACCGGGATGCTGACACGCTCGCTCGACGCCATCGCCGCCAAGACCGGACGGTCCGAAGCCGATGCACGCGCCGCGCTCGCCAATCCGCAGGGACGCTTCGTCACCCCCGAGGAAGTCGCCGGCGCGGTGCTGTGGCTGGTGAGCGACGCCGCGCGGTCGGTGACCGGGCAGGCGATCTCGATCTCGGGCGGCGAGACATGGTGAGCGTCGCCGTCGCCGCGCCGGACGATCGCGCGCGGTTGCGGCTGTGGCTCCGGCTGTTGCGCACGACGCGCGCGGTCGAGCGCGAATTGCGCGAGCGGCTGGCTGGGGCGTTCGGCACCACGCTGCCGCGCTTCGATGTGATGGCCGCGCTCGACCGCAAGCCCGAGGGGATGATGATGAGCGAACTGTCGCGCTTCCTCCTCGTGTCGAACGGCAACGTCACCGGGATCGTCGAGCGGCTCGTCGCCGACGGGCTGGTGACGCGCGCGGCGCGCGACGGCGACCGCCGCGCCGCGATCGTGCGGCTGAGCGACAGCGGGCGCACCGCGTTCGCGGCGATGGCGGCGGCCAATGCGCGCTGGATCGACGAATTGCTCGGCGGGGTCAGCCCGTCCGAAGCGCAACAGCTGACCGCGATCCTCGGATCGTTCCGCAGCCAATGGGAGGACCGGCAATGAGCGACATGGCAGGGCTGACGCCGCGCCATTTCCTGTGGGAGATGCATGGCCGCGTTGCGACGGTCCGGCTGGCGCGGCCCGAGCGCAAGAACCCGCTGACCTTCGACAGTTATGCCGAGCTGCGCGACACGTTCCGCGCACTGACCGATGCCGACGACGTCCACGCCGTCGTGTTCCTGCCCAATGGCGGCAATTTCTGTTCGGGCGGCGACGTCCACGACATTATCGGGCCGCTGGTCGGGATGGACATGAAGGGGCTGCTGCGCTTCACGCGGATGACCGGCGATCTCGTAAAGGCGATGATCGGGTGTGGCAAGCCGATCGTCGCCGCGGTCGACGGCGTCGCCGTCGGCGCCGGCGCGATCATGGCGATGGCGAGCGATCTCCGGCTCGCGACGCCCGCGGCGAAGACCGCGTTCCTGTTTACCCGCGTCGGGCTGGCCGGGTGCGACATGGGCGCGTGCGCGATGCTGCCGCGGATCATCGGTCAGGGCCGCGCCGCCGACCTGCTCTATACCGGCCGCACGATGAGCGCCGAGGAAGGCGAGCGCTGGGGGTTCTACAACCGCCTGGTCGCCGCCGACGCGCTCGAGGCCGAGGCGCTGACGCTCGGCCAGCGCATCGCCGCGGGACCGACCTTCGCGCACGGCATCACCAAGACTCAGCTCAACCAGGAATGGTCGATGGGGCTCGACCAGGCGATCGAGGCCGAGGCGCAGGCGCAGGCGATCTGCATGCAGACGCGCGATTTCGAGCGTGCCTATCGCGCGTTCGTCGCCAAGGAGCAGCCGGTGTTCGAGGGCGACTGATGTTGGGCCCGACCGGTCACGTCGACGGCTTCGCGCGCGCGAACCTGCCACCGGCGGAGGAGTGGCCGGACCTGCTGCTCGACGGGTTCGACTATCCCGAATGGCTCAATGCCGGGGTCGAGTTGTGCGATGCGCAAGTCACCGCGGGCCACGGCGATCGCGTCGCGCTGATCGGCAACGGGCGGTCGCGCACCTATAAGGAACTCGCCGACTGGTCGAACCGGATCGCGCATGCGCTGGTCGAGGATTACGGTATCGTCCCCGGCAACCGCGTCCTGATCCGCGGCCCCAACAACCCGGCGATGGTCGCGTGCTGGCTGGCGGCGACCAAGGCGGGGGCGGTGGTGGTCAACACCATGCCGATGCTCCGCGCGGGCGAGCTCGCGCGGATCGTCGACAAGGCCGAGATCGGCCTCGCGCTCTGCGATACGCGCGCGCTCGACGAGCTCGTCGCCTGCGCCAAGGACAGCCGTTTCCTTGAGAAGGTGATCGGCTTCGACGGCACCGCCAACCACGATGCCGAACTCGACCGCGCGGCACTGTCCAAGCCGGTGCGGTTCGACGCGGTGCGCACCGGCCGCGACGACGTTGCGTTGCTCGGGTTCACCTCGGGCACCACCGGCGAGCCCAAGGCGACGATGCACTTCCACCGCGACTTGCTGATCATCGCCGACGGTTATGCCCGCGAAGTGCTCGGCGTGACGCCCGACGATATCTTCGTCGGCTCGCCACCGCTCGCCTTCACCTTCGGGCTTGGCGGGCTCGCGATCTTCCCGTTGCGGTTCGGCGCGGCGGCGGCGCTGCTCGAACAAGCGTCGCCCGCCAACATGGTCGAATTGATCGAGCGCCACCGCGCGACGATCAGCTTCACCGCGCCGACCGCGTATCGCGCGATGATGGCGGCGATGGCGGAGGGCGCCGACCTCTCGTCGCTGCGGCTTGCGGTGTCGGCGGGCGAGACGTTGCCCGCGCCGGTCTATGACGAATGGACCAGGCGCACCGGCAAGCCGATCCTCGACGGCATCGGCTCGACCGAATTGCTCCACATCTTCATCACCAACCGCATCGGCGACCGCGCGCCCGGCGCGACGGGGCGTCCAGTCGGCGGGTATGAGTCGCGAATCGTCAACGACGCGATGCGTGATGTAGCGCCGGGCGAGATCGGCCGGCTCGCGGTGCGCGGCCCGACCGGCTGCCGTTATCTCGCCGATCCACGCCAGCGCGACTATGTCCGCGACGGTTGGAACCTGACCGGCGACAGCTTTTGGCAGGACGCCGACGGCCGCTTCCATTTCGCGGCGCGCTCCGACGACATGATCGTGTCGGCGGGCTATAATATCGCCGGCCCGGAGGTGGAGGCGGCGCTGCTTGCGCACGCGCATGTCCGCGAATGCGCAGTGGTCGGCGCGCCCGACCCCGACCGCGGCCAGATCGTCGAAGCGCACGTCGTGCTGATCGCGGGCGTCGCCCCCGACATGGTCACGATCAAGCTGTTGCAGGATCACGTGAAGGCGGTGATCGCGCCCTACAAATACCCGCGGTCGGTGCGTTTTACCGATGCCCTGCCGAAGACCGCGACCGGCAAGATCCAGCGCTTTCGCTTGCGCGCCAACGGAGAGCAATGATGCATGAAACGCTTCAGCCGCCCGGCTGGGCGCCGCCGCTTGGTTACGCGAACGGCGTGGCGGCGGAGGGTCGCACGATCCATGTCGGCGGCCAGATTGGCTGGAACGCGCTGCAGCAATTCGAGAGCGACGATCTCGTCGATCAGGTGCGGCAAACGCTGGCCAATATCGTCGCGGTGCTGGCGACCGGCGGCGCGACCCCGGCGCACATCGTCTCGCTGACCTGGTTTGTGACCGACATCGAGGAATATCTGGCGCGCCAGAAGGACATTGGCCGCGCCTATCGCGACGTCATCGGCAAGCACTTTCCTGCCATGGCACTCGTTCAGGTCGTGCGGCTGGTCGAACCCCGCGCCAAGGTCGAAATCCAGGCGGTTGCGGTTCTCGCGCGTCGGGGATCATAGCCGCATCAGGCGGCCGGGTAATCCCAGACGTCCGCGGGCAGCTTGTCCTTGAGCGACGCATACATCGCGTCGCGGAACAGTTTCACCGCTGGGAACGGTCGAAGGGCAATCGTGCGCTCCTGGATCAGCCCTTCTTCGTTGTCGATGATGATCTCTAGGCTCTCGATCTTGTGGCCGTCCATGGTCCCCTCCCAGCGCAGGAAGGTGGTCCGCTCATCGACCTTGTATTCGGTCGTGTAGACGCCCGAATCGCGCGTCGAACTCGACTGGGCAAAGATCGCCGAAAGCGGCAGGCAGGGTGGCAGCTTCCGAAGAACGGCAGCAGCCGCGCTCGCGTCAGCCGCTTCTGCAGAACGATCGCACCGGTATCATCGACACGGTGCAGCTGAAAAACCGACTTCACGATATCCAATCCGACGACACGAACATCCGACATGGCGCTTCTCCTCCATCATGAGCGGAGCAGACCAGGTCCGACTCCACCGGTGGTGGAGAGCCGTCCACAGCATCAATAACGGTCGTGCAGCAGCTAAATCGTCGATCCCGCGAGCCTCCATCATGCATATTACTGGGAAAGTCAGCTGGGACATACACTCCGAATTCGGTGCAGACTTGCAAACGGGGCGATGCACAAATTCCGCCTAACGCATCGCTGCAAGCGGCACCCGACGTCCGCGATCACGTCAATCCGGAGGGTGAATGAAAGCGCCGCTCTTAGAACTTCGCGCCGAACCGCACCCCGATCGTCTGCGGCGTGATCGGCACGATGTAGGGGCGCTGACCGCAACTGCCGCATTCCTGGAAACGCGACAATTGGCCGCGCGCATCGAACGCGTTCTGCAGATACAGTTCGAACGTGAATTTGGAGAATTCCGCCCCGATCGAGAAGTCCGCCGTGGTGAAGGACGGTAACCGCCCCAGCGCGGCTGCGGCGTTATAATAGCTTGCCGGATTGGCGGCGACTGCGGGATCGTTCGGGTCGTTGAGCGCGAGGATGAATACCTTGGTCCGCACGTCGGTCGACGCCGAGCTCTGATAGCCCACCGTGCCCTGCGCGTAGAGCTTCACATCCGTCCCTACCGGCACTGTGTAGCGTGCCGTGCCGTTGAGCTTGAACCGGGGCGTGACCGGCAGCCGGGTACCGGCAGCGGCGGAGATATAGTTGATCTGGCCATCGACGCCCGGCGTCGTGCAGGTGAAGGTCGAGTCGTCGTACCCACACAGGTTCTTGCGCGTCTTGGCGTCGGTAAAGGAACCCGATGCCGTCAGGCTGAGGGGCCCGAGCGTCAGCGCGCTGTCGAACTCGGCGCCATAGATACGCGCATCGGGGCCATTATGGATTTCGGTGAAGCTGTTCTGGCCGAGGAATGAGAACTGGAACTTCTTCCAGTCCTGGCGATAGATTGCCGCGTTGAAGCGGAACTTGCCCCCGAACCCGGTGAACTTGCCCCCGACTTCGTAATTGGTCAGGAAGTCGGCGGCATAGGGCGCGACATCGGCGCGGCGATTGATCCCTCCTGGACGAAAACCCCTCGACATCGTGCCGTAAAGTAGCACGCCACTGACCGGCTTCCAGCTCAGGTTGAACCGATAGGTGACGCCTTGTCCCGACGCCTTGACCGGTAGAATCTGCCCGCCGGAATACACGCCCAGATTGGTGCACGGCCCGCCGGCGACCGCGGCGGGCAACAATGTGGTATTGGCCTGGCCCGCGAGTTGCGCGTCGCGCAGGCGCACGCCGTTGGTGGTGAAGCAGCCGGCCACCCCGGTCCGGGTGGAATAGGCCGCGTTGGGCGGTGGCCCGCCGTTCAGCTGATCGAACGCCGGGTTACGCCCGAAGCCGAAAAAGCCGATCAGCGTATTGTCGTAGATGAAGGCGCGGCCGCCCGCGGTGACGGTCAGGTTCGGCGTGACGTCGAAGCTCGCTTCGCCGAACATCGCGTAATCCTTGTCGACGCGATACTGTTGGGTCAGCCAGAGCGTTCCCGGCGAACCGTTGACCGACAGCAACGGCGCGAGGCCAGCGACCTGGTAATCCTGGTGGATGGCGTTCGACTGGCGCTGATAGAAGGCGCCGGCGACGATGCGGAAGCGGTCGGTCGATGGCGACGCGACGCGGAATTCCTGGCTCATCTTTTTGAAGTGATCGCTGCCGATCACCTTCTGGCGCGGGTCGATCGTGAGGCCGGCGGCGTTCTGGTAATAGAAATACCCCGCGATCCCGCCGACCGACGAATAGAGGCTGTCGTACGCCTCCGCATAATCGGTGTAGTCGCTCGACGAGTAATCCTTGCGGTCGAGATAGGCACCCGCATAGGTCAGGTCCCAATTGCCCAGCTTGCCCTCGATCGTGAGGCCCGCCTGCCAGAAACGGTCGCGGCGGAATTCGGGGAAGAAATGCTGGACCTTGAGGTCGCCGAGCCGCGGGTCGTAGCCGTACGCCCCGTGGCTGCGCGTATCCTGGTACATCACGCTGGGCGTGATCGTCCAATTGCTGTCGAGGTCGACCTTCAGGGCGGCGCGTCCGCCGGCGATCTCGGTGTCGTTGTAGTTCTTCTTGACGAAGGCGGTGTTGTTGACCGTCCCGGTATAGCCAGGCGCGAGCGGGGCGAGCGCCGCCGAAACATCGAAGCTGCGCGAGCCGGGGATATTGTCGATATAGCCCGCGTCGCGCTGATAATAGCCGACCGCGCGGAACGCGATATTGGCCGACAGCGGAATGTTGATCATCCCCTCCGCCTTGCCGCCGTAACCGCCCTTGCTGACCTTGTTGCCGTCGAGATCGACGCGTCCGTAGAAGCCCGACGTATCGGGCTTGTTGGTGATGATGCGGATCGTCCCGGCCTCAGACGAGGCGCCGTACAGCGTGCCCTGCGGCCCCGACAGGCTCTCGATCCGGGCGATGTCGTAGATGTGGACGTCGAGGTTGCCGCCGATCGTCGTCACCGGCTGTTCGTCGAGATAGACGCCGACTGACGGCAGCGACCCCGAATGGTTGCCGTCGCCGCCCGACGCCACGCCGCGCATATAGACGACATTGGTCCCCGGCGTGCCGCCGAGCGCCTGGAACGATACCGACGGCAGCATCTGCGCGTATTGCGCGAAGTTGCTGATATTGAGGTCGTCGAGCTTCTTGGTCGTCAGCACGGCGACGCTGACCGGCACGTTCTGCAGGCTTTCGGACCGCTTGGTCGCGGTGATGACGATGTCGGCACTGTTGTTCTGGTCGTCGGTCTGCGGCGCAGGGGCGGCAGGCGTCGTCTGGGCGAAGGTCGGACCCGCCACGAACGCGGCGGACGCCAGCAAGGCCGAGAAAGCAGCACGGCGGTGCAAGGGTTTCATGCGACGGAGCCCCCTTAATCGTTTGTTGCGTTCAAACTGTTCGCAGGCGCAACAATCGTCAAGAAATGACTTGGATCGGTAACATAAATCCCGAGAACGTTGCGAAATTACAACGAAAGTGCCGCCGGCACGTTCGGATAGGCATCCAGCACGTCGCCAAGCGCCGTCTTGAGCGGATCGAGCCACCGCTCGAACGGCATCCAGCTCTGCGTCCCCTCACGAAAAATCGGCTGGCGCACTTGTTCCGAGCTCGCCGTCCGGACCGCGCGCTCGGTCTCGTGGAATGTGAGACAGGCGGGTTCGAAGTCGAGCCCGCAATAGGCGAGCAGCGTGCGCACCTCGTGCTCGGTGTGGTCGACCATGTCCTCGTACAGGACGCGGTGCACCCGCCCCGGCAGCACCGCGTCGACATGCGCCATCAGGCGGACATAGTCGCGATAGTAGCGCCCCATGTCGGTCAGGTCGTAGCTGAACGCCTGGCCCCGCGCGAAATGCTGCTTGAAGTTGGAAAAGCAGCAGCCGAGCGGATGGCGCCGCGCATCGATGATCCTGGCGTTGGGCAGGATCAGGTGGATCAGCGGGACGTGCGCCCAGTTGTTCGGCAATTTGTCGACGAACAACGGCCGGTCGGTGCGGCGCTGGATGCGCGTGCGCTGGAGATATTCCTCGCCCAAAGCGCGCAGCGTTTCGGCGGTGTAATGGCCGACTCCTTCGGGATAGTTGGTGGCGCGCCGCGCGAGCGCGGGGATGTCGGGCAGTTCGGTCGTGCCCTCGACCCGGCTGTGGCTCGACAGGATCTGTTCGATCAGCGTCGATCCGGCGCGCGGCATGCCCAGGATGAAGATCGGGTCGGGCGCGTCGCAGCCCAACCCGCCCCCGGCTGCGAAAAACTCCGCGGAGAACAAGGCGATGCTGCGGTCGACGAAGCGTTCGGTCTCGTCGGCGTCATAGATCTGCTTGGTCTTCCGCAGCGCATTGCCCGTCGCATAGTGTCGAAACGCCCGCCCGTCCCGTCCACGGTCCTCGAACGCCTTGCCCAGCGCGAAGTCGAGATGGAAGCGATCTTCGTCCGAAATGCCCGGGTAGGCGAGCGCCGCCGTCATCGCGGCGATATCCTGGTCGCCGAACTTGACGGTCTTGAGGTTGGCCAGACTCCACCACGCCTCGCCCAGCGCCGGCATCAGCGCGATCGCGCGGCGATACGCGTCGACCCCATCCTGCCGCCGCCCGACCGTCTTGAGCATATGGCCATAGCTCATCCACACGCGCGGCTGGTCGGGCGCGTCGCGCAGCACGCGGTCGTATAGCCGGATCGCCTCGTCGAAATCGCCGATCCGGCCGCGAGCGGCGGCCTGGAGGTTGGCGTGGCCGGGATTGTCCGGATCCTCGTCGACGACGCGCTCGAGTTGCTCGATCGCCTCCGCCGGTCGGTTGAGCCGGTACAGCACCAGCGCGAGGTTGGCGCGTGCCGCGGTGAAGGCGGGCGAGAGCTCGATCGCGCGCTGCAGCAGGCTCTCGGCATCCTTGTAGCGCCCGATCCGCCCCGCCAGCTCCGCCAGCATGCGGATCGCCGCGACATCGAACGGGTCGTCCTGCAAGTGCCGCTTGAGTAGCGGCTCGGCGATGTGCAGGGCATTGTCGTTGAGCGCCAGCGCCGCCTCGACCAGCCGCGGCGGATAGCGGCCCGCCGCCGCCATCCAGGATCCGTCGGTGTTCGTCATTCGCCTGCGATTATTTCGACAAGTCGGCGAACAGCGACAGATAATAAGTGATCCCCGGTGCGATGTTCATCACGGGAGTCCGCTCGTTCAGCCCGTGGCTGAAATCGTCCGATTCCTTGAGGAAGGTCGGGCTGGCGCCATAACTCGGCACGCCGTGATAGCGGAACCACATGCTGTCGCTCGCCCCGGACGCCATCGAGGGGAACACCGGCACGCCAGGATAGATGCGCCCCATCGCGCGATTGATCGCCGCGATGAAATCGGCGCGCATCGGCGACGCGTCGTTGGGCACCGATCCTTCGGTCACGTCGGTGAACGTCGCGGCCGGCTCGGCGCCGACGCGTTTCAGCTCGGCCAGGATCTCGGCCGGCTTGTGCCCGGGAAAGATGCGGCAATTGATGTTCGCCGTGGCCTTTTGCGGGAGCGCGTTGAGCGCGTGGCCGCCGGTGATCATGGTCGGGACGCACGTCGTGCCGATCCGGCCGACCGTGCTTGGGTTGGCAGCGAGCGTGGCGATCGCTCGCTGGTCGGTGGGATCGGCGACGAACGCCAGCATCGCCTTGCCGATCGCGGGCTCTTCATACGGTGCCGCCGCGGTCAGCGCGGCGCGCGTCAGCGGGCTGAGTTCGGGCTTGAAGCGGTACGCGCCGATCCGATCGAGCACGCGCGACAGTTGCACGATGGCGTTGACGGGCCGCGGCGCCGAGGAATGGCCGCCGGGGTTGGTGACGGTGATTTCGAAATCGGCGTAGGTCTTTTCGGCGCCTTGCCATGTGAAATATTCCGGCTTGCCGGTTTTCTCATCGAGCACCCCGCCGCCGCCGTCGATGTTGAGCACCAGCTCGGCGTTCTTCAACTTCTCGGCGATGATCGCCGAGGTGCGCATCGTGGTCTCCTCGTCGCCGGAGAATTCGATGACGATAGTGCGGCGCGGCTTGTAGCCCCGGCGCCGTAGTTCGGTCAGGGCAGCAATCGCGATCGTGCCGTCGAGCTTCATGTCGGTCGCACCGCGGCCGAACAGATAGCCCTTTTCGACCACCGGCGTGAACGGGTCGCGCTTCCAGTCGGAGGGCTTGGCTTCGACGACGTCCATATGACCCGAAATCACCAGCGGCTTGAGCGCGGGGTCCGATCCCGGCCAGGTCCCGATCAGATAGGCAGTGTCGCCGACGCGCGTGATCTCCACGTCGCGGTCGGCGAACCCGCCCGCAACCAACGCCGCTTTGTACAACGCGGCAACTTCTGGCGTCTTGTTATCGGGCCCGGCGACAGAGCGTAGCGCAATTGCGCGCTTTGCGAGGTCGAGCGCTTGCGCATCGGCGACCGGATGCGCCGACCGCGTTTGCGCGTGCGACGTGGCGGCGAGTATGAGGCCTGTCGCAACAACCCAGCGGATCCCGTTCATGTTCGCCCCATTCTGGTGGTGCGACGCGTTTCGGACAACAATGCCGTTGGCGCAAGGCGTGTCGTCGCGCGCGACGTGAAGCAGGCAAACTCGGATGTCCCGGCACGTAATGCCCGGGCCCGCACGCAGGGAGGTTAGGACGCAATTTTCGACCGCTGCCGCTTGGTGATGAGGTCGTCGGCCAGCATCGCCGGGTTTTCCGAAACTCAATGATGGTGGACAGGGCTGGATTCGAACCAGCGTACGCTTGCACGGGCAGATTTACAGTCTGCTGCCTTTAACCACTCGGCCACCTGTCCCCAG
>Ga0307517_10007920_pt1 | contig 15360 bp, 6 predicted proteins | sample 23_EM_MG_FD_194515 | JGI IMG/M metagenome (GOLD analysis project Ga0307517, IMG submission 194515) | Populus trichocarpa ectomycorrhiza microbial communities from riparian zone in the Pacific Northwest, United States - 23_EM | ecosystem: Host-associated > Plants > Roots > Unclassified | place...
ATATTAAAATAAAAAAATTATTTTGAAAATTGTGATAATAGTTATAGTTTTAGGTATTTTGCTTAGAAATATATTAAAATAATATTTTTTATTTTTAAAAAATTATTTTTAATATCAAAATATTAAAATAATTTAAATTTGTTTTTAAAAGAATGAGATTTCAACTATATTTTCAAATACAGCCTTAAACTTGGGTTCCCTCACCGATGTAATCCAGGTTTACAACAGTGGTTCCTGTATCCATTAGGAGAATTGCTTCTTTTGATTTCATGGCAACCGATGATAAAATAGTAGTTTTACTTGCGTGCTAATTCACTACTTGTTTACTGGTTGCTCCTACGTTATTCTGATTGAGATTCTAGCCCATTAGGGGTATGCTCTGTGTGTGAGGCCTAGTCTTGTAAGCAATTGTGTCTTTACGCGGAAAGTATAGTCTAGCAACAGTTCAAGAGCAGAAGACTAGTGTGGTCCTCCCTGATAAACATGCTTCTGCTTCTGCTTCTGAAATTGTCATTATCTCTTGAGGTATCGTGCCACTTTTTGTGGTGGATACAGTGACGATAAGATAGGGGTCGTCGTCGAGCAACAAGTGATAAAACAACCTCAAAATCTAAACCAATTTTACGTCATTCTACGCGCATCTGCGAGGCTGTAATTTAACATGTCCCCAGTTTTAAAATAGAACTCTGTTTATGTTTTGAAGGTGAAAAGGAAAAATAAGAAAAGGTAAATGTAATTCATTGAGCAGCCAAATGAATGGTAAAAGCTAAAAGGGTGTTGTTACCTTTTTAAAATTGTCTTCTTAAAATAGATTTTCACCGAGATAAACTAGATGCGCGGGTGGGATTATTTTCTTTCTAACAGTAAAAAAAAAAATGCAAAGTCTAGCCAAAAAAAAAAAACCATAAATTTTAAATCTGATGAATAACTAGACCACACATTTTTTAAAAATTAAAATGATGATACATTAAACAATATAATTTTTTTAAAAAACAATGAAATAGTTATATATTCGACCAACCAGTGTTATGACTTTCCAAGAAATCACGGCATATTTTAGTTTTTTCCATGATATTGAAAGAGCTTGCGAATATATACATGCTAGCCATAAATACAACAATACAATTTCTTTATTTATAAAAAAGTATTTTCCCTAAATAATAAAATACAATTGAAAAATAATATTTTTTTCCTATCCTGATGCTAGTCGAATTGCACCCATGAAGTACACGGCAACCTTTTCCAATTTGCATAATTTGTTTTTTTTTTGTAATTTATTCCTCGAGGTTCCTTGAATGTTTGGATTTGGTATCTAAGAATGAATTATTGCAATTTGCCTCAATTAATTAAAGTCTATTTATTTAGGGGGCAAACCCCCCCCCCAAGGGAAAGCAATCCAATGCAGTGTCAAGTGCGCTGCTGCAAGGTCATTCTTTTTTTTTTCCTTGCAAATGGAAATTTACATCTTTATTTCCTTGTAGCTGCTCTCTCGCTTCGAGGGTAGAAAATGACAAATCCAAACAAACTTCCTTAAAATTTAAGTAGCACAAAATAATAACGAGGCTTGAAAATGGGTGTTTTTTCTAGTTTGAATATTTTATTTTTGAAAACAGCATGGTCAATTTTTCTTTCAAAAAATAATATTCTGGTAGGAAAATCGCGATTTCTATACATGATATTATAAAATACCACACTTGAAATCTACTGTTTTTATCGTGCTATTTTTAATTTTTTCTTTGCCTGTGTTAGTTTTCATTTTTTTAAATGTGTTAATTTAAAAACAAATTCCTTGAAAATCCATTGATCTTTATAAAAATGTTCCGAAAGAAACATATAAATGGGTGTTTTTGATATGCCGTAATGATTGTTTTTTAAAAATAAATTATTTAAAAATATATTAAATAATATTTTTAAAATTTTAAAATATATTTTTAAAAATAATGTATCAAAATAATAAAAAACATAAAATTTTTTAATTTTTTTTAAATATAATTGGACCACAAAAATAAATATAAAGGAGCCTAAATGTGTATCTGGAATTATTGTATTTTTTAGTTTGTTTTCTTTATAAACGTATTAAAATTATGAAATTTTATTTTAATAAAATCAATTTAATATTTTTTTAAATAAAAACAAGAAAGAAAGTCAAATTACAAGAAAGACCGTGACTACTTTATTAAAAGCCACGGCCCTTACCCCAAGCAACAACTTATCAAAGCAATCTCGGATTCCTCACCCTCTCTCTTTCCATCTCTTCCTCCCCGTGTTTTCGCTGAAGGTGCGAAGAAACCTCCAGAACACTTTCTCCTCACTCTCTCTCTCCAAAATCACTAACTCTCTCTCTCTCTCACTCTCTCTAATCAGGTAATTAATCTGTTTGGTGTTTTTGTTTGATTAATTAAAATCCTCTTAGTCTCCGATTCCGTCTACAAGCCCGGTTCATTTATCTCCCTCTTTATTCTCCTAGCTTCCCTGAAATGGTCTTGCTTTTCTTTTTCCGATTTTGGATCTGAACATGTCTGGAAACTGAGTATAGATTATCCAATCAAATGCTAAAAAAAAATCGTTTAAAGGAGATTTGTTGTTTTTTTATTTAATTTATAAATGATTAATTTATTTGTTGATTTGAAAAGTGAAATATTTGAATCTTTGCCAATATCTTATTTAAATTGTAATTAATTCACAGTTTTTTTCTTTTCACCTTATAATCCGCTGTGTCTGTTTTATTAGTGGTAGTTGGTCATTGATGATTGTGAATTTAGGTCAACTTTGTTCGATTTTAGGTCTCAAATTATTATTGTGTAATTCACAGTCTCATTGAATGAGTTGGGCTTTCGGTTACTTTGATTGGCTGCTTTGTTAGTTATTATTTGTGCTAAGGAAATAGCTTGTTTTATTTTTTTAGATCTGGATATTAAGGACAGTATTAAGATGAGAGTGAGTTTTAGCTATCTAGATTATTTAGATTATGAAATTGTTACTGGATACTTATTGCTGATAATTCAACCATAATTTGGATCTAGTCCGTTGAATTTTTTCCAAGATCAGAAGTTTATTTCCTCTTGGTCTTTCTTTGTTTATGGAGTTTTGTTTTGGACTGATTAAGGATTGTGTTGTGTTGTCTGCAGGTGCTAACTACCATTGGCAATAACCTTGCTTGGTTGGTGCTAAAAGACTCAAGAAGTTGACTGATTTAGTTATTTAAAAGAATAAACTTGCAAACTTGATTTAAGTAATTATTGAGGTTGGGTTTGAAGGCACCTCAGGTCACGTTGCTGGGGGATTAATCCGCGAATCATTTTTGTTAAGGTATCGTGAAGGGTTGTGCACGTGCAAACTTTGGAGTGATGCCGGTGTCAGGAAATGAAGAGGTGTTTATTTTCTTTTCGAGTTACTGTTAACTAAGATTAGAGAACATTTAAAATGTTTTTCCTCTGAATATTGATTCATTAATCTTTTATTGGCAGACTGGGGTTAAACCCCATGCCCAGCAGTCTAGTCTTAACATTGCAGGTGTTCCTATCAAGAAAAGGAGGTTCATCTGGCCTCCTTCGCCTCCACCAGAAGAACAATCTGTGCCACTGTTGGGAAATGATTCTGCACAGAAAGAACCTGGCAGCACATCTAAGGAGTCAAGTCCTTCCAATTCTAGTGTTGCAGCGAGTTCTGATTTATCTGATCCATTCAAGAATTCTGTAGCTGAAGAAAATAAGAACAGGTTGGACAGCATTGTGCAAATGAATGCTGAGAACTGCTCAGGAGTTAAAGTTGTAGCACAGAACCTTGCAACCCATTCTGATTCTTTGGCTAAGTTTGGCAAACAAGAGAAGCCCGTGGTGGAAGAAAAGTCTGCCAACACATTGTTGATTTCAGCGAAAACTGAGTTGAATTTAGAATCCAATAAAGGTCCTGGACTCAATGTTGGTAAAGAGATATGCGGCCAACAAATATTGGAAGGAAAGTGTAAATCAGAGATGCCTATAGCTTCAGTAACTTCTCAGTTTTCTTTAGGTTTAAAGGAACACGATGTTTCATCTTTGGAATGTTATAGCAATGATGGTAGTCAAATTAATGAAAATGTAGGAGCTGTTTCATTGAATTTGTCTTTAAGCGAGGGTGAGACTGGTGTTCTGCACAAAATGGACAATATTCTTGCTACCGACAGCACTGATGTTTTTGCTAACAGATCGAACTGGGATTTGAATACTACTATGGATACATGGGATGGTTCTTCTAGTGATGAACATGCTGCTCAAGAAACTGCTGATGGGTGGAACAGAGTTGGTGTCAAATGTGATATTACTACTGGAATAGTTGGAGCTGGTATGTCTAATGGAAGGCAACTCCTTGATAGCAGTGAGTGCAAATCTAGTTTCCCCCAAACATTTTCTGATTGTGCCAGGGAGTATACATCTGAGGATTCTCTTCATCTTCGTCTCAGTCCATCCTTTCCTTCTTTTAACTTAAGCCAGGAGCATTCCAGTTCTTCTGCTAATAAAGAAAGCTGCATTATTCCTAACATTAGCTTGCCTGGAAGCTTGTTGTCAGCAGGCAATGCAACCGTGGCTAACTGTAGGGGCATAAAATCAGAACCATTTGATGGGAGCCTCAAACATGATCTTAGAGGAGCCAAAGTCAATCCATTTGATTTTTTTGTTAAGCGCGAGTTAGTAGAGAAGGGTAGTCTAGAAACCTCGAAGTCGTCAGCTTCTGGTTCTTTGAAATTAGTTGGTCATGGATTCATAAAACCAGAACCATTTCATGATGGCAAACCAGAAACACCCAGGATGGTAGGTGGGGGGTCAATCCAACCTGATAAACAGGTGCTACAAAGTCAGGATACTGGAGAGCAATCTCCTTGTTCAGCAAGTAAAATCGTGCTGCAAGTTCAGGATACTACAGGACAACCTTCATGTTCAACAGATAACCAGGTGAGGGAAGGTCAAGATATCTTAGCAAAACCTACTTCTTCAACAGATTTGTTTATAAGTGGCAATGCATCAGACCGATTAGAGTATACCACATGTGTTGAAGGTGCCCTTCTTAGGAACGCTATGCCAAAGGAAGCACCTGAAAGTGCTGGGCAGGTTTCTTCAGAAATGGTTTCTATGCCTGTAGGTCACAGTGGTGAGGAATTAGATGCTTCTGTTAAGATAGATACTGCAATTACTATGGACAGAAATGGTGATGCCCCGGAGCAGTGTGAACTGAAAATTACAGAGGAAGTCCCTGCAGGTTCACATGGAAATGGTGAGGCTTCTGTAACCGATGAGGAAAAGATTAACTTGTCTGGTGATATGATAGAAGAAGATTCTTATGGCTCTGGCTATGAGTCCGATGGTAATACTATGTCTATGGATATAGATGAAGAGCAGCGAGAACACAAGTATGAAGATGGCGAGGTCCAAGACCCGCATCTGCAAGCTGCGGAAGAGTGTCAGAAATGTGAGGAAAAAGATGTTAGTCATGGTAATTCTGAACATGAAAAGGCAAACTCTGGACTTGCTGGTGATGATCATTATATTTCATCCCTTGTTGAGGAAAATGATTCTAAAATAGAACTTTCTGAAAACAATGAAGTTACTGTGAAAGAATGCATCACCAGAACCATTGAAGATGCTGATAATGCTTCTGTGAAAGAATCACCAACAGTTGAGATGTCAACTTGTGGGGCAGAGCAAGAGAGGGAAACCACAATCATTCAAAGAAAATCACTTGACTTATCTGGAAAGAAAGATTGTCCTGTGGGCCAGGGGACAGAACTGTCATCTGGACAAGACATTACTGCAGGTCAAGGGGTTTTAGTTTCTGTTGAGCAAGGTTCAGACGAGAACATTAAAACAAATAACATGGAAAAGAATGAGTTGCCTGAGTTAGAGGCATCTTTAAATGGTGGTGATATGGCTAAGGATGTCAGCAGCAGCCGGAGTAGGATTATAAACTTGCCTAGAGCTTCTAATTCATCATCTCCTGGCAAGACAAGATCTATATCAGGCAGGCCTTTTTCATCATATCAAGAAAGATTACCTGACGGGCCGCTTGAGGGTGGAAAACTACATCCCCAAGGGAGGTGATTATTTATTACCATTATTTGTCTCTCTTTTGTGTTCCATTTTTTTTTTGAAGGCCTACTATATGTATTATAGGCTGATTTTTCCTCGTAATGATTGGTCTCAGGGATGAAATATATATTGATGGTCCTCGCAGATTCTCAAGAGATAGACACCAAGAGCATTTTCCCAGAAACTCTAGAATGAATTTTGTCCGTGGTAGAGGGAGGATTTCCAGCCGGGTTGACACTCTTCGTGGTGACAGGGATTCTGAACGTAACTATGCTTCAGAATTTTACAATGGTTCATCAGATTTTGCTGTTCGCAGGCATAAATATGCTTCTGCTGCTGCTGAGGCTGATTCTGAATCTATTAATTATAATATCGCACCAGATGGTTCATTTGTAGGTACTGCACGGGGAGGGAGGAAGCTACTGGATGATGAGACACCAGTTTTCCGCAATGTACCCTCAAGGAGGCGGTCTCCTGAAGGGAGAGATGTGCCTGCTGCACGAGGCATTCAAATGGTGCATAGAGTTCCTCGAAACATTGGCGAAGAGGGTTCTGAAGTTATTGGAGCAAGGCACACTGAGAATATGAGGGGATTCCCTGATGATGGTACAGAGCAGGCATTTAGGCGACCCCAACCTTCATACGAAGGGTTAGATGGTCATTTTGTCCAAGGGACTAGGAACTATTCATCTGTTCATAGAAGGGCTCTTCCCCAATTTCGTTCAAAATCTCCAATTAGATCTCGTTCTCCTGGTCCATGGTCATCTGCCAGAAGAAGATCTCCAGATGGGTTTGGTGGGACTTCAGAATTGTCTAATCGAAGATCACCAATTTACAGTATGGGGAGGATCAGATCACCTGACCATCCTGGTTTTCCCAGGGAAATGGTTGTTAGGAGGCACGGTTCTCCACCATTCTTATCTCGACCTCCTGATACCAGGGAAACAGATCCTGGTCATTCAAGGTCTATTATCTCTAATAGGGGCCAAACAGGAAGGGTTTTTCTCAGAAACAGTAGGAGGTTTGGTATTACAGATCCTCGAGAAAGGGCGGACAGTGATGAGTTCTTTGGAGGGCCCATACACTCTGGTCGATTTCATGACCTTGGTGGTGATGGGAATGTGGAAGATAGAAGAAGATTTAGCGAGAGGCGGGGACCTGTCCGTTCATTTAAGCCTCCTTTTAATGGTGCTGGTAGTGAAAATTTTCATCTTAATCCAGAGGATGGCCCCCGACCTTTTAGGTTCTTTCCGGAAGATAATCCAGAGTTCCATGAAAGAACTAATTTGAGGGAAAGGGAGTTTGATGGACGGATTAGGAACCGTCCTGGAAATGCACCCAGAAGACCCCGAGGCATTGAAGAGCAGGAAGGAAATTACAGGCATGGTAGGCAGGTATTGTATGATGATGGGTTTGATATTTCACGAATGAAAAGGAAAAGGTTTTAATAGCATCTGCAATAGGGCAGGATCCAGGGCTTGTTATTTTTTAGCATAAAGGGGACCAAAGACAGAATTGGTTTTGGTTACTTACACAGATGGATTGATAAATGTTCTTTGCCTGAAGCACAATTCAAGTTGCTGTTCTCTTTGTGATTCTCAAATCAAGTTGCAGATGTAATGCCAGATGCTGGCTTCTTTTAACTCTGGATACTTGCAACCATCAGATGACTGTTCTGTCATGTACATAGCTTGTCTCTCAGAATTCTATCTGCTGGTTCCTTGTTTTAAATTCAGGATGTTAGGTGCACTTTTCAACTTTTCATCTTAGCAAGTTTTATATCCTCGTAATTATGGTGGCACTTTATATATGGTCAAGATTATCAGTTAAAATCTATGGTCAAGATTATCAGTTAAAATCAGTGATTGTATAATCTCCAGCGGAAAAGCCCAAGTTTCTCAATTTTTCTTAGCTTGACATGCTGATTATGCTTGGTGGGTTGGAGCAGGCATGCAGCGAGGCATTGTTGTAATTTCAGTCTGATTCTGAAGTCATCAAGGAAGCTTCAATAAAATCAGTAACTTTCTGTTCTTTGCTTTGCTTCACCTTCCCTTTGTTATGTTGCCCAAATATGAACATTCCAATCATGTTACCAAATTTGTGCGGCTAGCTCCTACAGTTACTGCACAGTGCTCAAGCTTTTAGAAAGTACTAGTTGTTGCTATCTACTTTAATTACATAGAGAACTTTTCAGGCTTGCAGCTGCTTATAACTTACAGTACAACTGTTGGAATCTGGAAATGTCTGGTGGGCTGAGGTAATCTGACTGCAGGAATCTTAGACTTTACTGAGTTCCATGGTTTGTTGTGCTGCAAGTACTCTTTATGGACACAAGTTCGACTGAACTTTGGTTAAGCTTTTGTCAATTTTCTTGTAGAAAGTCTTAAATGCTTTCAAGAGGCAGTGGGCAATGGCATGTTAGGTTAGCCGAGAAACTTCTTTGGATGTCCACTAGCCACAGGCTTTCCTATCTATGCTTTTATTTATTCCTTGATTTGAAAATCAACTTCTCATTGGCCATGTTGGTGGCGTGTCTAATCTCACGCATTTGCCAATTCCAGTCTTGTCCTGATGTCTTGTCATCAAAGAATTAGTTTAATTACTGTCTCTTAATAGGCATTTTCTTGAAAGGGGATCGTTTCTGGGAATTTTAGCTTTTTGGTTAGTATTAGTTTTGTGGTTCTCATTGGAAGGCAACATATGATTGCTGCTGTGTTGGATGGCGGCTTGCTGTGTTACTGGTAGCAGTTTCTGGAATTTTTGGGAAAACAGTTAGTTAGGAATGTCGGTCTATTTCATTGTTTACAATGAATAGGATGGTTCAGCCACTGCACTCCTGTGATGCTCTGCATGTTGTGTGCTTTTCACTGCTGCATGATTACTGGAACAGAGCAAGTATAGTGAGGATTTTAAGACACATGTTGAATGTGGGTGTAAACACCAGGGGTTTGGTTCTAATGGCGGTGGTGCAAAACCTCAGGTAAGGTTGTTCCCCTGTTTTAACACACCTTTACGATATGTGGGTTAATTCTTCCTTAAGGATCAGCAACCAGGTTGAATAAGGTCCATCCTTTCATCATTATGCACCAGCTTTTACCATCTTAGTCGTCCTTTCTTTCTTTAATAATAATGATAAAATAAAATATTAGTAATGAGCAGAATAAGAATGTAAATGGTTTTTGCACCAAGAAGCTAGTGTCGAGCAGCATAATGAAGAGTTCAGACGTGTATAGTTCATGGATGTTGTGGACTATGATTTGGTATTCATTGGCCATTTACTTTGGGCAATAGTTGACAAGTACAATTCAGCTTATGGGTTGCATGTGGAATGAAAACTGGACTTTTCAAAATTTGACCATCTCAATAGTCAAGAGGTGAGAAAAAAGACGGGAATGATTTGTGGGGAGTTTCTTTTTCAGCTACCAGAAATAGAGTCCTAGTAGTTATCTGTCTGGTGTCAGAAGACAATATGACTGAGTGGAGGGCGGGCCTGTGATGTTGGCAAGAGCCATGAAGGCAGGAATAGCCGGCTTAGATTGACTCCGAATTCCAGAATTGCATAGTTGCAACCTTAACTTTGTGCTGGCAAAAGTTTGTTACCTGCTCAATAGAAGTTGAATTTTACTGCGTAGAGTTTAAACTTGTTCGAGATGATTGGCCCTGCGTTTACAAGAGTGTTCAAGCTTGATTGGATGATCCGACTCTGGTAGTTCCTAGTAACAATGCCGATGATGGACGTTTCAAAACATGGGGGACTAGGGGAGGTGAAGTCATGAAAACAGCGGTAGTTATATTCCCCTGTACCATCTGTAGTCATGCATTATGTGGGCCACCAAGTCCAAGCCTCTTATGACTGACTGGACGGTTTCCTTTCAAGGCGTCAGCCATTGCTGCCTTGGCCAAGATTGCATTAAAATGCCCCCTTTTCCATGGTTCTTTGGGAGACTGCAGTGTTTTACAATATTAGAATCCGGGAGGGCAGACTCTAGAACCCCTCGCCTAATTATATTTCTATGGGTGGGTTTGGACAATTCTTAACTTACGTACACGTTCGAACTTGCTGAAGGTTTATGAAGGCTTCGCGTTCTTTGGAACCCTCGACACACGTATAAACTGATTGGCTGTTGAATGATGTCGCTTGTCTACTAGCTAGGAGGGGGTTGAATCTTCAGTTTTTTTATTGGTAAATGTTTTTTCATGGTTTTCAAGTCAATTCAATGCTATATAGGTCGATGCCTTTCCAGTTTAATGAAGGAAAAATTGAAAACTCTCCCGTCATTTTTAATATATTTTTCTAGAAGTGAGACAAATGTATGCTTATTGCCTTACGTCTCGGGAGATATTTTGCTGTTAACCTCGAGGCCAGTAAATTAAGACCCACGCGAAGAGCAACAATGCTAGCACGTCCAAATGAAGGAAAGGGACAGGAGAAAAAACAACGATCTCAAATTTGTTATCAGGGGCGGCGCGTCAGCCAAATGTGTGGGGCAGTGGCTCTTCCCAATTTTGCAGAAAATTATCTGTCCCTTAATTTTAGTAATGTATTCACAACAGTCCCTTGAAAGAATATTCCAAGGCTTTTACTAGTTCCTATCAATTTCAAAGTTTTTTATAACATTACAAAAGTCTCGTGATATTTCTATCTTGGCCCTCCACACACGCACGCAGGCCCTCTTCAATGTTTAAATCACATGGATTAATACAATATCGTTGGAGGCTGGGAGCATGTCATCCAAACAATTAACTTATAATAATTTGCAGATGCAAAAATATTAACTAATTTGTGGCTTTGGATTTATAAGTACGAAGTCCCAAGTTCCCAACCCTTGTCGAAGAACAAGACCATCATGGCTGAAGAAATGTAATTCTAAAAGTGACTTTAGTAGGATTACCATGAATCTCTCAAAATATGATCTCTCTTTGGAGAAAGGAACACAAATGCTCTTGTTTTTGTTAAACATTTTTTTGTCCATTGATCCAGAAAGTGTAGCAACATGATTTTATATAGTTTATGCTGATTATAAGTTAAAAAACACTATTAACTAGCCTATTGGCCCCGGGTCAGAGTAAATTTTTTTCTTAGATGAAAAAAATATACATAGATATTGTTAAAATTTTCTAAAAAATAAATAGATTTTAACCATAAATTTAAAATTAGTTGTATATTGAACAATATTTTTATTCAATATTAAAACAAAAATACACTGGATCTATCCAATTCAATCCAAGTTGACATGCGAAACTTGCAAGGATAATCTTGAAAAAAAAAAAGCTGGAAAACTTAAATCTCCAATTAACTCAACGTTGAATGACAAAATTGATAAAAAAAAAAAACTCATTAAAAAAAAAACATTTGAACTTGAGTAAATCAACCAATATAGCGACGCGAATTATGCATGTGAACAAAATCAATATTTTTTAGGACAAAAATTACATTTAACAAAAAAAGAAAAATAATAATAAACCAGATATTGTGGCTTAACTGATCGAACTTGCGATTCAGATCATGGACTTAAAGCTTGTTTGGAAGTGCTTTTCAAAAGCGCTTCCGAAAAAATTTGAAATTTTGTTTTTGTTTTGAAGTAATATGTTTTTTATGTTTTCAAATCATTTTGATGTGTTAATCTCAAAAATGATTTTTAAAAAATAAAAAAATATTATTGACACACTTTTCTGAGTGAAAAGCATTTTAAAAAGCAACCACAACCACACTCCCAAACACCCTCTTAACCAAGTTCAATATATTTTTTCATGGATCTATAGTTAACCTAAATATACAAAACAAAATAAAAAAAAAAGTTAAAAAGCAACCCAGAAGCACAAGCCCATGGCTCAGGGCTTATGAAAGCAAGAGCCCATGCATGTGGATTTTAAAGTCCAGGTCTGCGTGTTTGGACCTATATATTTTTATGATTTAAAGGGGCGGACAACCCGTTATCCACACCAATTTTTTTAAAAAATAAGGTATACAACATGTTACTTGTTGTGGCAAATGTTATGTTGTCTGCAAACTCAAAACCTGGTCACCATTTGATGGCTGAGAAATTGAGCTTGTGAATTTTTTTATACAAAAACTAATTTTCAATTAAAAAACGTTTTACAAACACTCTTGAAACATAAACAAACTAAAAAAAAGGTCCAAATCACATAATCAACTCGAATAAAAATTCTCATTCTTGATTTAAATCTGATTTTCTAGGCAATATTAAAATTTAAAACAACCACTACAAGACTTTACTCATTGAATATACCTCATTACCATCAATTTCAATTATTTTAGTGACGGGAATATATGTAAAAAATAACTCTTTATCTCTACACCAAATTCCAACGAGTGCCTCTATCTCCTATTATGAAAAAATAAAAAAAAATAAAATTTGATATCGAGTTTGAGTTTTTGACAACTAAAGCTGAGAGAACAAACTAATTTTTTTTGGATAAAATTTGAAGTTGCCATTTATTTTTCATTGTTTATCACTTTGATTCTATATGTTTTAATTTTACTATTTTTTCTAAAAAAAACATGTGACTGGTTATTAATTTAGGTTTAAGAAGCTCAATTATGCAAAAAAAAAAAAAAGGTACTTTGATTCGCAAGAAAGCATAATGCAATGTGGAGAGTAATATCACCATACGACTTACTCTTTTTTTTTTTTTTTTAACTATAAAGCAACGTTCTCTCATGGATTTATGAACGGACCATCTGATCCCCTCGTCTGGGCCTCAAGCAAGCTTGGATATACGTCGAGTTTGGTCAATCTTTGCTGATCGAGTATTGACCTCCGCATGCGTTGCTTGTGCAGATCGCTGAAAATTTTTTTAGCAAAAAGAAAATTCTGGGAAGGAATACTGAATTCCTCGCTTCGACTGAATACTTGAAAAGGAAAATGCGTTTGAGCAATCAGCATTGGAAAAATCACTCCCTCCTCTCATACGAAAACGGAGTCTGTAAATAGATATTATAATTATAATGAATCCTATCAAATTATTTTACGAGGGATATAATACAATCCAAAAAATAAATACAAATTTTAATTTTCTAATAATATATTGGAGGTTCATAATCCATATGTCCGGCCGTGCAAAATTTACATATTCAAACTCTAAAGGGTATAATTTAATTAGTTAAGTCTTAAGTTTGCTCCTAGAAGTCACCGGTTCGAGTGCCACAAACCTCAGAACTACTGGAGATTTAAATAGTTGCTACCTTCAGGATCTCGAATGATTAGTCGAGATGCGCATAAATTGACTCGGACAACCAGGATTAACAAAGAAAAAACCATTTACATGTTCATATGTTTTTATGCCAAGACATTGATTCGTGCATCCTAGAAACATCAAATCTAACATATTATTACCAAATTTGTATAATGGTTTGCATTATTTAAAAAATATAGCTCACAAGAATCTAATTATCTTTCTGCATAGGAAAGAATCTAATTTTTTGCGCGAGGGATGACACCTAAAAAATCCCAACAATGAGAATTTTATTATCGGAAACCAAAGCCAGTATAATGAATTTTCATACTGTTGCTAGCCATTTTGCACGTCTATTATAAAAAGAAAAGGAAAAAGGAAAAGAAGAAAAAAAAAGAGGAAACTTTTTAATCAACAAAGCAAAAACTACATGAACTTTGTCCTAAATGCCACGCAAAAACTGAAAAACACAAACGACTAGTTGCAATTTTTTATAAGTTGACGTACTAAATAAATTATAATAACCTAATTCCGCCCCTTAAATCCAAAATAATCATAATATCATATCTTCCTCCACCGCCATCGACGACATACGCACGGACCCAAACACGACCTATCATTGACTGCTCCTTACTTGAATGTTGAATCTGTCCCTCTGTTTCTTTTTAAAGTTTTTCTCTTCTCCTTATCTCTAACACATTCAACGTTTTCTTTTCCTTCCTATTATTATTTTTAGTATTTTGTTTATTTACACGTACAAAATTAATATTTCTTCTTCCTCTTTGTTTTTTTGCTATTTTTTATTTTGTTGATCTCCATTCATTTTCTGTTACTTCCCTCTCGCTTCGTCGATCTCTCCAGTCGCTCTCTCCGTGTTAATTTAACGAGGGTTGAATTTTTCTCTAAATTTATCGCAACTAAATTAGGGTTTCGTGGCCTTCTTAATTATGCTATTTCAAGCTTAATTTGATCTTAATATGTCGAATTCAGGATGCTGAGTAGATGCTGATGATGAATCAAGGAGTTAATACGCAAACCATAGCTTCAGTTGACCCTAATTCACTTGAGGTAAGTTTCACATAGGTGGATTTTTTTTTAACATTAACTTTAATTTCTGATAAATGAAGTACTTTCTGAGGTTTATTCGATTTTTTTTTGTATTAAATTAAGAAAGTTGGTGGCAAAGAGAGTTTTTTTTTTGAGTTAATTGTTGAACTTACTGGATATGATTGATTGCTAATGGTGGACCAAAGTAAATTGTATTTGTTTTAACGAATTGGCTCTAGTGTCATCATGTTGTTTAGAGGAACTTTAGTGGCAGTTGAGAGTTTTCTGTTAATCTTTTTATTTAGTAACATGCCGAAGATTAGTAAAGGATTCGAACTAAAGGTTATCTGAGATCCTGATATTAATGTAATTTTTTGGGCCAGTAGCTAGTTTAGTTTAGATGTTCCAAACTGGCGTGTTTCGTCAATTCTTGTAAAATTTTACTGATCTATGAAGCTCATTGTTAAAGCATAATTTTTATTTGCTGCTGTTTTAGGGTCGATATGTTGTTGATGTGAGCCAAGGGCAAACATCTTCATATAATCCCACAGCATATGAGTCTGAAGCTGCACCATGGACCATGCATAGAGTGGATAATCACTCTACAGAGAATGGAATTCTTTCAAATTCCAGTTATTACCACGATCATCGAACACAGCAGCTTGCAAGAAGTGCTCAAGATAGTTTAAATACTGCATCCCTTGCTAGTTCATCGACTCAAGGAACAATGAGCGTAACCCAAGATCACAGTAGTTATGCAGCATACAATCCTACAGATCCATATGGTTATGGAAGCAGTGGATATTCAAGTTACTATAATAATGGTTATCAGCAGCAACCAAACCATGCATACTCACAGCAGCAACCAAGCCACTCATACTCTCAGCAGCAACCCAGCCACTCATACTCTCAGCAGCAACCCAGCCACTCGTACTCTCAGCAGCAACCCAGCCACTCGTACTCTTCAACTGGAGGGGCATATCAAAACACAGGTGCTCCTTATCAGCCTCTTTCCTCATTTCAGAATACAGGGTCTTATACTGGGACAACAAGT
>Ga0307517_10007921_pt1 | contig 15356 bp, 14 predicted proteins | sample 23_EM_MG_FD_194515 | JGI IMG/M metagenome (GOLD analysis project Ga0307517, IMG submission 194515) | Populus trichocarpa ectomycorrhiza microbial communities from riparian zone in the Pacific Northwest, United States - 23_EM | ecosystem: Host-associated > Plants > Roots > Unclassified | place...
CCTCAGGGATTCCGGGCGCCCGGCGCAGCACCGAGGCCAGCAGCCAGTGGGAATGAACGCAGGAATGCCAGTCGAAGCTGCCGAAGAAGATCGGGTGCAGGTCGCGCTGGCTCCTCACGTCTTCCGGTCCGCCGATCACGTGGTCCATCTTGACCGGATATTCGCGGGCGACGTGGCCGAGCGCGATGCGGGCGAAGCTGGACGCGAGCCGCGGCGTCAGCCGGCTAGCGGAAGGCGAGGGCATACATCAGCACCATGTTGGCGAGCAGCAGCGGGATGGCGGTGGGGATCTGCGCCTTGATCACCGCATAGCGGTCCGGGAGCTCCAGCAACGCCGGCGGCACCAGGTTGAAATTGGCGGCCAGCGGCGTCATCAGCGTGCCGCAGAACCCCGAGAGCATGCCGATGGCGCAGACCACCGCCGGGGCGCCTCCGAAGTGGTTGATCAGCACTGGCAGGGCGACGCCGGCGGTCAGCACCGGGAAGGCCGCGAAGGCATTGCCCATGATCATGGTGAAGCCGGCCATCCCCAGGCAGTAGACCGCCACGGCGGCCATCCGGGTGTCCATGGGCAGGTAGGCGGTGAGGAGGTCGCCCACCACCTTGCCGACCCCGGCCAGGGCGAAGACCGCGCCCAGCGCCGCCAGCATCTGCGGCAAGAGCGCCGCCCAGCCGATGGTGTCCATCAGCCGGCGGCCTTCCTGCAGTGGGCTGATCAGCGGCTGGCGCAGCAGGATCACCGCCACGGCGACCGCGATCACCGCGGCGAGCGCCAGCGAGATCAGGGTCGCCTGCCTGGGATCGAGCAGCGGCGCGCCGCCGACCTGCACCGGCTTCAGCACCAGGATTCCGAAGATCACCACCAGCGGCAGGGTGAGCGCCGGGATGAACAGCTTCTCGCCGAAGCGCTCGGAGAGTGCGCGGCGCTCGGCCGGGGTGGTGGTGTCGGGCTGGCCGCGGCCCAGGCGGCCGAAGCCTGCGATCGCCGCCAGGCCCACGACCAGAAAGCCGTTGCCGAGGTCACCCAGCCGGTCTCCGGCCAGGAAGCTCAGCGACACCAGGCCCCAGAAGGCGGCGTTGCCCAGCCGCCGGGTGTTTTCGCGGTCGAGGGCGCTGAGGATCGCGAAGGCCCCGAACATCAGCCCGGCCAGGACGTAGACGACGCCCAGCCTGATCATGGCTGGACCTCGCGGCGCAGCTTGCGGTCAAAGAGCAACAGCCGAACCGAATGGATCGCGAAGGCGGCGAGCGCACTGGGGATCGCCCAGATCGACAGGTGGATCGGGTCGATGGTGATGCCGCTCGACGCCAGGAAGCCGACCATCAGCAGGATCGAGCCGATGGCCACGAAGACGTCCTCGCCGAAGAAATAGCCGACGTTGTCGGTGGCCGCGGCGAAGGCGCGGACCCTGTAGCGGGTGGCGTCGCTGAGCGCACCGACGTGGGTCTCCACCGCGGCCTCGGCCATCGGGGCGACGATCGGACGGATCGACTGGGTCTGGCCGGCGATGGAGGTGAGCCCCAGCGCCGAGGTGATCTGGCGAAAGGCCATGTAGGCGATCAACAGCGGGCCGACCGACACCCCCTTGAACCGGAGCATCAGGGCCCGCGCGCGCTCCTGTAGTCCAGCCCGCTCAACGACGCCGACCATGGGCAGGACCAGCAGGGCGACGCTGACGTAGCGGTTCTCGTTGAAGGCCTTGCCGAAGGCCGCCAGCACGGCCAGCGGCGCGAGCCCGGCGGCGAGGCCCGTGGCCAGGGCCGCGGCCACCACCACCAGCAGCGGATTGAACCGCAGGGCGAAGCCCACGACCACCACCGCCACGCCCAGGAGGATCAGCATCGGCGCCCCTTACGCGATTCAGGCGCCCATAGGACGGCCTGCCGCGGGGCATGGCAACGCCGTTAGCGCCGCGCGATCCAGGCGTCGGCGAGGCGCAGGAAGCCGGCCACATCCACCGTCTCGGCGCGGGCCTGGGGATCGAGGCCTGCGGCCTCGATCAGGGGCTCGCCGCCCACGCCCTTCAGGCTGGCGCGCAGCATCTTGCGGCGCTGGCCGAAGGCGGCGGCGGTGATCTTCTGCAGTGCGTCGAGGCGGGCGTCGGACGGGCGGTCGGGCCGCGGCGTCAGGCGCACGACGGCGGAGTCGACCTTGGGCGGCGGCGTGAAGGCCCGCGCCGGGACCTCCATGACCATCTTCGCCTCGCTGGTCGCCTGGGCGATGACCGCGAGGCGGCCATAGGCCTCGCCGTTGGCAGGCGCGGTGATCCGCTCGGCCACTTCCTTCTGGAACATCAGGGTCATGGAGGCCGGCGTCCACGGCCCGGTCAGCCATTTGATCAGCAGCGGCGTGCCGACGTTGTAGGGCAGGTTGGCGACAATGTGGGCGGGCTCGCCCTCAGCGATCTCGGCCTCGTGGGCGTTCAGCGCATCGCCGAGGATCAGGGTGAGCGCGCCGGGCGCGGCGGCGGCCAGTTCGTCCAGCAGCGGCCGGAAGCGTTCGTCCTTCTCGATGGCGGTCACCCGGGCGCCGGCTTCCAGCAGGGCTCGGGTCAGGCCTCCGGGGCCGGGACCGACCTCAATGACCCGCTCGCCCGGCGCGAACGCCGCCAGCCGCGCGATCTTGCGGGTGATGTTGAGGTCGAGGAGGAAGTGCTGGCCGAAAGCCTTCTTGGCGAGCAGCCCGTGGTCGGCCAGCACGTCGCGCAGCGGCGGCAGGATCTCGAGATTCACCCCGACCGCGCCCGGGCGATCTGGTCGGCCAGGCGGATGGCGGCGATCAGGCTGTCGGGGCGCGCGAGGCCGCGGCCGGCGATGTCGAAGCCGGTGCCGTGGTCGGGCGAGGTGCGCACGATCGGCAGGCCCAGGGTCACGTTCACCCCGCCCCAGAAATCGAGCATCTTCACCGGGATCAGCGCCTGGTCGTGGTAGAGGCAGACCACCGCATCGTAACGGGCGCGCGCCTCGGCATGGAACAGGCTGTCGGACGGATAGGGGCCGGTGGCGTTGACCCCGAGGTCCTGCAGCGCCCGCACGGCGGGCTCGACGATATCGACTTCCTCGCGGCCAATGCCGCCGCCTTCACCGGCGTGGGGGTTGAGCGCCGCCATGGCCAGCCGCGGTTCTTCGATGCCGAAGTCGATGCGCAGCGCCTGGGCGGTGACCAGGCCGGCGTTGACGATGGCCTCGACGGTCAGCAGGCCCGAAACCTCCACCAGTGGCGAATGCACTGTCACCAGCGAGACCCGCAGGTCCTGGGCGATCAGCATCATGATCGGCCCGCGCGCGCCGTCGAAGGTCGCGGCCTGGGTCAGCTCGCCGAGGAACTCGGTGTGGCCGGGAAACTTGAAGCCGGCCTCGTAGAGCGGCGCCTTGGCGATCGGCGCGGTGACCACGCCCGCGACCGCCCCGGAGAGCGCCAGGCCCGCCGCGGTCTCGATCCAGCGGATGATCGCCGGCGCCGCGCTGGCGGAGGGCTGGCCGGCCACCACCGGGCTTTTCAGGGGCAGGTCGATGACCGGCAGGGCGTCCTCGAAGATCGCCAGCGCGTCGACCGGCGCCAGCACCCGGCGCACGTTGGAGGCGCCGGAGGCCGAGGCCACCGACTGGTAGTCGCCCACCACCACGAAGGGCGGGCCGGACATGCGCAGCTCGTTCCAGGCCTTGACGACGATCTCCGGGCCGATGCCGGCCGGATCGCCGAGGGTCAGCGCGAGCGGCCCGGCCCTCACCTGGTCTCTATCGTCGCGGAGTTTCGCAGGTCGCGCATGTATCGCCGGGCGATCATGCTGAGCTGCTGGCCGGTGAGCCGGCTCTCGATCTGGTCGTGATCCATCTGGGCGTCGCCGGCGGACCGCTTGCCGCAGACGGCCAGGACGTGCAGGCCGACCTTGGTGCGGATGGGGGCGGAGATATCGCCCACCTTCAGTGTCTGGGCGGCCGCCTTGAACTCGGGCGCGAGGTCGGCGATCTCGGCCTCGCCCAGGTCGCCCGCAACCACGCCCGGCGTCTTGCCCGCGGTGGCTTCCAGGGTGGCGCAATCCTTGATCGCCCCGCGGACGGCTTCCAGCTTCGCCCGCGCCGCGTCGATGTCGGCGGCTGTGGAATCGGCGGGCAGCGCGATGGCGGCCTGCTTGAGGCTGACCAGGGTCTCGCCCGCGCCGGAGCGCTTGTCGCGCAGGTAGATGATGTAGACGCCGTCCTTCACCGGGATCGGCTGGGAGAGCTGGCCGGGGCGCAGCTGGTCGAGCACGGCGTCGACCTCGGCGGGCATCTCGCCCTGGCTGACCCAGCCGGCGTCGCCGCCGGAGGCCGCGGTGGCGGCAGCCGAGAACTGGCGGGCCACGTTGGCGAAGGGCGCGCCCTGCTGCAACTGGGCGACCAACTGGGTGGCGCCCTGGGTGGCCTGCGCCATGCCGCCGACCCGGGCGGCGTCGATCAGCACTTCGGAGATCTGGAACTGCGGCTTGGAGGCGGCGGCCGTCAGGCGGACCTGGGTCGCCTTGATCTGGTCCTCGCCGATGCGCAGGCGCGAGCCGTAACGGCCCCGGATCCAGCGCTGCCAGCTCATCTGGGCGCGGATCTGCTCGTAGAGGGTCTCCGGGCCGATGCCCTGCTGCTTCAGCGCGGCCAGGAATCCCTCGGGCTTGAGGTTGTTCTGCTTGGCCATGTCGGTGAGCTCTTCGAGGATCTCGTCATCGCTGGCGATGAGGCTGATCTTCTGCTCCTTCTGGACGCGCTTCAGCTCCTGGATCTGCAGGCGTTCGTCGACGAGCGAGACCAGGGCTTCACGCTGGAACTGCGGCAGGGTCTCCTGCGTCGGCTGCACGCCGGAGGTGGCGATCAGCAGGCGCATGCGCTGGCCGAGGTCGTAGGTGGAGATGATGTCGTCATTGACCACGGCGGCCACCGATTCCGACATCGGCTGCGGGCCGCGCGGCTCCGCCGGTGCCGCGGCCGGGGGCGCGGCTTCGGCGGCGGCCGGCGGGGGCGCGCCGACATTGCCGCGCAGGGCCTGGGCTCCGGCCGCCAATGGGGCCGTGGTCGCCAGCAGCACCGCGAAGATGGCTGCGTCCCGCGCCCCCCGGCCCGTGACGTTACGCGCGCGCATCATGGATGATTTCATTCCTTCGAGCGGCCTCGTCAGGCCGGCATTCTTATCTGGCATAAAGTGGTCCGCCCAATGTGGCGAGCGTTAGGCGCACGCTGACCGACGAGGTCGGCCCGAGGCGTCCTATCACGGTGTCTTCCTTGCGGTAGATGACATCGACCCGCGTGCAATCGTCGCGGTAGAAGACGCCGATGTCGCGGATCACCCAGGCGTTCTGGGCGATATCGCGGTTGCCGTAGGCGCTGACGCCCCAGTTCTTGCCGAAATAGAGTTCGCCGCCCAGGTCGAGGTTCTCGCGCTTCTTGGAGAGCGGATCGAGCGGATTGGTCAGGTTCACGTCGAAGTCGTCGGTGAGGTAGCGGACGTAGCCCGAGCCGAACTTGTTGGAGATGTTCGCCCCGGCCTCGGCGCGGTGGACCTTGAGGTCGTTCGAATCGAGGCGGGCGCGGGCGAAGAGCGACACGCCGGTCATGGGCTGGGCGTCGGCGGCGACGATCCAGTCCGACGATGTGCCGCTCAGGCCCGACCGGGTCGCGAAGACGTCGTTGCGCGAGTCGCGGAAGCTGCGGCCGAGCAGGAAGCTGGCGCGGCGGCCATCGTCCCACAGCACCGAGGCGCGCCCGGCGAGGTTGATCCGCGCCCCGTCCTCGTAGAGGTCGTAGCCGGGGAATTTGTTGGCGCGGAAGAGGTTGGTCTCGTCGAACTCGAAGGCGACGCTGTCTTCGTTGAGATAGACCTTCGCCCCGGTCGTCGGGTCGCGGCCCACGACGATCTGCTTGGCGTCCGGCGAGACCGCCACCTGGGCCAGCGGCTCGAGGATGACGGTCGCGGCTTTCCAGCGGCGGTAGAGCGGATAGGAGATGTCTGCCCCGGCCACGGCCAGGACCCGGCCGGTCGACTGCGACCGGGTCGCCGAGCCCACGCCGGTCAGGACGTCGCTCAGGCTGTAGCCGTCGACCCGGACGTTGACGAAGGGGTCCACCCGCAGGCCGCCGATCGAGGTGAAGCTGCGGCGCCAGTCGGCGTCGGCGGTGACGCGCCGGCTATCGAGGCCGGGCAGCCGCGTGGTCGTATCGGTCGGCGACTGGTCGCGGGTCAGCACGACGGCGCTGCCGTTCAGGCGCAGGCGACCGCCCAGGACCTCGAGCTTGGGGTCGTAGTGGGCCTCGATCAGCGGCCCGACGACCGGGAAGGTGCGGTCGATATCTCCCGGGCGCAGGCCCTGGATGGTGAAGGCGGCCGCCGAGAAATAGGAGTCGGCGTCCTGGCGGATGGCGTAGGCCTGGGAGATCAGCCGGCGGTCGTCGGCCACATAGGGGCCGCGCGCCTCATAGACCCTGCCGATTTCGTACTTGTCGAAGATCAGGTCGTCGGAGGTTCGTTCCGCCGTGAAGCCCACGCGCCAGTCGGGCGCCGGCCGGAAGAGGCCCTGGGCGAGGATATAGCTGCGGGTGGTGTCCGCGCCGAAGGCGTTGCCCTTGCCGTCGAAGTCGCGGTCGTGGGTGACGCCGAAGCGCGCGTCGATGTCGCCGGAGTAGAAGCGCTTGCGCAGCTCGCCGTTGAGGAACGGATTGACCTTGGTGTTGAACTGCGGGCTGATCACCAGATCGGAGTAGGGCGAGATCACCCACAGATAGGGCTGGTCGTAAGAGACGCCGCGCCGGTCGGACACACCGATATTGGGCGTCAGGAAGCCGGAGGCCCGGTCGGCGGAGGGATCGGCGTGCCAGAAGACCGGCAGGTAGAGGACCGTGGCGCCCAGGACGTGGATGCGGGCGTGGGTGTAATAGACGACCCGCTTGGCCTTATCCTCCACCACGCGGTCGGCGCTGATCGACCAGGTCGGGGTCTTGGAGCTGCCGTTGGGCGCGCAGATCGGGCAGGGCGTGTAGATCGCCTTGTTCAGCTCCTGGACGTTCTCGTTGCGCTTGATGGCGCTGGCGCCGGCGATCTTCACGTTGTTCTGCAGCCGCGCGGAGAAGCCGAGCGCGACGCCGGCCCGCATCTTGTCGTCGAGGGTCAGCTGGTCGGCGAATTCGGTGGTGCCGTCGGCATTCAGCGTGACCACGTGGCCATAGGCGCGGATGACGCCTTGGCCGGCCTCCTCGCCCTCCTGGTAGACTAGGCGGTCGGCGCGAATGGTGCGGCCCTCGTAGCGGATCTCCACATGGCCTTCGGCGGTGGTGATCTTGCTCTTGTCGTCGCGGGTGAGCTGGTCGGCCTCCATGTAGAGCTCGCCCGGCTCCAGGCCGTCGTTGACGACCGGCGCCGCCCTGGGCGCCCGTGCGGGCTCGATGGGATTGGTCTTCAGGCTCTGGCCGCGCTGCTCGCGGGGCACCATCGGGTTGCCGGGCTCAAGCACGCCCGGCGTGGGGATCTGCGCGTGGGCGCAGGCCGGCCACAGGATCGCCATCGCCGCGCTCGCAAGGAGCATGCGTTTGACGGCTGCGGACGGTGGGCGCCGAAGCGAACTCATCTGACTTTCAAATCCCCTCGGGCGGGCGACGACAAGTGGTGGGCGACCTGACCGCCTGCATAGCCGGGCAGGCGCAGGATTCAACCGTCTTCGGTGTAACAGAGCAGCGTCAGCCCCGACAGCAGCGCCACGACGGCCGGCGCCCAGGCCGCCGCGAACAACGGGATGATGTCCGCCCGCCCCAGCGCGCCGGAGAACTGGTTGAAGAAGAAGACGACGAATCCAAGGCCGACGCCGGCGCCGGCCAGCCCGGCCAGGCCGCCCAATCGCGCCAGCCGCAGCGAGAAGGCCGCGGCCAGGATCGACATGGCCGCGAACAGCAGGGGCGTCGCCAGGAGCTGCTGGAACCGCAGCCGGTAGCCGGAGGCCGAGAAGCCCGCCTGCTCGGTGGCGTGGATCGCGGCGGGCAGCTTCCAGAAGGCGATAGCCTCGGGCGAGGCGAAGCGCTCCACGGCGGCTTCCGAATCGAGGGTCGAGCGGATCGACAGGCTGTCGGAATAGACCGAGCTCTCGCCGGCGCTGGCCTCGCGCACGTCCCTCAGCTCCCAGAATCCGGGCTTCAGGGTGGCCTCGGCCGCCTCCAGGCGGCGTTTGAACTCCGGCTGGCCGGCCTTGTTCTTCTGGTAGATGAAGATCGACACCCCGCGCAGCCGCACCGCCCCGGCCACCTTGTCGCGGGCCTTGGCGTGGATGACCATCTGGGTGTGCTCGTCGCCCTGGCGCAGCCAGACGTCCTTGGGCATGTCGCCCAGATAGTTCTCCATCATCCGGGCGCGTTCGACCTCGAAGCGCGCGGCCAGCGCGGCGGAGACCGGGTTCAGCACGGCCACCGCCAGCGCGCCCAGGACGAAGGCCGCGGCGGCCGAGGGCAGGATGAAGCGCCAGGCCGAGACGCCGGCGGCGCGCATGGCCACCAGCTCGCTCTGCCGGTTCAGCCCCACGAAGGCGCCGATGCCGCCGAACAGGAAGACGAAGGGCAGCAGCACCTGGATCACCGAAGGCGACTTCATCAGCGTCAGGCCGAAGATCTCCTCCGGCCCGACATCCGTGCGCACGCCGACGGAATGCGAGAGCTCGACGAACTGCACCAGCACGATCACCGAGGCGATCACCGCCAGCGCCGCGCCGACGCCGGCGAGCGTGCGGCCCAGCACATAGAGCTCGATGCGCCCCGCCCCGGTCATGCGGCGGCCGGGGCGATGCGGGCCGGGCGGCGCTGGATATCGATGAACCGGCTCACCCGCTGGCGGAAGACGCTGCGCAGCGCGATCACGGTGGCCAGCAGCGGCACGGCGTACTGGAGGATGTTCAGCCAGGCGTTGTCGTCGCAGGCCGACTGCACGCCGAAACCGACGATTCGCACGACGGCGGCGGCCGCGCCAATGGTGGCGATGCGCCGGCCGTAGCCCAGGCGGGAGAAGCCGCCGCCGAGAATCGCCGAGAGCGCCATGGCCATGAAGGCAATGTTGTAGAGCGGCGAGGACAGCCTGGCGTGGGCCTCGGCCAGCAGGCCCAGGCGATTGCGCTGCTCCCAGCCCTGCTGCAGGTCCGGGAACAGCAGTTCGTGCAGGTAGCGGTCGGAGGGCTTGTAGTGGATCAGCTCGGCCGAATCGGAGAGCGCGCCCAACTCGAAGGGGTACTCGTAGAAGGTCAGGTACTGCAGGACCTCGCGGGACGAGAACTCCTGGATCGAGCCGTCGCGCAGGACCAGCACCGCCTGGCCCTTGCGCTTGGCGATGCGGCCCTGGTTGGCCATGTAGACCGTCGCCGAGCCGTCCGCCTTCAGCCGGTGGATGAAGAGGTTGTGCAGGTCGCCTTTGCCGTCGACGCTCTGGGCATAGACGGTGAGGCCCTTCACCGGCTCGGTGAACTCGCCCTCCCGCACAAGGCTTGAGGCGAGGTCCGTCCGCACCTGGAAAAGCTCCTGTCGCAGCTCGCGGAACGCCGCCGGCTGCACCCACAGGTTCATGATCATGGCCATGAAGGCGATGGTGCCGGCCAGCCGCATGGCCGGGGAAATCACCCGCCAGCGGCTCATCCCGCCCGCGAAACAGACCACGATCTCCTGCTCGGTGTGCAGACGGTTCAGGGCCACCAGCGCGGCGACGAAGAGGGCGATCGGCATGATCATGTTGATCAGCTGCGGCATGTAGAGAAGCGTGATCTTCAGGAACACCCAGGCGCTCTGGCGCTGGTTGACGATCAGGTCGAGGCCCGAGAGGCTCTGGCTCAAGAGGGCGACCGCCGTCAGCGCCGCGGTCGCAAGCAGCGTTGGGCCAAGCAGCTGGCGCAGCAGATAGCGGTCGATCAGGCGCATCGGTCGGAGATAATAGGGCTCACCCGGGAATTTTGCCGCGCCCCGGCCGCGGTCCTGTTCTAAACCATGCGTCGCCACGCCACACAACCGCCGGACGAGACCTGCCAGGCGCGGTCGGACGGCGCGGACCCCTTTTGAGCCCAAAGAGAGTTTCGGATGGATATCGAGTTCGTCGCGGCCGCCGCCCCGTTGCCGCCCAAGAGCGCGCTGGCCCGTATCGTCTTCGAAGGCGGGACGCTTGATGGCGCCGCCGCCCAGGCCGCGGCCGCCAGCCGCTTCACCGGCGCCAAGGGCCAGACCCTCGACATCCTGGCGCCCGCCGGGACCGACGCCGCCCGCCTGGTGCTGGTGGGGGCCGGCAAGCCGGAGGCCTATGACGCCATGGGCGCGGAGCACGCCGCGGCCAGCGCCTACGGCGCCGTGAAGGCATCGGGCCTGACGACGCTGCGCATCGAGCTGCCAAACGGCGGCGGGACCAATGCGGCCCGCGCGGCCCTCGGCGTGCGGCTGGCCAGCTACCGGTTCGACAAGTACCGGACCAAGGAGCCGGCCGACAAGAAGCCCTCGATCATCCTGACCCAGGTCGCCACCCCAAACGTGGATGGCGCGCTGGCCGCCTTCGCGCCACTGGCGGCCCTGGCCGACGCGGTGAGCTTCACCCGCGACCTGGTCTCCGAACCCCCGAACGTCCTCTATCCCGCCGAGTTCGGCGCGCGGGTGAAGAAGCTGGAGAGCCTGGGCCTCGAGGTCGAGATCCTGGGCGAAGCCGAGATGATGAAGCTGGGCATGGGCAGCCTGCTGGCCGTGGGCCAGGGCAGCGTCCGCGACAGCCAGCTGGCGGTGATCAAGTGGTACGGCGCGGCCGACAAGAAGGCCCAGCCCATCGCCTTCGTCGGCAAGGGCGTCTGCTTCGACACCGGCGGCATCTCCATCAAGCCGGCCGACGGCATGGAGGACATGAAATGGGACATGGGCGGGGCAGGGGCCGTCGCCGGCCTCATGCATGTGCTCGCCGGCCGCAAAGCCAAGGTCAACGCCGTGGGCATCCTGGGCCTGGTCGAGAACATGCCGGACGGGAACAGCTATCGCCCCGGCGACGTGCTGACCTCGATGTCCGGCCAGACCATCGAGGTGATCAACACCGACGCCGAGGGCCGCCTCGTGCTGGCCGACGCCGTCTGGTACTGCCAGGACCGCTTCAAGCCGAAGTTCATGGTCGACCTGGCGACGCTTACCGGGGCGATCATCATCGCGCTCGGCAACGACTACGCCGGCTGCTACGCCAACAACGACGAACTGGGGGCCAACCTGATGGCCGCCGCCGCGGCCACCGGCGAGGCCATGTGGCGCATGCCGCTGCCGCCCCAGTACGACAAGAACATCGACTCGATGATCGCCGACATGAAGAACACCGGCGGCCGTCCGGGCGGCTCGATCACCGCGGCCATGTTCATCCAGCGCTTCACCAACGGCGTGCCCTGGGCGCACCTGGATATCGCGTCCACCGCCTGGAAGAAGCCGTCCTCCGTCCCCACCATCCCCGACGGCGCCACCGGCTTCGGCGTGCGCCTGCTGAACCAGATGGTGCAGGAGAAGTACGAGAGCTGATGCCTGACGCGGCCTGCGAGGTCTGGTTCTACCACCTGGAGCGGACGGGGCTGGACCAGGCCTTGCCCGAACTCCTGGAAAAGACCCTGCAGAAGGGCTGGAAGGCGGTGGTGCGCACCCGCGAGCCGGAGCGGGTGGAGCACCTGGACGGCTGGCTCTGGAGCTATCGCGACGACAGCTTCCTGCCGCACGCCTCGGCCGAGGAGCCGGGTGCGGCGCGCCAGCCGATCCTGATCACGCTTTCCGAAGAGAACCCCAACGCCGCCGACGCGCTCTTCCTGGTGGATGGGGCCGATCCGGGCGAGCTTGCCGGCTATGTCCGCTGTGTGGTGCTGTTCGACGGCGCCGACCCGGCGCAGCTGGCGGTGGCGCGCGCCCAGTGGAGCGCGGTGAAGGCGAAGGGCTATCCGGTGTCCTATTGGAAGCAGCAGGGCCGCGGCTGGGAGAAGCAGGCGTGAGGGCGCTGGCGGCCCTGGGCGCGGCCCTGGCGCTGGCGGCCTGCTCCAGTTCGCCCACCGAGGTCACGCCGCCGCAGGATTCCTATCCGGCCATCGGCCCGACCCAGCCGCCGGCGCCGGGGGTCAGCCTGCCGTCCGGCGACCAGTGCGGCGCGGGCGAGCTGCAAGGCCTCGTCGGCAAGCTGCGCACCGAGATCCCGGTGCCGATCGACCCGGCGAGGCAGCGGGTGGCCTGCACCATCTGCCCGGTGACCCTGGATTTCAGTCCCCAGCGGCTGAACTTCTTCTTCGACGCCGCCACGGGCGTCATCAAGGAGATCCGCTGCGGCTAGTGTGCTGGATCTGAAGTTCGCCCCATTGTTGGATCTAGCGGAGCGCGAACTTCAGATCCAAGAAGCACCCTAGAAACATAGACTTGCTAGTGTCCTTATCGATTCCGAAGTTCGTCCGGCGCTCGCCAAAAGCGCTTGCGAACTTCGGAATCGGACACCAGGCGGCTCAGCCGAACCGGAATTCTTCGGGCGTGGGCGGAGGCGGCGAGATCTGCACGCCCATCTCGGCCAGCAGCTTGAGCCAGGCCGCGCGGCCATCCTTGCGGGAGAACTTCGCGACCGCCGTGGCGCGCGCCGCAGCCCTCAGCGGCGCCGAGGCGCCGGGGTCGCGGCAGGCGGCGATCATTGCGGCCGACAGGGCCTCGACGTCGAAGAACGGCAGCAGCCGGCCATTGACCCCGTCCTGGATGGCGTCGCGCAGCGGCGCGGTGTCGGAGGCGATGATGTTGCAGCCGCTGGCCATGGCCTCGACCAGCGACCAGGAGAGCACGAAGGGGTAGGTGTAGTAGACGTGGACGGTCGAGAGCCTGAGCGCAGCCAGCATCTGCTCGTGCGGGGTCTTGCCCAGGAAGTGCAGGCGGGCCGGATCGATGGCGAGGCCCTCGAAGCAGACCTCCCGCCAGCTCCGTCCGTCGGGCGGGCGGCCGCCATAGGGACGCTCGGCGTCCTCGCGGCCCATCACCAGCACCTGGGCGTCCGGGACCTCGGTCATCAGCCGGGGCAGGGCGCGGGCGAAGATGTGCAGACCGCGCAGGGGCTCCATCTGGTTGTTGACGTGGGTGATCACCGGCGTGCCGGCTGCGATGACCCGGCCGTCGGGCAGGGCGAAGGGCTGCGCCGGGCCGGGCATGATGGCGTTGACGTCGACCCCCTCGTGGATGGTCCGCACCAGCGGCTGGAAGACCTTGGGCAGGACCGAGGCCTGGAAGCGCGTCGGGCAGACGATGGCGTCGGCTTCGGTGAGGGCCAGCGCCATGACCGCGTTCTTGGCCTTGCCCAGCAGCACCGCCTCTTCGGTCAGCGGGAAGAATTCGGTGTCGAAATCGATGTCGAGACCGCGGCCCCGGTAGAAGAACTCCGAAAAGATGATGCGCTTGGCGTCGGGAAAGGCCTCGTCGAGGAGGACGGTCTCGCCCCATCCGGGATGGCCGACGATCACCGCCGGATCGAAGCCCCGCGCCTTGAGCGCCCGCGCCATGCCCAGCGCCGAGCTGGCGCGGATCAGGTCCGCCTCTGCGCGCACCGCCAGGGGGAAGATGCCGGGGGTCGAGCCGCGCGGCAGGTTGTAGCGGCCCACCAGCACGTCCTTGGCGCCGCCCGCCCTGGCGCCGCCGATCGCGGCGACCGGCACGCCGCGCGCCTGCAAGGTCGTGACCAGATCCCGGAACTGGGCCGGGAAGTTGTTGTGGACGAAGAGCACCCCTGACCGCATCGGGGTGTTCTGCCCGCCCGCCGCGCCCCTGTCACCTATCGGGGTTGCGGCGCGCGCTCCTGCAGGCCGGCCACGGTCTCGTAGTTGCGCGCTGCAAGCTTCAGGATCGCCTCGCGCAGCGGGGTCAGCACCGGCGCGGCGGTGCGGCTCAGCGACAGGCTGTTGCCGTCGCGCAGGATCAGGCCCTCGGCGACCAGCGCCGCCACCTTGCGCCGGACCGTCTCCTTGGGGATGCCGCTGGAATCGGCGATCGAGCGCATGTTGGTGGACGGCGTCGGATAGACCTCTATTTCGCCGCTCAGCACCATCTGCAGGTCGATATTGGCCACCCGCGGGTCCTGCATCGTCCTGACCGCCACCTCCAGCAGGACGACCGCGCGCTCCACGTCGCCGTCGAAGGCCGATCGCGCCGCGCCGAACACGTCCAGCAGCGGCGTGAACAGGTCCTTGGCGACGAGGCCGTAGTTCTGACTGAGCAGATCCGAAGCCGACCGCCGCATCGACGCCTCCGCATGCATGACTCTAGGTAGTCTCGGTTGATTTGGTTCTGCTGGCGAGATGTGTCGGAAAGGCGACCCGCGGCCAAGGTCGAACGGTCGACGCAAGGTTGCAAGTGTCCGGGCTTTGTCCGTATCTGGCGGCATGGCCCCGCGCGACGCGCTGCAGAACATCGTTCAAAGGTTCATGCCGGGCAGGGCGTCGGCCGTTGTGTCCCGCGGGAAGCCGCCACCGATCGTTTTCCTGCCCGTGCCCATGGCCGATGAGATCACCCGTGGGCGCTCGCTGCACGACGGCTACCAGCGCGGTTGCGGCCTGGCCCACTCCGATATGCCCAAGGCCATAGCGGCCGATCCGCTCTACCACGTCGCGGTCGAGGCCTCCGGCGGCTGGTCGATCATGGTCGGCCTGAAGCGGATGGACCTGTTCCTGATCCTGACCCGGTTCCTGGGCCGGCTGGAGAGCCGCAACGTCATTGAGTTCGGCTCCTACCGCGGCGGCAATGCGCTGTTCATGGCCTGGATCCTGCGCGAACTGCACCCCGAGGCGAAGGTCTATGCGCTCGACACCTACGCCGGCATGCCGGCCACCGACCTGACCCGTGACGCCCATCACGCCGGCGACTTCGCCGACACCTCCCAGGCCGACCTCGAGGCGCGCCGCGACGCGCTGGGCCTCACCAACCTGATCGTCGTGCGCGGGCGGTTCGAGGACAGCTTCCCGGCCATCGCGGCCTCCGGCGAGACCTTCGGCCTGGCCCACATCGACTGTGACATCTATTCGGCGGTGAAATACGCCCAGGAAGCGGTCTGGCCGCACATGACCAAGGGCGGCTACCTGGTCTACGACGACGCCGACGCCCCTACCTGCATCGGCGCCACCGAGGCGGTGGAAGAGTTGATCATGGACCGCCGCCTGCACGCCGAGCAGGTCTGGCCCCACTGGGTGTTCCGGGCGGGCCTCTAAGGCAGCCCAAAGAGGGTGGTGCGGCTAGAGGGACTCGAACCCCCACGGTTGCCCGACGGTACCTAAAACCGTTGCGTCTACCAATTCCGCCATAGCCGCGTAGGCCGGGGGTCTATCGCGAGGCTGGCGGTCTCAGCAAGGCGTCTTCGCGCCCGCGCG
>Ga0307517_10007922_pt1 | contig 15355 bp, 7 predicted proteins | sample 23_EM_MG_FD_194515 | JGI IMG/M metagenome (GOLD analysis project Ga0307517, IMG submission 194515) | Populus trichocarpa ectomycorrhiza microbial communities from riparian zone in the Pacific Northwest, United States - 23_EM | ecosystem: Host-associated > Plants > Roots > Unclassified | place...
TATATAGTTAACCTCCCTGTGGTTCGACCCTGGTCTTGTCGGGTTATTTATTACTTCGACACTCCTGCACTTGGGAGAAGACATCAATCTTTTGGTCGTGTCACCTTACATGTTTGATTATGCCCTTATTTATACTGACTCCAAACTGAAATAAACCCTAATGAACCCATTATATGGACTTATACGAGGCTCACTTACAATTAAACCCAAATATAACCCAAAACATAAAGAAATAAAAATAACATAAAGTATAACTTGATTATCTTGGATTTCCTTATTTTGCTGCATATATCTTGAGAAAAATAAAAGCTAATTAATCTGATTAGGTTTCTTTGCTGCAGCCCCTTTCTTTTCCTTGATTAGCTTGGATTTCCTTGTATAACTTGGACAAATAACAAAGCAAATTTTCTCTTTTGTTATTGATTTAATTACTTTCCTTCCAAGGTTAGGAAAAGCACTAAATAAGCCTTCCCCTCTTTAGGAACAAGAGCTGGCCGACTTCCTTGCTTAATTAGGAGAATAAACTGCTGACTTTATGTCATTGTCTTTCATGCTCCTTAGATGTCTTAAGCTCCTCTAGTTAGTTCCATCTTGCTCCATATGTTCTTAACAAGCCCATTCCATGCTTCTGTAAGCTTTGCCATAGCTCTTGTAATTGGCCCAATTGGCACCTCCAATGGGTCTTTGGCATGATTACGCTTGGTGTTGGGCTGATCCTCGTCATCCCCTCTCTCTTCAAAAGAATTCGACCTCGAATCATCACCTACATCAAATAGAGTAAGTTCAGAAACATTAAAGGTAGCACTAACACCATACTCACCTACATCAAATAGAGTAAGTTCAGAAACATTAAAGGTAGCACTAACACCATACTCACCTACAAATCAACTTTAGAAGCATTGTCATTAATATTTTCAAGAATTTGAAATGGTCAATCTCCTCGTGGTTGTAGCTTTGATTTTCTATGGGCCGGAAATCTCTCCTTACGCATATGCACCCAAACTCAATCGCCAGGCTGAAAGACAACATGTTAGCGCCTCTTATTGGCTTTGGTCGCATACACACGGTTCCTCTTTTCAATTTGTTGTCGCACACTCTTATGGATTGTCTTCACCACCTATGCTTTGCGATTACCATCCAAACTTACCCTCTCATCAACTACAAAAAATGAACCCCTACCCCGTTTAGACCTAGGTAAACCTAAGACGAAGTCCTTTGAAATGTCTACCAATGGTTCCTTAGGTACAGGCAAAGGGATATACAAGCCATGTGGTTGAGTCCTAGACTTTGCTTTCCTACAAGTTATGTATTTAGCACATATACGTTGCACATCTTTTTCATTTTAGGCCAATAAAAATGCTCATGCAACATAAAAATTAGGTTGTTTCTTTAATTTTTCCACACTATTATCATCACACAATCTTGCTTCACTCATCGGGTTTTACTCCACTCTCAACCAGTTTAATTAATGATTTAGGTTTAGCTGTATCTGATGGTCTTCTCTCACCATTGTCCTCACGTTAATTTTCACTCTCCCCATCCTCACAATCCGTTTTTAATTCCATTTGATCATCATACACTTGTTTTGGAGAAAGAGGTACAAGAGTGATGGTTTTACCATCCTTTATAGTAAAGTTATGGCAATCAAAAATCCAATCCACCTTTTTCTCCCACTCCAAATACGCCTTGGGATTGTTTTTACTTTAAAAGGAAGATATTTTCAGTTTGATAGCATCCAAATCACCATCTAAATCATCATGTCCCCCAACACTATGAAAATTTCCCCTTTGGCTGAATTGGCCGCTAGTTCTATTCCCAAAATCCCTTTGGTTTCTAGGCTGCTGAAAACCTTCCTGATGGCCTATATTGATATGATCCAAGAAAGGTCAAATTCAAATTTTGACGTAAAATGTGCAACTATCCAGTTTTACGGCAACAGTCATAATTCTCAATCCGACCTTTGGATCGAGCTGAAATTTTACATGGTCTCCTGACAACCCTGGTTTAAAATTTCATGTCAATTGGAGTTCGGGAAGGCATCGAAACACGGGTCAACAGAGGCTGTACGAATTTTGTTATTTACTTTGTTTTGACTTGTGGACTTCCTATTTGGCTAGGATTCTTTTCCTAAAAGGATGTGGCAGCTTATTTTAAAAATCTACGAAATTTACAAAGATCTTTAATGGGCTGCAACATAGTTTCCAAGTGTGGCAATGATTCATAATTATTTCAGAATCTTTTTTTTTATAAGGATTCCTTATTCATCCTAGCTACAAAAAGGAAAGAAGACTTCAGAATAAATTCTACCTTCCGATCAGATTTCCAAGTCTATTTGGAACTTCTTAATGGTGACAAATCTGATTCTAGCATATTTAGGATGGTAATTTTTGGATTTTTATTATTTTCTTTTTGGTTATTATTACTTATTTAGGTCAATTGTAAGTGGGCTTAATATAAGTCCACCTAAGGGAGGTCCATTAGGGTTTTTTTAAGTCTAGAGTCAGTATAAATAAAGGCATAACCAAACATGTAAGGTTACGCAATTTAGATTAATAAAACTTCTTATTTACCGCACTTTGTGTGTCGGTGTTGGTGAGAGAATCTCCTTTCCATGATTCTCTAAAGAACTGAAAACGACTTATCGAAGAACAACTGGCTTCGTGGCGTCATCCTAATACTTCTCGTTCGCGAATCAATATTCGTTGGGTGGGGGTCTCCATTTTCAATAGTGCTGGTGCCTAGGTACAAGTTATTTTTATGTCACACTCCTATCAAACTTGATTTACTTGGCTTTTCGGGAATTGGTGTCTTTGTGTGTGGGTTGCATGACCATATGATAACGAGGTTCGCATCATATGTTCTCGTCCTCAAAACCACCATCACCAATATCATCAACGCCCTCTATAAAATCCCCATAATCAGCCTACCTTGGCCTTTCAGCCCTACTGCCTTTGTTTACTTTTGGTTCAGCCCCAACCTTCCTCACGTCTTGCGTGTTTGTATCAGCCTTGTTACCATTTCTCTCACCTTATCAAGTCTGTCAGACACGTTTCCCATCACCAAATTCATCCTCTCCATCATCTGCTTTATGGCTTGCATTTGGATCTTAAGTTCTCCCTCGGGAGGGGGTGGTGTGTTGTTTTGATCTGACATGATAGTATCTGCAAAAATTGGTTAGTGGAAAAAAAATGTCCTCACGTCGCTCGTGTTTCACTCAAACACTCTTAATATCCTTAGATGCTCACACCTCTCGTTTCACCTTTTTGCGGTTCTTGCAGAACTGAAACCAACACCAAATAAAACCAACTTAGCGGCGCAATCCAAATATGGATATATGACTCAAGAAACAATAAAAAATAGAAAACAAGCAAAACAAAACAGCGATGATAGTCTCGCGAGTAACAAGCGAATCTATCCGAAATATGAACGAAACTAAAAACTTGAATAAAAACAGAAACGAAATAAGAAAAATGATAAAACAACACCCAAATATGTTAGATATGTTGACCATATACTACAAGAAACGAAAACAACAGAAAGAAAGTGAATTTTAAAAGTTGACGCAAAATAGACTCGTTTACGACGAGTTAAGTCCAAATCTGGAACCTAAAGTAAATGATGTCCAATTGAGCTAAAATTTCAGATATAGTGCTATTTAAACCCAAATAGATAGAATATAAAATTTGTGAAATTTACAATAAGGTTTGATATACTGACGCAAAAACGTTATGAATGAGACCTGATTAGTCCCGAAATTGAAAACCAAAGAAAATGATATCGAATTGACCCCAAAATTCATATTTAGTGCTATTGGGACCCCAGTAATCAGAGTATCAAATTTGAGGTAATTCCGAATTGATTTGATCCAATTTTCCCTTGTTTAGTTTTCTGCGGCAGAAACCAATAAACGTTTTTTTGAACAATTTGTTTTTTCTTACTTAATTAGGAGAATAAATTGCTGACTTTCTATCCTTGTAGAATGAGAAAAAACAAGCCTAACATGTTTGTTATGGGGCCGAACCATCAGCCCGTTGCTCCACATGAATTGGGCTCTTCTTGGACCTGAATTAGATGAATTAGAGGTTGTCGTTCATGCTCCTTAGATCTCCCAAGCTCCTATAGGTCCATCTTGCTCCATATATTTTGTACAAGTCCATTCAATGCTTCTTTAAGCTTATTTGCCCTAGCTCTTGTAATTAGACCAATTGGCACCTCCAATGGGTTGATGGCATGATTACGCTTCGTTTTGGACTGATCCTCATCAACATGGAGATACCAGATACATAGAACTATATTATGGTAAAATTTCAGGTCAATTTAAATTGGTCAAAGTTTGTGTTACTATTTTGGCAGATTCATCGACAAAGTATTCCATTTTCAGCCCAATCAGTCCAGACTTGTAATGGGTTAATTTTGAACAAAAAAAGGGAGATTAAATGAGTTTTATTTAGCCCTTAAAATTATGCAAGAGCTTGGGTTACAAAGGTTCTTAACGTGACTGGATTCATTGAAGAATTAGAGTCCTTTATTTCCTAGGATATGTATGGCGGCTAGGGGATCTATAAATACTTTAGTTTTAATTGTCTTTTGTTTCTCTTTAAGTTATGTCATATTAGAGAAAAAATTTAACACTTTGGTATTCATTCTTAATTTATGTCTTTTGGTTTGATTAATTAACTAAGGCTCAACACTTATTTGAGCTGAATTATTATTTAGTTTTTAGATATAGCCTAAGGCTTTTTTGGGTCCATACTTTTAGGTTTATTAGTATATGTTTTGGGTCAGTTTGTAAGTAGGCCAATTTAGCCCATAAACATATATCTATTAGGGTTTTTCATTTTCAGGAGTATACTCTCTGTAAGGAAAAAATACTCAGACTTCATAACATTACTGCTGCTAAATTTATTTAGCTTTTGTGAAAGGGATTCTTGTACTCTTTGGTTCTCTAACAAATTAAATTGACTCATCAAATATTAACTAGTTTTTCGGCATCTTCCTTATACTTCTTGTTCATGAATTGGTTTTTCTAGGGTGGGGGTTCTTATTCTAATAGTGATGGTGTCTTAGGATAGGTTTTCATTGTGCCGTACTCCTATCAGACCTTTTTTGGCTTTTCAAGATTCGTTGTTTGATACAATCCAAGTAAGGTCAAATATGGATTTTGGTGTAACATTTCCTACCATCCAGTTTTACGCTAATAAGCATAACTCTAAATCTGATCGATGGATCAAGTTGAAACTTTACCAAAAGATTCCAGAGGTATGTTTCTATGTTAGAGTAAACTTTCAAGTGAATCAGAGGTATGAAAAGACTTGCGATATAGGTCAAAATAGGCTATACGAATTTTGTTATTTAATTCCTTTTGACATATAGACTTTCTATTTGGCGAGGGATCATTTTCCTACAAGGATGTGACAGCCTTTTTGGGAATCTCCTACTTCTGCAAGAATCTTTAATAGGTTGCAACATAATTTCCAAGTGTGACAAGGATTCATTAATATTTCAAAATCCTTTTCTTATAAAGATTTTTTATTCATCTAACTACACAAGGAAACAAAGGTTGGTGGTATTTAATGACATTTTGGTTTCTAGGAAGGAAACTAAATTCAAAGGTATAAAAGACGGAGATTTTCTTCATTAATTGTCCATGCAAAATACAAAAACCAAGTACAACAAGGCACGAAGACTTCAAAATTAATTCCACATTCAAATCAGATTCCTAATCTATTTAGGACTTTTTAGGGGTGGTAAATCTGATTCTAGCAAATCAAGGATACTAATTTCATATTTTTTTAATCATTTTCTTCTTAGTTTTTGGTTTATTATTACTTATTTGGGTCAATTATAAGTAGGCCTTATATAAGTCCACATAAGGGGGGGTTCATTAGGGTTTATTTCAGTCTAGAGTAAGTATAAATAAAGCCATAACCAGAAGTGTGGGGGATATTAAATTTTCAAATTAATTAAGATCTTGTGCCGCAACTTTGTTGTGTAACTGGTGAGATATTCTACCTTTCATGGTTCTCTAAAGAACTGAAACAACTTATCGAAGAATAACTGACTTTATGGCATCATCCTTATATTTATCGTTCGTGAATTAAAATTTGTTAGGTGGGGGTTTTTGTTTCTAATATTGCTAGTGCCTGGGTATAAGTTTGTTTCTGTCTTTGTCTCACACTCCTATCAAACCTGATTTACTTGGCTTTTTGGGTTACGTGATCACAAGGTTCGCATCATCGTCAATTTTGTTGTGGGTTGCGTAACCACATGATCACATCAGAAAGACCTCACCTTACTAAACGTGTTTTGATCTCTTTTTTTTTTGTTATAAAGTATAAGGATGAGGTTTTATGTAACGTGATTCATATGCATGTTACTTAATTATTGTTGGGGTGTAATTTGATAGGAAGGTTTACATGGGTTTAAGAACATATATTCTATTTAAAAAGATGGAAAGACTTTCACATATGTACCATTGACACCTAGACAAGTTTATGAAGACCTATTAAATCTGAAAAATAAAGGTGAAGCTGAAAGTACAATACAACCATATGAGAATATGAAGAGTGAAATAATGGGAGCTTTGAGAGAAAAAAAATCAGCCAATATAGAGACAATTAGGGTTTAAATCAAGAGAGGAGAGAAGAAAGAAAGAGTGAGAAACTAAGAGAGAGTGGAAAAAACAAAGAAACAAGTTAGTTTTTATGCAAAAAGAAATGAGATTAAAAATTATTTTTCTGTCATGCCTATGATTTTACTTGTGCATAAAGAGGTTTATTTTAACATTGATAAACATGATCATTATATTCTTAATGTTTTTGTTTTTTTATTGCAAGATTATAAGGATAATTTCACTAATGTGATTCCTAACGGGTTGCCACCTATTAGGGAAATTAAACATCAAATTAATCTTGTACCCGGAGCAACAATACCTAACTAGCTAGCTTATAGATCCAAAAACCAGAGTGGAGGAGCTGATGTCAAAGGCATATAGATCCAAAAAATGATAAGCAAGATTGCCACAATCCTTGAAAGCCAAAAACTTAAGTTTGATAAGAAGTGTGACACAATAATTATCTGAACTACAACACCAATACTATGTGAATGAACCCACATCCAATGATTGATGAATCGCAAATGAGAAGTATAAGGAAAATGCTATAAAGATAATTGTTCTTTGATAACTTAAATTCTGTTTGTTAGATAACTAAAAGATATGAGTATCCTCATACACACACATAACCCTAATAGACCAAAAAATCTGAGTATTTATACTAAAAATGCAATATATGATAGAAAACAATAATTATCAAAACTAAAAATAGTTCTTATAAAGAAGTATTTATACTCCCCACATAACCCTAATAGACCAAAAAATCTGGGTTGATTTAGACTCACTTACAATTAAACTGAAAATAACTTAAATAAACCCAAAACCTAAAGTTGTCGCGTGTAATGTTATGAAATAGCCTAAGATAGATTTTACTCCCTAGCCTAATTAGTATTATAACCGAAATTCAATTTCTTAAGTATGCTAGGATCCAATTACTGACTTTAGAATCCCAATTCAGCTAGGAAACATACTGCTAGTTAATTTTCTTCCTTGGCTAGGACAATTTAATTATAGCTTTAAATAATCCTCTCCAAGTAAGGAAAAGGTGTAACTGATCATATATTCTCCTTGTAGGACTACAAAACTTCTTCCTTTGTTGTCAAAATATCCTTAATCCTTTAGGAAAATAATTGTCGCCAACTAAGACCCTTGCAAAGCATGAAAAGTAGCCAAACAAGGCCGCCCAATTAGACGCCAACCCTAAGCCCATAGTGTAGACGAGTCGGGCCTTTCATGCATTTGAATTAAATTAATTTTGGGTTGTTCCATAAGTGTTGTAGCCTTTTTGAAGTTTGTCTTGACCCAAATATGTTGAACAAGCCTTTTTAGTGTTTCCTTTAGTTTCTTGACCTTTGACCTTGTGATTGGCCCAATTGGCACCTCTAGTGGATCATTTATGGTTATGGGCTGGTTCGTTCAATCTATGTGTAGTTCTAGTGTTGGTATCGAAAAAGAATGGGACTTGAAGAATATGTGTTAATTGTCATGCAATCAATAATATTTCAATAAAGTGTGTGTGTGTGTGTGTTTATATATATATATATATATATATATATATATATATATATATATATATATCCAATTCCTAGACTTGATGATATGTTAGATGAATTGCTTAGATCCTATGTGTTTTCTAAAATTGATTTAAAAAGTTTGGATATCATCAAATTAGAATGAGAAAGGGAGATGAATGGAAAAATACCTTTAAAACTAAATATTGTTTGTATGAGTGGTTAGTTATACATTTTGGACCTATTAATGCATTTAGTACTTACATGAGATTAATGAACCATATTTTGTGCACTTTTATAAGTAGATTTGTTATGGTTTATTTCGATGATATTTTGATTGATAACAAGAATTTAGATGAGCATCTTAAACATTTAATTATTGGATGTTTTGTGAAAAGAATATTTATATTTTAATCTGAAAAAAAATAACTTTTGCATGGAGAAAATTGTCTTTATTGGTTATGTTGTTAGCACAAAAAGTATTGATATGAATAAGGAAAACGTAAGGGCTATTCAAGAATGGCCTACACTTATGTCAATCACAAAGGCAAGAAGTTTTCATGGTTTGACTAGTTTTTATAAGAGATTTGTTAAAGATTTCACCTTCACCTGAAATTGACGAGGATCAGCCCAACACCAAGCGTAATCATGCCAACGACCCATTAGAGGTGCCAATTAGATCAATTACAAGAGCTAGGACAAAGAAGCTTAAAGAAGCATTGAATGAGCTTGTACAGAACATATTGAGCAAGATGAACTTAGAGGAGCTTGGGACATTGAAGGAGCATGAAGAACAACCTCTAATTCATCTAATTCAGATCAAGAAGAGCCCAATTTGTGTGGAACAAGGGGTTGATGTGTCCGGCCTCATACCAACCTTGTTAGGCTTGTTTTTCCAAATGATACAAGGATAGAAAATCAGCAATTTATTCTCCTAAACTATCAAGGAAGTTTTGGCAGCTCTTATTCCTTAAAGAGGGAATGATTATTTAATGCTTTTCCTAGCTTAAGAAAGAAAGTAATTAAATCAGCAACAAAGGGAGAAATTTGTTTTCTTATTTGTCCAAGTTAAACAAGGAAATCTAAGCTAATCAAGGACCTAGGGGGGAGCACAAATTTTCCAAATCAGATTTCTTCTAGTTTATATGGGACTTCTATAGGGCAGCAAATCTGATCCTATCATATTTAAGATATTAAATTCAGATTTATTAATGTTATTATTATTTTCTTCTTAGTTTAAAGTTTTATTTATATTATTTGGGTTTAATTGTAAGTGGGCCTCATATAAGTCCACATATAGGGTTTCTTAGGGTTTGCTTCAAACTAGAGTCAGTATAAATAAAGGCATAACCAGATATGTAAAGGTTACGTAATTTTCATAACAATAAACTTCTTTTGCCGCACTTGTTGTGTGTTGGTGGGATAATCTCCTTTCTTTGGTTCTCTAAAAAGCTGAAAAATGACTTATCAAATAACAACTGACTTTGTGGCGTCATCCTTATACTTCTCGTTCCCAAATCAATATTTTTTGGGCGGGGGTTTTCATTTCCAATAGTGTTGGTGCCTAGGTACAAGTTATCTTTATGTCACACTCCTATCAAACCTGATTTACTTGGCTTTTCGGGAATTTGTGTTTTTGCATATGGGTTGCTTGACCACTTGTTCAAGAGGTTCGCATCAGAAATTATTAAAAAGTTAGTGGGATTTAAATGAGGTAGAGAATAATAGAGAATAAAAGCATGCATTTAACTTGCTAAAGGGAAAATTGGTCTCAGCTACATTGTTATCATTACCTGAGTTAACAAAAATTTTAATAAGAAATGTGAAGCCTCATGGATAGGTCTTAGAGTTATTTTAATATAGGAAAAACGATTCATAACTTATTTTAGCGAAAAGCTCAATGGTGCATCCTTGAACTGCCCTACTTATATGCTTTGGTAAGGGCATTGAAGACTTGAAAACATTCCTTATAGCCTAAAAAACTTATGATCCATTTCGATCATGATTCATGGAAACATCTGAAGGGCCAAGGGAAGTTAAACCATCAACATACCAAGTGGGCTAAGTTATAAAAACAGTCTCATGTATGATAAAATACAAGCAAGGTAAGGAGAATATAATGGGTGATGCACTATAATGAAGGGTTAGTCTTAATGGCAATAGAAAAGCACAAGTAGTGAAGGCTCTCAATGAGAGTTACGGTGGCAAATACATAAAAGAATAAGCAATATGCATTCAAGGCTAATAAAGAAAGAAAAAAAGGGTTATCTTTAAACCGAGTGATTGGGTTTGGGTACATATACACAAAAGGAGTTTTCTTGAATATAAGAGATCTATGATGATGCCCAAGAGGAGATGGTTTATTCCAAACTCTTGAAAGAATTAATGACAAATCCTACAAAGTAGATCTATCAGGTGAGTATGATGTTAGTGTTACTTGTAATATTTCTGATTTCTCATTGTTTGATGCAGGCATTCAAGGGTTAATCCTTTTGAGAAAAGAGGGGATGATAAGATCCAAACTACACCAAAGGATCCATTAGAAGTTATAAATGGGCCAATTACAAGATTAAGGGCAAAAAAGCTTAAAGATACATTTAATAGGCTTATTTAGAGTATTTGGGCCAAAATGAATTTCAAGAAGGCTAAATCTTCAGTAAGTAATGATACAAACTTAGTCGATTTAATATATGTATAAAAAGGGACTTGATTTATCTATTTCATGTAATAATTAATTTTAGCATCTAGAGGTTTATTTGTTTCCATGTGTTTTATGGATTCCAAGTTATATGAGGATTTCTGATTATGTGTGGAAATATTGGAGGCTAAAGAAGAGTTATTTCTTTGCTTGTTTTGGATCTTAAGGGATGGCATCATGGGCTATTCAGCCAAATATCCTTTTTAAGCAAGGATTTCATTCAACAATTCTTCTTATTTTTTCATGTGTGAAAACTTAGCATTATTTTTCAAAATTATTATTTTTAATAATTTTCATATTAAGGGCCTTATTTTAGATACTTTGGGATGATTTTAATCTGGATTGATGTTAGCCTATTAGGTCAACTAGGTTTTATTTTATTTGAATTATAAATATTACTTTTGTAAGACAATATGTTTTTAGATTGAGTAATACATCATTGCCATATATGGTGAGTGTATTGTGAGAGAATTATCTTAATTTGGTTCTTCATTGAACTACTCTAACTTATCGAAGAATTAACCAAACTTCATGGCATTTTCATAGACTTTAGGCGGGGGTTTGGTTTCTATAGTCTCTGTGTCTTGGTACATGTTATTGTTGTGGCAAACTCAATTACAAGCCTGAATTTAGCTTTCCTGGGAAGGGTCAATTTGACTATGAATTTCTAGATTTTTATATCCACTAGATTTGCATCAATAAGTGTCATTGGTATTATCTGAAACTTAATTATTTCCTTTGTTATGTAATGTGCAAATTTTATGTTTATTAGACAAGTTTATATAGGAATTACTTGAGATTATTAGAGTATTTGATTTATGCACACAATGACTTCCATATGATGTGTTTATGTAAAAAAGGTTTTGGTTATGATTGTCTACCACATGTGTTTGAAACATTGTATCAAGTATGTGAATTGATGTACTTTGGAAATGATATGATGGGTTATTTACTAGTATAAAATTAAAAATTAAATCATCATATGAGTATTCAATAATATTTATTATTGGGTGTATTTTTATATTGATTAGTCACTGAGTCATGAAACTTATTCTTTTTTCACAATTATTTTTCTTTCATACATACAAATTCTAAAAGTATGAGGAAGACAATTGTTTGCTAGACATAACATGATAGTTTGTTACTGGTTTATACCACTTTTTCCATGCTACATGCTTCCTGTTTGGCTATTGTATTTTGTAGGTGTACAAAATATCTAATCTCAGAACTCCATAATTATTATAGATTCGAATCATGATATTTTGTAGACTCTCTCTCTCTCTCTCACACACACATATAAACCTATTTTTCATAGAAAAGTTTGGTGTAGTTAACATGGTTAAAGTGATTTTTAGATATAATTCGGACCATGTGTTAGTTAAGTTCCAAATAGAGGTGGATCGGTATGCACTAGATCTTTATCACATAATCATAGTGGAGATTCTCACTTCTATAGTATAATGATATTAAAAATAGTATGTAGATTCTTATTAGGGAATAAGTTCATCAATAGTAAACCATATAAGAACCCATGCAGTATTTTCCTAGTATTTATAGGAATCTCATAAAGATAGGTACAACCAATCCTTTGACTTAAGGTTATCAAATTATTATTTAGTGTACTTCGATACTTTTAGGATGGACCTTGAAGGGTTGCGCATACATTAGTTATTAGGTACATGCTAAACCATATAAAGGTTTATGAATATTCAACTAAGATAGGATTTGTCGCTTTTACTGAATGAAGTTAATATCATTGACCACTCATTAAATGGATGACTTAAAGAAATATTTGCACGCAATGAGAATTAATTTTAGAAGGGTTCTCAATTATGTTCCATATAAAGCTTATATAGACAACAACATTCCAAGCCCTAGGTCATTTCATGGCATTGTATAACAAAAGGACTAAATTGCATGGTAACCATAATTGGAAAAGGTTGTAGGGAATCTTGATTGATTATTTCCAATAACTTTTGGTGTCATGACAAACTACTATTTGATTCAGCAATCCTACTAGCACTAGGACTATGGTCAAGCCTTAACACAAATATGATTGGGAGCCTAGAGGGGTTATACATATTGTTATAACCAATTTTTAAGTTATTCCTCAAATTCATCTTCTTTCTTTCCAAAACATAAAAATAAAAAAATAAAATAGTAATAGCAAAAAGACTAATATTTTGAAAAAGGTAAGCTGAGAGGATTTCAAATGTAGAAAAAATCAAGCTGCAGTTTTGGATGGAACTAGGAGCCTAATTGTACCCCATTATATCCAAAACTGAAGAGACAATGTATACTCAAGGTCAAATTAAATCATTATTGGATGAATCTATATAAAAATTAAATCCAAGGACATAATTTGATTTTTAAGAGGTCAATTTAATTTAATCATAGGCCAAATTAAAGATTAATCATGTTGAAGAATTAATTTGGGTCTAATTAAAGGATTTAATTAGATGCAAAGAGTTAATTATACTTTAAATGGGTCAAATTAATTTTATTACCGGCTTAATTGGTGAAAAAATAAGTTTGGTAGCCTAATTTGAGCTTAATTAAGATTGGAATTTTAGGAGACCAAATTTAATTTTTACCTAGTCAATTGATTGAAATCAGGGGTAAAATTGCAAGAAAGTCAAAGTTTTAGGGTCAATTAAGGGCTAAATTAAAGAAATTCACAGCCAAGGACCATTTTGCAAAAGGTGTTGAACTATGATGACCTAATTGATTGAAATCATGGGTGAAATTGACGAGAATTAAAAGTGTAATGATCAATTAAGGGTCAATTTGCATAAATCTGACCAAGGACCAAAATAAAAAACAAGCTAAAATTTAGGGCTGGCATTGAAGTTCAACAGGGGCAAAATTATATAAAACTGCAAGTTTAGGGTCACTTAGAGGGGCAATTAAAGAAATTAAAAGCTGAAAGACCATATTGAACTTTAGTCAAATCTCTAAATTAAAACTTAGGAGCCAAAACGATGTTATTTTGATCAAACATAACAAAAAAAAAAGGGACAGGCCAGACAATGCGTCGTCTAGATTGTTCATCTTCTTCATCATTAGCCTCTTTGAAAGATGCTCGTGTGGCTTCTTTCTCAAGGCATTTAATGCCTCATCTCTCCATCAAATTTCACAAAACTTGCACCAAACGATGGCTTGACATCTTACTACACCCCAGTGTGGTCCTTTCTGGCCGATTAACCCCACATGATTGTGGCACCGCCCCAAAGTAGCCAACTTGACAAGCCCTTCTACAGTATCTCTTCCAGGCTGATTAGTACTTAAAAAGTGCATTTTTATCAAGGTTTTATATCATCATTTTACACTTGAAGTATCAATAACTCCTTAACTAAAGCATGTTTTATAATAACATATATAATAATATAAGATACCTGTAATTTATGGTAAATGTTCATATTAAATGTAGGCCTATCACATAAATGAAAGAATTGATTGATGAGTTGGAGTACTGAAATTGAAAGGACAAAGAGATGGCCAAACTTAGAAAAGAGATGTTGGTGCAGTCCAAACTGGAACACTGTTCGGTAATCGGGTCATATCTGGAGCTGTAGATCTCGGATTTAGGTCTGCCTTATATGGATGGAAAGCTAAGACATAGGCCTACAACTTTCACGGGGAGTCCAAGATTTAACAAGGCCGTTTTCAAGTCCAAATTGTAGCAACAACGAAGAAGTCCAAATCTGTCCTGCAACCCAGACACTGTTCAGTGTTCAGCCCATATCTCGAGTTCTAGAAGTCCAAATGATCTCAAATTTTTCCCTAGAAAGCTGAGACAATTTCCTAGAACTTTCATGATTTAAGTCTATTCAAATTATGATATTATCAATGATGCTTTTGGCAGACAAGAAGATAAAAATTGTCACCAAGTCAAGATGTGGCCACCCACTCATCAATTAGTCAACAAATCAATAGTTCTGAATTTTGGCCTATAAAAGGAGGCATTTGCCATGTATTTAGGCATCTTGGTGTTCAGATCAAGATCATGCTCTTGCTCTCTCCTTTTTCATTAAAAGATAAAGCTAAAACATGGCTACAAAATTTGAGATCAGGATCCATTCGTGCTTGGGATAAAATGCAACAACAATTTTTAAAGAAGTTTTTTTCGTCGCATAGAACAAACTCTTTCAAAAGACAAATCATCACTTTCACTCAAAAACCAGGAGAAACATTTTACCAATGTTGGGATAGATATCGAGACTTGCTTAATACTTGCCCTCATCATGGTTTTGAAACATGGAGATTGGTTTCACATTTTTATGAAGGGTTAACTCCTAGAGATAGGCAAATGGTTGAATTGATGTGCAATGGAACTTTTGAGGATAAAGACCCTAATGAAGCAATGGAGTACCTAGACTTGCTAGCTGAAAATGCGCAAAATTGGAACACTACAGGAACTTATGAGGCACCAAGTAAAACCCAACCTCATACATCTAGTGGAGGTATGTACAACCTTAGGGAAGATCATGACCTCCAAGCCAAGTTTGCATCTTTAGCTAGAAAAGTTGAGGC
>Ga0307517_10007923_pt1 | contig 15351 bp, 9 predicted proteins | sample 23_EM_MG_FD_194515 | JGI IMG/M metagenome (GOLD analysis project Ga0307517, IMG submission 194515) | Populus trichocarpa ectomycorrhiza microbial communities from riparian zone in the Pacific Northwest, United States - 23_EM | ecosystem: Host-associated > Plants > Roots > Unclassified | place...
TGAAACTATCTTATGGTTTTTTTTTTTTTTTTTTTTTGTGTCTCTTTCTTTTTATCCAATTTCGTAACTTACTGATTTTGGATGGAGTCCAGCACCGTCAAACAAGTTTGTTAATATTAATGTTTTTACAATTTAAATTAAAATCTAACCAAAGTGAAGTTTCAAGCTGCCAATTTTCCGATTTAACCCATCAGACCTAGCCTAATTCTATAATTATGCCACATGGAGGGTGACAGGTGACAAATGGAGTCCAAATAAAGCAGTGGTGCACATGCAATTGCATGTCATTTATTTGTACTCCGAGCCGCCAGCCAACATGAGAACACCAAGGTAGGATCAAAACTCTGTACTACAAACTAACACGTGTATTGTAACTGTACTCCATTCTACGTGTCTAGTTACTATTTAGACATGTGCATCAAGATTTCCAGATCCATTGCAATGGAAAGTAAGCTTGGGGAGGGAGAGGCTAATTATACACCATTGAGTGCAGCGTTGATGAAATTCTCTTGTTAGCTTACTTAGCTATTTTCTCACGATGGCGTGGAATCATTTCACCAGCGCTGCATTCAACCATGTTTTTCCCTCTTCCGGGCATGGTGGTTTTGTATTGTGTATCAAGAGATTGTCGAGAAATTTTGTTGCGTTTTCAAGGACACTGCCATGACAGAGGTGTAACCTAGAGAACCGACCATTATGCGTGGCTTGCATGGTCGGCTAGAATCGTGTTGAGTCCATGCCCTTGCGACTGTTCTTGGTATATGAGAAGGTAAATTCTAGAAAAAAAGGCATTCCCTGTTCTTTATTTTTTGTGCTAATATGCTATTTACAGGCTTATAAATTCAGATTATTTCTGCAATACTTCTGAGAGGGAAGCCAAGAATATTTACACCAATGACAGTGATTCACAGCCTCATTTCCCAGAAAATGCATAACCATTCTTCATTTTCTTTTGCGCAAATCTCAGATCAGTCTCCAAACTATGTGCTGATCTCAGACGGGTCCCCAAACTGTACATTTTCTTAATTGAATCTCCAAAGCATTATACATTCCTCAGCTAAGTCCCCCTAATCTCTGTGTTAATGCTTTTCATCTGAACTGCGTAGATTAAACAATAAAAACAGTGCCGTTGAAAGGAGAAATTAAGGTTTTTTCATAAAAAAAGGGAGGAATTTAAAGGGAAGACCCAATTGAAAAATGTATGATACTTTAAAAAAATTCCTTCCAATGAACGCAGATCAACTCAGGACTCCCTGCCGGCTGCCCCTACACAGCAAAGGGTCCAGCGAGCCACAAAGGCAATAAACACTGTCGGACTGTCCGATTGATAGTGGGGTCAAGTATATAGTTGGCCATGTTATTGTTGAGGGCTCATCACGTAGCTGGCCGCGAAGCCTTATTTTCCAGGGCTGATGGTGTTCTTGCTGCCATAATGATGACTTCACATAAATCAGATAAACTTCTTCTTTGCTGTGCTCATTCCCAATTGAAAAGTCCTAAGAAGCTGGAAAAATTGCAAGCAATTTCTTTTTTCTTCACAGAAGAACCACTAACTAGTCTACCACCACTGATCTAGTTATTGTTAGAAACTTATAAAAGCATCATGAAACATTGGAATCAGGGATACGAAGGGCCCCATGCTACAGACAAATCAAGTCTCTACGTATGTTTAGTTCATTTTTTTTTTAATTTTTTCGAGACCTGCGTATGCTTTCCACAAGCATGGCAGAGGCTGCAACGCACCACATGATGCCACCACATTATTATCTGTTGGCATGCCAAACTGCTACTACTATTACTACGCGTCTCTAACAGTTGCAAAATGCAACGACTGGTCGGAATTTAGGTTTAATGTCTCAACAAGAAACATCTAAAGATCCCTTTTGGTTATTAGAATATGGTAAGACCCACATTACATGAAATTGAACTAGGTTATGCTACTACTATTACTCCGCCTCTCTAACAGTAATCTCAATGTTCATTTATATATCACAACTGCTATAAAATTAAAAAAAAAAAAAACAAATGCAGCAAAATTTCCTTACAAAAGCTGCTGTCCTGCTTTCTCAATAAATAATTCAAAAACCTGAACCCAACCAACCACTCTGAAATTGCCAAATTCCGAAAAATATTCAAAGGAACAAGCATAAACTAAGATCAAATCACAGAATCCAACTATATACTAAGATCAAATCACTAAATCCCACGTAATTATATGTCATTGCACAATGACAGAAACCTGAATCCTGAAACTGTTAAATTCTGAAACATTAGCAACTCGCACTCAATTCTTACATCAAAGATAAAATCTTGAAGAAACCTCAGATAGCACGAACATAGACTAAAACCAGATCCCATGAACTAAAATTTCATGCAAACAAATAGGGAAACGCTACAATAAAAGCAGGAAACAAGTACAGAAACAGAAAGTCACTGCAGATATCCTATGTTGTAAGGAAAAAAAAAAACACCTTGAAAAGATTGTTTTACATAAATACAATCAGTTCAAAAAGACAACACCTATTTATCAGAGTCCATTACTTGTCAATCTCTCTCTTTCTTGTGACCATAATTCAAGATTTCCTTTTCCTTATCCCAAAATCCTCCTATCCTTTTCTTCATAATTACACCACTTGCCACTCCCACACTCCCATGATAAAAAATCCCTTCTCACTCTCATTCCCTCACTTCACTCTATCTAATAAATCCAAACTTTCTGTCACTTTCCCGAGAAAATCAGGATTTTCCGGGAAAATTTCCAAACTTTCTCTTTTAATGGAGCCGCTACCGGACCATCTCCGGTGCAAGAGGACAGACGGCCGGCAATGGCGGTGCAACCGGCGGGTGATGGAGGATAAGAAGCTCTGTGAAATTCATCACCTTCAGGGCCGCCATAGGCAGTATAGGAGGAAAGTGCCCGAGACTTTGAAGTTGCAGAGAAAGAAGAGCAAGAAATCATCAGCATCAAGTTCTAATTTTGAAGCCCTAAGTAGGGTTTCTTTGAAAGAGGGCAAATTAGGGAAATTTAAGAAGAAAGGAAAGAAATTGAAGAGGGGAGATTTACAGCTGGATTTGATAAGGATGGTTTTACAGAGAGAAATGGAGAAGAGAAAGAATAAGAAAACGAAAGGGTTTTCAGAGAAAGAGAGTGTTAATAATGGTGAAGGTAATGATAATGTGAATGATTGTAGTGGCAGTGATAGTGAAGAAGAAGGTGAAGGGGAAGAGTTAATGAGAGATTTGCCAAATGGGTTCATGGCAATATCACCTGCCAAGAATTTTGGGAATGGCAATGTGGGTTCTTGTTCTGGTTCACATGTTGACGTTAAGGTTGGAGGGGGTGGTTTCAATGGGGTTAATACTGCTAGAAGATGTTTTAGGTCTAAAAATATTGAGCCAATGCCAGTTGGGAAATTACAGGTTGGTTTTGTTGTTTGTTTGCTATTCGAGTTGTGTTTTGAAAGTTTTGTGTTTGAGTTTTCGATTGATTGGTCTTTGTAGGTTTTGCCAAATAAGAGGGATGCAGTGAGATTGAGGAAGGGGAAGAGGAAGTGCCATTGGTGTAGGAGTGGATCAAGGACATTGATTAGGTGTTTGAGTTGTCGAAAAGAGTTTTATTGCTTGTGTTGCATCAAAGAGCAGTATGTTGTTTTCTCCATGTTAATTTGTTTAAATTGGCTTGTATTCTTTGTTGGGTGTCTGATGGCTTATCCCTTTGGAGCTTGTGTGATAAAAGTTGTCATTTTTGTATAGAACATTCATTATAATATGTGGATTGTTAATTAATAATTGTATCCTGTAGGCCAGCTGTTTTCTAGATATATCTCTGGCTTGTGCTCAAAACAGTAACTATAAGCACACATCATGTCTCTCTGATTTCAGCTTAGTGCTCCGTCTTTAGGATTAAACTCTGACTTTTGATTCTTTATTTTTGAAATGAATTTAGGTATTTAGAGACACAAGAAGATGTTAGGATGAAATGTCCAGTGTGTCGTAGAACTTGCAGCTGTAAGGCCTGCTCAGCAATTCAATGTAGGGACATTGAATGTAAGGTCTGACTTCTAATTTTGCCAAGCGAACTAGTGCTTTCATATTTCTTACTGAACCATGCTGTCTCTAAATATATGCAAAAACTATGTTTCAGGACCTGTCCAAGGAGAGAAGTAAAGTTGACAAGGTTCTGCATTTTCATTATTTAATCTGTATGCTTCTTCCTATACTGAAACAAATAAATCAAGATCAGAGCGTTGAGATAGAAATAGAAGCAAAAATAAAAGGTAGTCATCACAGTTACGCTTGTTGGCATTCTGCAATTAACTTGCAGTTATGATAGCTTATTGTACAATATCAATATAAGTTCATTTTCTAATATCCCTCACTCTGCAATAGGCCTGAAGCCCACAGAAGTTCAAATCCAGCAGGCTGAAATCAGCTGCAATAAGCAATGTTGTTGGTATATAATCTGACTCTGAAAAAGTTATGATGATTTACCACTATTTAACATAGCTTATTTAAATTTGTTTTGTTGCTCTCTGGTGCATGATTTGACTTCCGGATCAGCAATAATTGCAAGGCTTCCATAGTGGATTTCCATAGGACCTGCCCTGATTGTTCCTATAGCCTTTGCTTAAGTTGTTGTCAGGATATTTTTCATGGGAGCTTACATGGAAGTGTTAAAGGTCTTTTATGCAAATGCCCAAATGGAAGGAAAGCTTGTATATCTGGCAAGCAACTTTCAGAAATGAAATCACTTTGTGCCACAAAGCTGAGTTATGGCAGCAGATTTCTTGGTTCTACATTCTCACCATGTCAGGGTGCTGCGCATTGTAATGGAAGTATACCTTGTCCCCCTAGAGAGTTTGGTGGTTGTGGTGGTAGCCTTCTTGATTTAAGTTGCATATTCCCCTTAAGTTGGACCAAAGAGCTGGAAGTGAGTGCAGAAGAATTAGTTGGCTGCTACGAGTTGCCAGAAACCTTGGATGTTTGCTCAAGTTGTTCATTATGTGTTGGGTTGGATTGTGAAACAAATGGGATTGAGCAGTTGCAAGAAGCAGCTGCAAGAGAAGATTCTAGCGATAACCTTTTATATTATCCAACCATTATGGATATTCGTGGTGATAACCTTGAACACTTTCAGAAGCACTGGGGCAGAGGTCAACCTGTAATTGTTCGTAATGTGCTTCAGAGTACATCTGATGTGAGCTGGGATCCAATGGTCATGTTCTGCAATTATCTTAAGAATAATGCTGCCAGATCTCAAAATGGGCAAGCTACAGATTGTTTGGACTGGTTTGAGGTTGGTGTTTTCTCTCAGCCCTGTGCTGTGTCAATATGCAGTTTGATTGTTCAAGTGCCTATTATGTTTCCTTCTTAAATGTCGATTATTAGATATTGTCAATATTTTGTACCATGAAACCAGCATATTTTAAAACGATATCAAGGCACTCTTCTACTTCTGGTGAACATATGAGTTATTAGAAGATGAAGTAGTCTCATCTACATTACTTGGTCATTACCTGTTGATTTTTCTGGAGTGGGAATTGAAAATTGAAAATTGGCTAAATTATGAATTTGGGGTGTTTAATGTTATGTACATGCAGATATGAAAAGAAATCTCTGTGCTATATGTTTGTGAGTTGTAAAAAAATTAAGAGGAATAGAAATGTGCTGGTATGATATTTGTTGAAAACAGCAATCCATTGTTTGTGGTTGGAAGGTCCCTTGTCCAATTCTCTGATTTTCAAAAGTTTGATGCCAGGACTTAAGAAATGTAGCTTCTATCCATGGAAGATTCCTAGATGATGCTACAGAATCTCGGATATTTCTCGGAGTATTTTAGCTTTCTCTTGAGTTTGGCTTCTAACCACTCCAAACAAGCAGAATCTAGCATCCAAGCCTCTTTTTTTTTGGGTGTTATTAAACCTTTCTCTTTTACTTTATCCTCCTTACAGACATTTTCTTTTTCTAGTTGCAAAATGCCAATGTTCTTCCTCTTGATTTGACTGTGATTGAAACACTGCTAATAATGGAAAATGTTCATGTACATTCTATTTACTTCATGAAATAAAGTGAAACTGATTTGAACTCTAAGCTCGGCACTGCATTCACCTAAATATGATCTATGTTTCTGGGAACAGCTGAGTGTTTTCCATTAATCTTCTTTTCTTCTTTCTTTTTTTTCCTTCTTCACAATTGCGAGCATTTGCAATTCTGATTTCCTGCTGTGTTTTGCTCCTTTTTTTGAGTCAAGACCACAACTCTATTTCTCAACTATTTTTCTATGGTATGACAGGTAGAAATTGGTGTAAAACAGATGTTTATGGGGTCTTTTAAGGGTCTGACAAATGGCAACATATGGCATGAGAAGCTAAAATTGAAGGGTTGGCTTTCTTCTAATTTATTCCAAGAACATTTTCCTGCCCATTACACTGACATCCTTCAGGCTCTACCACTTCCAGAATACATGGACCCCATCTCTGGTGTTCTAAACATTGCTGCAGAGTTGCCGCAGGAAACCTTGAAGCCTGATCTGGGTCCTTGTCTCTATATATCATATGGAAGTGGTGAGAGTCTTGCACAGGCCGATTCTGTGACAAAATTGCGTTATAATTCATATGATGTGGTATGTCTAGTTCTATTCTTTAGTTTTTTCCATAAACTTGAATTTCAATTTACTTTGTGATTTTCTTTTCCTATTTTTTTTCTTGATTGGCACGACATGTGCAAGATGTATGCACAGTACAGAATTGCTGCTCAAATCATTTTAGAATGCATGCAACAAATTGAGAAGCAAACATCAGAAACTGTTACGCTTCCAAATCTGAAATGAACCATCTCCGTGAATTCTTCTTTATGCAATGTGTGTATGTCACAGTGTTCAAGTAATATGTTAGCATTGCGTGTTTTTCTCATTGATGCCTATTTGTAAACTTTTTTTCAAAAATAAAATAAAACACCTATGCTCATATTTAGTTCGAGAAGCACTGTCAATTATTGGTATTATCATCTAGGTGGGTTAGCCAAGGAAAGACCAAGATTACTGTAATTAGTTTTATTCTGGAATTGGTACATGCGGTGACTTGCATTCTTCCTTCTCATTTAGCACCTCTTGAACCTTTAGCTGTCACAACCCCTTGCTTCTCGCCCCACAATTTAGCATGTTTTGTAATGGTTTCTGCATACTCTTGTTCTGGAGAGTTTCTGAAAAGACATGAAGGTCTTCACCATTCATTTTGTCTTTCTAATTTCAGGTTAATATTTTGGCACATACAACTGATGTCCCTGTATCTACAAAACAGCTTAATTACATGAGAAAGTTGATGACAAAGCACAAGGAACAGAATAAAGAGAGCAGTGAAGCAACTTTAAATGAGGAAAATATTGAAGTGGAATTGCATGATATGTTCAAAGAAGATATGCAAGTAAACAAGAAAGTTGCTAGAATATCTTGGTTCTCTGCTGCAACACATGAAGCTCATGCTTCGAGTCTGAAAGATCGAGAAATGTTTCATGATGGGGATTCAGATTCTGATTCTGACACTGATACTGATACTGAAGTATCAAAATTTTTCTTTGGACCTGTTAAAAGTTCAAGGACATCAGATAATCTTAAGTTTTATGGGAAGCACTCCGAGAGCTCCAATAATTTCAGAATGAAAAAACTCTCTGAGTCTTGTGGTGCCCAATGGGATGTCTTTCGTAGACAGGATGTTCCCAAGCTTGCAGAATACCTTAGAAGGCACTTTAATGAGTTCACTTACACATATGGCTTACAAAAGCATGTAAGTTCGGAATAAGATTTCAGCCTCTATTAGCAAGTCGGAGTGGATTGCTGACTAGTCTCTGTCTTGCAGATGGTTCATCCAATACTTGATCAGAATTTCTTTCTTGATGCATCTCATAAAATGAGACTTAAGGAGGAATTCAGTAAGTAACCCATCTATTGTCCCTTTTTTATTAAACGATGACTAATTTGCATCTATGTTTAAATTTCCACCTTGCCTGATGCTTCCAGAAATTGAACCCTGGAGTTTTGAGCAACATGTTGGAGAAGCAGTGATTATTCCTGCTGGATGCCCTTACCAAATTAGGAATCTTAAGGTAACATGTGCAACACTATTGAATTAGTTTTCAGAAATGTTGTTTAATCATTGCCCTGATTTTCTTGAATCCTTTGATAGCTCATTGTTGGCTTTTTTATTCATTGTAATCGTCTCTATCTAAAGCTCTTTTTACCAAAGTTTCAAATATATTTGTCAAAGTTTCCTAAAGGTTTCTTTCTCATCAACTTTCTACCAATTTTCCCACATTTTTTTAAGCTGACATTGTTTACTAGGAATCTGGAAAGGAGAAAGGGAGATAAAGAGCTTGTAACATGCTTGATTTTGTCATTTTCAAATTGATTTATTGTGAAAATTTTATGATTCTGTTTCTCAGGATCTGTATAAACTCCATTTGCAATATTGCTAACTAATTTTATTCATTTGACTTTCCATGTTAATTGCAGTCATGCGTCAGTGTGGTTTTGGACTTCCTCTCACCAGAAAATGTTACTGAATGCATCCAGCTGATTGATGAGTTACGACAACTTCCAGAGAACCATAAAGCCAAAGTAGACAGTTTAGAGGTAAATTACACATGAAGGTTGACGTGTTTCTTCTCCACACTTGTCCATGTAATGAATATGGCTTTACTTTTGTTGCAAAAACCAGGTGAAGAAAATGGCATTGCACAGTATTAGTAGAGCAGTCAAAGAAATTCGTGAGCTTACATGCGCAGAGTAAATCCTCATTGAAATACATGAATTCAGGTCTTTTTATTGTCTTTTATCAGATTGGCGATCATGAAAGAATTCAAGATATCCACACCATTTCATGATTGCTGTGTTAAAGGTGCATGAAATTTATCAAGTTTCAATGGTGTGAATCAGATGCAGTGTCATTATATATTTAAAACAAACATCATCTACAATGGGAAACATAGCTTGTATATATGTTTACGAGAATGAAAAAGAGCCTGAATTTGCATGAATAGCTATGTTTGTTGCTAATACGTGGGACACCCTTTTATAGAGACATGATATCAAAATTCTTGGGACAGACAAGAATTACGGAATCATGAAACTTCTATATGATAAGCAATCAAAATATTCCATGTGAGTGGTGTCATTATCGACCTATATTTGAATCCCTTTACACCTACAATGGAAGGTTTTAACTATGGCATAGTGGCTCTGCTTTCATTTTCTAGTGAAGTTTAAAAAGAAAAAAAAAAGAATCACTTGCTACATTAGCTACATGCATTAAGAGAAAATGATCAACGTAATATATTGAAGGAGTTTTCGTGAAAATGTTGTTGTGGCATCCAAAGAACTTAATGTTGTCCTGGTTGGGATCTTTGCTGCATCCAGTGTCTCTTTGGAAATTGTTGCCTAGAATGTTCCTAGGAACAGCTTAGAGGCCAACTAATCTGCTTAGGACTTAGCAAATCCAACCACAAGAGGCTTACTCATAGATTAAGGAGTTGGAAAAACATAGCTGCAGCAAATCCAGATACAGCCAAAAGAATTTCCCACCAAGGCTGGCTTGAAAAGAACAAATAAAGATAACCAGCAAACAAAAAGAAAGAGGTGCTGCCAAACCAACACTGCTTTCTCCAAATCAAACAAATCTGGTGATCCATTCTCAATAAAAACACGGGGTGTCAGTTTTGCTCCTATCTTTGTCCCATGCAATTATTTCCACCCCTTTTCTTAAACTTCCGGATGGACAGCTGATGTACTGCATCTTACACCAAAAGTCTTCCCAGAAAACCAAATTGATGAGCTTTTATCTTCTATATACTTTTATGTTGACTGACGAGTGCCAATCATGTTTTCTGTGTTTGTAAGCATGATAGTGTATCTTCTAACACATACTGAATTATATGTGATGATGTTCTGTGGATATATTCTGAACATTTTATAGCTAGTCTTAGTTATTTGCTTCAAATGGATGTTGAGTTTTTAGTTAGCATGCGTTGCAAGACTTTCCTGCCCAGGCAATTTATACATGCTACATGATCCAGGGCCAGCATGGATCTCAACGACTAACTGCAAGGACTAAAAATGGATAGATAATCATAGCAGGGAAGGATCTGACATGGTGGCATTTGAGCTTCTGCTGTTATTTCTAGATGATTGTGCAGGGTATTTTGGTTTCTGCATCAGCATGTTTTTTTGCATCCAGAAATTTTGATAGATTCCTCCTCCTTGGTCATTAAAAAGTTAATTTTATCTCATGGTGCAAAACACCAATTTTTCCAGATCAAAGATTGGCATTCATGGTCATTTCAGCAACAGCTTGTACATGTGTTCATTAAGATTAGCATTTTTTTTCTCCTTACTGCAACAGCATGTATATATGATAGATCCATTTGGCTGTATATGATGATTAATCCATTTGTTTTTAATAGTGATTGATCCTTTCGGGTTTTTTATACAACGTTGAGACGGTTTCTGCGGTCATATTATTATAATTTAATTTTGACCCCCTATTTTTTTGAAAAATTAGAAAAAAATCAAAAAACAATTTCCAAGAATATTTTCTTTTCGTCTTCCCTTTTTTTCTTTTCTCGGTATTTGGATATCCAAGAATCACAATAACTTCACCAAGCTTCAGCAGCAATTCCCAGAAACAACAGTAGTGTCTTCAAGCTAGGATCAGTGTTGGATTTCTTGACAATTTCCTGAGCCCCAGCCTGGATCTTCTCCCAAGCTCTAACTGTCAAACCAGTAAATCTTTGGTGACCAGAAAGTTTTGTTCCCAGGTTTTGGTAACAAGAAGATCTTGGGTCTTAAAGAGGAAGAAAATAAAAAAAGACAGAGGAGGAACAAGAAAGGAGACAGGGGGGGCTAGTTGATTTTTAAATGGGGCTGGAGACAAGAATAGAGAGAAAAAAGAAAAAAAAGGAGGAGACAGAGATTAAAAGACGATACAGAGGGAAACACCAGCGAAAAAGAGAGAGAGAGGAGGCAAGTTCCAGAAGCAGATGCTGTCGAGGCCAAGGAGCAACATCTTTCCAGATGGTGGTATGTTTCTCTAGGCCTCTTTGCTATGGTTTGTAGCTATAGAAAGAATAAAGATGATAATTTTTTTTTAGTTTAACGTGGATGTCTGGGCCAGCTTGCACGCACCTCGACTAATTTTACGGGTCCTAAAGTTAACAACCATGTAAGCCTCCAGTGGCTATTATATGAACCTGAGACCATAAAAAAAATAAACCTTTTAATTTCAAGTTTTTATCACTGAAACACTACTTAGATGGAATAAAGATGATAATTGCTTTCGCATGTAAAGGAGCTCCTTTACCCACCAGGATGCATTTCTTTTCTTTGGAACGTTCACTGTTTAGCTATCACAAGGGCATGGGCATATGAACATTGTGTTTAAAGCTACGCTTACAAATGTCTTTTTTTAAAAAAAAATTAACTATTCAACATCGTAAAAAATAACTGAAAAAAAAATATTGTCAATATCCAAGAATTAAACCAATGAAAGATGAAATAAAAAAAATTTAATGAACAGAACAAAGTAAAAAAAAAAATACCAGCAAACATTGTTTATAAAATTAAAAAAAATAAGCTCATAAAAGGTTCAAATCTCGAAGAAACTTTTAAACTTAAGTGAATTTCAAACTATTAACAAACTATTAAATTCAATTAAAAAGCTCAATATAAAATAAATTTAATATTTAAAGGTGAGATTAATTAATTTAATTAAAAGTAATAATTTTGAAAGAACAAGATCTAATAAATAACACCAAAAATCAAGGCAACTTGTTCAACGTTAAAACCCATCAAAATCAAGATCTAATGAATGGGTACCGAGTTTGAAGATTTTGAATCTACAACATCTCCATGACCAACGTTAAAACCCATCAAAAACCGTCACAGTAAGAGGAGCAGATGAAAGAAAAGAAAAGGACGGGAAATAATCACCGCCACGACAGCTGCGGTTGCCGCCCACATCAAATAATCACCGTCATGAAGGGGGTTTATGTGGGATATGTGGGTTTGAAGGAACCTGGAAAGGGAGAAAGAAATTGTTCAGGGTTTGTTTTTTATTTAGAAAGTTCAGGATTTCTTCAACCTTGCAGATTTGGAGACAGATTGCTTGCAACTTGTTCAGAAAATTAAGCTCTGAATATTATAGAAAAAACAACTCCCTCAAGATGTCCTTAACTGTTTTTATTTATTTATTTTTCAATATCGGTTTTCCTTACCGTAAATAAATTAATTGTAGTTTTTTCTTATTATCTTTTCCAAGACATTAATTTTAATTCTCTTAAGATATATAAATTTCGTGTTTCTAAACACTTATTTAAAGACACATGTCATGTCTCATGCCTGGTAAATCAACAAAATGATATATTTTTTATTAGAAAATAATCTATAATAATTAAGTTAAGATTTTTAAAAATTAAGAGTTTATCTTAATTTGAATAAATAAATAAATAAAAGGGATTTTAGGTGATTTAGTCTTGTCTTTTTCAAGAGACTTGAAGCCGTCAACGTACGCTCCACAGCTAGGAACCTTCAGCTGCCTCTTACAAGGGATTTGAAGTGATTTTACTTCAACCGTTTAGAAGGAATTTTCAGAGCCGTCTCTAACTATTGTATGCTACCAACAAACACGGCAGCCGAAAAGCATCAATATCAGTCTATAGCTTTGTAAATTCGAAGTAAAATTGCTAAATAAGGATATTAATAAAATCACTCATTTCTTCATATTTTTCTTTCTTTATCATATTTTTCTCTCATCTTGATTTTACATCCAAAACTTCAAAATGACTTCATCGGGACTTAGAAACACTTAATAATATTTCAAAGAAATTCATAAAACCTCTGGGAAAATTAGAAAATGAGCTTTCCGTTAAATATTGTTACTAATTAATAGCAAGATATGCAAATTAATTAGGTGAGATGAACAATTAAAGTTGATGATGAGATTCTTTAAACAATAAGATCTCCATTATAATTGTCGAAAACTATTGGACCAAATTGTATTTTTTGTTTGAGTAGTCTATATTTGTTAGAAACTAATATAAATTATATCTTGTGGCCTTACCTAACAGCTTAAGCTTTTGGGTTGAGATGATTCTTTGACATAGTATTAGAGTCTTGATGACCAAGCGGTTACGAATTCGAATCTCACCATCCCAATTTATTTGATAAAAATTAAGCACAAGGTAATGTGAGCATGTGCAAATTTCAAGTTCAAATGGTTTTCACTTAAAGATGTGTGTTAGAGAATAATATAAATCATTTTTTAAAACCTCACCTAACAACTTAAGATTTTAAATTGAAATGGTTTTATGCTAAGTTGGAAGTCAGATAAAAAAACATTAAACAAAATTAAACGTAACAAAAATGAATATTTTTTTTAGTGTAGAGAAGATGTTTTTCGTGCGGCATTGGCGATGTCTCCTTGACTTTGACTTGTAGTAATTTCCCTGTGGTTTCATTTGTAAAATGTAACGAGGAAGGGGAAAAGGAAAGAGTGGTTGAGTGAGCGGACTTGCTGGCGGGGGACTTTCTTTTCTTTCAAATGTTTCATCATTTCCATTGTTGTTTTTTTGAAGAAAAAATCTAGACATCAATCCTTTATTTTTTTCAATTCTCACTCTAATTTTTCTGTAAAACTGGAACTCATTATAATTTGAGGTGTTATTTTTTTCAATTCTCACTCTAATTAAATTCTTATATTTTTAAGTTTTTATTATCATTTTAATATTCTACATACATTAAAAATAAAAAAATATATAAAAACATCATTTTAATATATTTTTAATTAAAAAATATTTTTTAAAAGCACCACCAGACCACATTACAAAACTCACACTTAATCATTCTCTCTCTAACTTCATCATGGCTCTTTTTTTTTTTAATCTTTCCCTCCAAAAACTCCAACTACGTGACAAAAATTCATAGAATTAATTAGGGAAAGTTTAGCAAATTATATAATTCACGCGTAGCTTCCCGTGTCTGCTCGGTTAATTTGCGAGGAAATTCCTAATAGGCGTAGGAGGAAATTAATGTTTTTTCATTCTTTTATTTTTTATTTTATTAAAATAATCTTTAATATCCTACTTCTTACTCTTTTCCTTCAACTTTCATGGCAAACACACTGCCGGCCTTTTTCTAAAAGAACGCGGATGGGGCACCAATTTCCTTCCTATTTATAGGAACGTCTCCTTCTAGTTCGACATGCAACGAGGAGGAGGATCTACTGCTGGTGTGCATGCTCCTTGGTCTCAGTGCTTGTGCCCTTTTCATGGAGGGGATCAGCAAGGGGCAAAGATGCATAAGAGAGATGTACAAGGGTAGGGAAGGGGAAGAGAAAGATCGATATCGACTACCCTTCTTTTTCTCTTATGCATTTTTGTCCCTAGCTAGTCTCACCCATATTGTTAATTTTTTGTTTTTTTATTAACGTGAGTGTCCGGGCCAGCTTGCACGCACTTCGACTAATTTCATGGGCCCTGAAGTTAACGACCATGTAAGCCTCCGGTGATTTTGAGGTTTGTGATACTTGAACCGGTGACCTCTAGAAAACAAACTCAAAACTTGACCAGTTAAATTATACCCTTCAGGATTGCCCATATTATTAATTTGCTCTAATAACGCCATGGTGCAATTCACTGAAATAAGGTATGTTCTGGTTTTCTTTTTTTAAAGATGTTTATAATTTGCTCCCTCTCAAAAAGGGGAGGGGTTCTTTGTTAGGTGGAAAGAATTTGCAAAAACAGTATGGAAGGGGCAAGAAGGAAGCATGTCGGATTGGAGTGGAAAAGGACGCCATGGGAAGCTGAGGTGGTTGCACACCCCGGAGAATATTTGGTATTGTGTTAACTTGTGTTTTTTACTTTGATGATGAATAAAAAATCATTTGTTTAACTAAATAATTTTTTTTTTAATGTTTTAAATATTGGTTTTGTAAAATTTCATTCAAGAAGACGTATTTTATTTATTTATTTTGCATGTAAAAATTTATTTTATATCAGTTTTAATCAAACATGTATTTTTTAAATCTATTTTTTAAAAAAACTGAGCTAAACCAGTTTGAACCGGTTTTGTCCAAAAAACCGAACCGAAACCAGTCGATTTGAACCGGTTTTGGTTTTTTTTAAAAAAAATTTGATTTAGTTATTTTTTTTTATAAAATACAAACCGAAAATGATCGCCTCTAATTTTAATACACAGTAGTATAAGTCAAAGTTAAATACTAATGCCTTTAATTTTATTTTATTTTATTTTTAATTTATAACCCCTGTGTGTGTAGGACTGGGTAAAAGGAAAATATTGAACATTAG
>Ga0307517_10007924_pt1 | contig 15351 bp, 9 predicted proteins | sample 23_EM_MG_FD_194515 | JGI IMG/M metagenome (GOLD analysis project Ga0307517, IMG submission 194515) | Populus trichocarpa ectomycorrhiza microbial communities from riparian zone in the Pacific Northwest, United States - 23_EM | ecosystem: Host-associated > Plants > Roots > Unclassified | place...
TAATTAATCATATATTCCGCATCATTAATGATGTTTGTAAGAGCGAAGGGGTGTAGAAGGCTGCTCAATTTATGATAATGGAAGAGTTGCGGCTGACAAATGGTTAGAAAGAAAGTAGAAGCTTCAGCATTCATACTTGTACCCTTGAATCTAATACATGATGGAAAAAGTTTTGCTGCAAATTATATGGTTTTGCGAATTTAGGCAATTTTGCTATGGTGAAGGTTTTGGAATGAAGTTGTTTAGCAAAAGGGTGATAATTTATTTGTTTAGCATACTTGTGATAACCATTTCTCAAGAAGTAAAATTATCATCAATGCGGTTAATGGCATACTTGTATTAATTTAAACATTCTCTCGAAAAATATTTCATCATATGCCTCCCTGTTGACATACTTCCCCGGAAAACCCTATTTTCCCGAGGAAGAGGAAAAAACATACAGAGAGGGAGGAAACAAGAGTGAAATGAAGATCATCATCCTCGAATCCCCGTTTCTCCCTCCCCCTCCTAATTTAAAAACAAAGCCAAAACCAAAGTCTATAAACCCCAACAAAGTCCCTATTAAATCCTCAATCCACCCAGACCCTTGGTCCTTAAGCGACGGAAACAACATATCCAAACCCAAACCCAAATCCAAAAACCCCAAAAACCCGTTATCGGATGACAACGCCAGGCGCATGATCATAGCCAGAGCGCGATACTTGAGCTTGTTGCGTAAGCACCAAGGCCCGCAAGCTCAAACACCAAAGTGGATAAAGAGAACTCCTGAACAGATGGTGATGTATTTGGAGGATGATAGAAATGGGCATCTTTATGGGAAGCATGTTGTGGCAGCTATAAAGAGAGTGAGGGGATTGGCTGGCAAGAAAAATGAAGAGAGGGATATGAGGTTGCTTATGAGTGGGTTTGTGGGTAAGTTGAGTTTTAGAGAAATGTGTGTTGTTTTAAAAGAGCAGAAAGGGTGGAGGGAGGCCAGAGACTTCTTTTCCTGGATGAAATTGCAGGTGGGTTTCATTTGTTAATTGTGTATGTGTGTGATTCTGGGGCTTTTTAGATGTTGAATGAAGTGGGTCTTGCTTTAATGTTTTATTTGTTTTAAATTTGATCTTAAACTTGTTAGAGTTGATTGTGAGATGGTTTATGGTTTAATGGGATAATGAAATCATGTTCTTTTAGAACTTAAAATTCCTTTATTTTTTTTTCCCTTCATTCTCTCTCTCTCTCTTTTTTTAGCCACAGAAGAAGTTTTGGAAATTGATTTTGTGCAATGATAGAATTGTGCTTTGACAGTTAAGCTATCATCCGAGCGTTATTGTCTATACGATTCTTTTGCGAATATATGGGCAAGTTGGAAAGATCAAGTTAGCTGAACAAACCTTCTTGGAGATGCTTGAAGTAGGATGTGAACCGGATGAAGTTGCATGCGGCACCATGTTGTGTTCTTATGCCAGATGGGGACACCATAAGGCTATGTTTTCGTTTTATTCAGCTATAAAAGAAAGAGGGATTGTAGTCTCTATTGCAGTTTACAACTTTATGCTGTCTTCATTGCAGAAGAAATCACTTCACGGAAAGGTTATAGTATTGTGGAGGCAGATGGTTGATAAAAGGGTTGCACCCAATAATTTTACTTATACAGTGGTTATTAGTTCACTTGTCAAGGAAGGTCTTCACAAGGAGGCTTTCAAGACTTTCAATGAGATGAGGACCATGGGGCTGGTGCCTGAGGAAGTAATATATAGCTTGCTTATTACTGTGAGTACCAAAAACAGTAACTGGCATGAAGCATTGAAATTGTACGAGGACATGAGATCCCACAGAATAGTTCCGAGTAAATTCACCTGTGCTTCACTTCTGACTATGTATTACAAAATCAAAGACTATTCTAAAGCCCTTTCCCTCTTTATACAAATGCAGAGCAAGAACATCGCAGCGGATGAAGTTATATATGGATTGCTCATAAGAATATACGGCAAACTTGGTCTCTATGAGGATGCGCAAAAAACATTTGAAGAGACTGAGCGATCAGGTCTACTGAGTAATGAGAAAACATATTTAGCAATGGCACAAGTGCATCTCAGTTCAGGAAACTTTGAGAAAGCCTTGAGTGTTATTGAAGTGATGAAATCTAGAAACATCTGGTTGTCACGATTTGCTTACATTGTGTTGTTGCAGTGTTATTGTATGAAAGAAGATTTGGACTCTGCTGAAGTTACATTTCAAGCTTTATCAAAGATAGGATGTCCTGATGCTGGTTCTTGTAGTGACATGATTAATTTATATGTTAGACTTGGCTTTACTGAAAAGGCCAAGGATTTTATTGTCCACATAAGGAAATACCTAGTAGATTTTGATGAGGAGCTTTTCAATACAGTTATTAAAGTATTTTGCAAGGAAGGCATGTTAAAAGATGCTGAACAATTGGTATATGAGATGGGCACAAATGCATCATTCAAGGATAATAGATTTTTTAAGACATTTTCTAATTTTATGTATGGAGAAAATAAGGAACTGGAAAACATTATGGTTTCTGCTGACACCACGGCTCTGGGGCTTATCCTGAGTTTATACTTAGAAAATGGCAATTTCACCAAGACAGAAGAATTCCTGAAGTTGATACTTGAGGCTGGTAGTGGCTTGTCTGTGGTGAGCCAACTAGTAAACAGCTTTATTAGAGAAGGTATGTAACTCACAAAAGTCACTCTTTTTTTTGTGATTTTTACTATTTACAGTTATATACATTAATTCTATGATATGAAAGTATCAACTTTTCAATGTATTTTTTTGGTTGAGAGATATCACTATCTTCTATAGGTGATCTATTCAAAGCGGAGGCAGTAAATGGTCAATTAATCAAGCTAGGCTCTAGACTAGAGGACGAAACAATTGCTTCTTTGATTAGTGCATATGGGAGACAAAAAAAGCTGAAACAGGCCCAGGAGGTCTTTGCAGCAGTTGCAGATTCTCCAATATTGGGAAACCCAATAATTAACTCAATGATTGATGCATGTGTCAAATGTGGTAAATTTGAGGAGGCATACTTACTTTATGAAGAAGTGGCACAAAGAGGGCACAATCTTGGTGCTGTTGGTATTGGCATGGTTGTGAATGCTTTGACCAATTCTGGTATGATTGTCAATTCTCTAGTAGACCAGCCATTATCAATACATTTTGATAGTGACAGTTTTATGCATGCATCTTATGCATGTGCATGTGATGCAAACCTCTTTGATATTGGTAATTTTAGAATAGTTTCTTTGGTCTATACAACTTTCATTGACATAATCTGGTAATAATAACTCCATCAAAAGGCAGTTATAGCTGATGTGGTTGTGACATATAACAGATGTTGAGTAATCTGCATACATTTTGTTTTATGGTGGGCTATTGCTTGAAATTAGGAATATTCGAGCCAGCATTAATCAAGGGCTGGTTGTGAATTATTTTAAAGAATTGAACAAATGAAGAGACTTGTGAGTGCAAGAGGAAATGGAGAAAAGGGAAAGAGTAAAAGAAAACAAAGACCAAAGTAAAAAAGTGCTTTAAAAAGCTAATGCATGCTCAAAGTTGATTCTGAAGATAGCTACTTCTGTTACAAAGCTGATTAATGGAAAGAATTGTTTAATCTTCAGGCAAACATCCAGAGGCTGAAAATATTATTCGCAGGAGTATTCAGGACAGGATGGAGCTTGATACTGTGGCGTACAATATTTTTATCAAGGCAATGCTAGAAGCAGGTTGATACAGACCATCCTATTATTATTTGTTTAGGGAAGAAAAGTGTACACAATAACACTATGAGCATTTTGCAGGTAGATTGCATTTTGCAACCAGCATCTATGAGCACATGCTGTTATTGGGATTCACTCCATCGATTCAGACATATAACACTATGATTAGGTAAGAGCTTGATGGATGAAAAAATGACCCAAACAATGATCTTGATAATGCTGTATGATTGTGCACATCTGTGTGGTGAGTTGTTTTTCCACTCGAACTATTTAACAATTGATGCAGTGTATATGGACGTGGTCGAAAGTTGGATAAGGCTGTGGAGGTGTTCAATACAGCTTGCAGCTCGGGTGTATCTTTGGATGAAAAGGCATACATGAATATGATTAACTATTATGGCAAGGCTGGTAATAATCACCTATATTATCTTATTTTCTGTTCATGCTTTAAAGCAAAAACTGATTGATATCAAATCTGTGAAGTTCCTAAAGTAACTTATTTCTGTCTGTACAATCTCCTCCTAGTTTTTGGCTGGAAATAACTCCAGGAATATCCACCGCTCTATACTCCATTCACTTAAATCGAGTCACATTTACTAATTGACAATCATATTAAAGTTAATTTTAATTATGAAAATGAAAATAATATATGAAAATGGAAACAAAATCATATCAACTTTCAATGTTATTGTTGATTAGTACACATGGCTTGATTTAAGGGGATGGAAGATAGAGTGGTGAGTACTCCTGCAGTACTGGAGTTATTTCCATTTTAGGCCTGACAAAAAAAGGAAAAAGAAGAAGAAACTAGGCATTACAAGTCCCTGTGAAGTCATTCATGAAGATGTCTTGCATTCTGGAAGTAGTTAGCATCAACATTCCCCTCATGTTTGCAGAGCAAGATTTCCAATTCCTGTAAAGTTCTCAAATTGCATCCACAAGTAGCAAGTTACCGTTGCTCTAACCCTGACAGTCTAGGTGTACAGCCACTAGGAAACCTGACTGTCAAATCATGTATAAAAAATTCTCCATTCCAGGTTCTCTCCAGCCCCCTTCTTACTGTCAAAAGCTTTGAGTGTGGAAAAAACTGACATTATAGTAGCTCCTGAGCCATCTGCCAAACCAATGCCTTGGCACTCTACTTGCTCATTAGTATTGAGCTTAACCTAGTTCAAAAGAGGATAGAGCCTCCCCTACTTTTCTCTGGGTCCTATACGTAGCATTTCTCTCCGAGGATTTAATGGTGATGGTGTCCACAACCATATTCGAATTCTGCATGATCCACAGTGAGCCATTTGAAGAAAACCTCGCCATAGTCTCCATACACCAGATTCAACTGAACATGCCTACCCCATTTACATTCTGTCTGTCAACACATGATTAATTCACACCTGACACCATGGGTAGCAAGAAGAGCCAGTCATATTTCCATTATACTGCTGCTCATTGGTCACTAGACAGCTGTAAACAATAAGCCAAAGAAAATTGTGGATACACTACCCTCTGTCAAACTTTGATGGCACTACTTTTTATTGGTCAGCTGACAGTTGTCATGAACAAGCCACAGAAACTTGGGGATACAATGTGTCCCAAAACACTGTCATTGCATTAAAATGAAGTGGTGATTCTTTTCCTGTTTTGCCTTAGTATATGGTTAAGAATCAGCGCACCAACAGAGCATCACTGTTTATAGCATATATATGCCTTCGACTGATCATTTTTAAAGCACATAGTCACTAGCAATATATTCAGTTCATTTATTCATTGCCAATCTAGTGCTCATTGCATTAGAGGTGGCAGATTCACATCTCCTATCAGTAGATTTATTGTAGTAGCAGCCATGTCTCTTCATCGCTCAACATATTCCATGACGTCACTATTTTTTACTACTTTGTAGGTAAGAGACATGAGGCATCTCTCCTGTTTGCCAAAATGCAGGAAGAGGGGATAAAACCTGGGGTGGTAATGCTCATATATATTTATGCTGCCAAAACTTTACAGATTATTTTCTGAAATTTCACGATGAGAAATGAACACCAACATTAGTAGCTACTTCTATCAAATATATTTGTTTGTTATAATTTTCCTGTGGTTCTGCATGAAAATTACTATTTGTTTTTTACCTTTTCCAGATAATGCTTAGAATGGGTCCATGTTTTTGTCACAGGAGTGCGTATTGCCACTTTATGGTGTTAATTTTTGTGATATCTTCATTAATCTGTAACATTCATTTAAGAAAAGATATTCTTGTTTGTGATGTTAGAATACTTATTCTTGGAGTATATGTAGTCATATAACTAAATTTCTTCATCCAGTTGTATATGTGTTTCCAAATTATTATTTAATGAATGAAAGACTTCTTGTCTTTGCTGGGGAATTGCAGGTTAGCTACAATGTAATGGTCAAAGTATATGCCATCTCAGGGCTTTATCATGAAGTTGAAGAACTATTCAAAGCTATGGAGAGAGATGGTTGTCCACCAGACTCGTTCACATACCTCTCCCTTGTTCAGGCATATTCAGAGAGTTCAAAATGCTTGGAGGCAGAGGAAACAATAAATACCATGCAGAAGAAAGGCATCCCTCCTTCCTGTGCCCATTTTAAGCATTTGCTCTATGCTCTTGTGAAGGCTGGTCTTATGGTTGAAGCAGAAAGGGTGTATATGGAGCTATTGTCGGCTGGTTTAAATCCAGACCTTGTCTGTTGTCGGGCTATGCTTAGAGGTTACATGGACTATGGACATGTGGAAAAAGGCATCAAATTTTTTGAACAGATCAGGGAGTCAGTAAAAGCAGACAGATTTATAATGAGTGCAGCTGTGCATCTGTACAAATCAGCTGGAAAGAAACTCGAAGCTGAAGTTCTTTCTGAATCCATGAAGAGTTTGAGGATCTCGTTCCTCAATGAGCTTGAAGTTGGATTGAAGATACAATGCCCCAGCCACGTATCCCAGGTGACTGACCAAGGTACTATTTGACAGTGAGCAACGCTATAGAGTTGTGATGTTGATAAAGACTGCTGGTGAACAAATGTTATGTGGTTGCAAAACCTTTTATAGAGCTCTCAGCTATATGAACTATGAAGACGGGGGATCCTGAGAGATGCCAAAAACTTCAATGAGGAGCGAATACCACATGGTTGTGTACCTGTAGCGACATACTGGTGTATTTAGAGCTCCTACAGCTTAAAAAATTGAAACTGTGATCAAGGATTTGTTCATCAGAGTACACCTTATAGCCTAGGTATGCCACATGATGATCTGTATTCTGTACCTTACAATCCTGGGACGAAGGCATTTGTGTTCCCCTCAATAACATTTTATACGTACAGAGGATATCTTTTCACCCATGGCGGTGCTCTTGGTTTTCATGGTAAGGATGGGTCTTCAGCTGCAAGAGCAAAAAAAATAATTCACAGGCAACATTGGCACTAAAGATGATGCCAGTGTAGTGCAGTATGCGTTCATCTATGTATTGAATGTACTAACGGAAAATTTTCAATTCTGGGAGAAATGGGAATTTGTAGAACTGTAAAGTTGGTATTATTTATCAATGAGAATAATCTCTTTTACTGTAAAAGGACAGACAGGTATCAGTTTTTTTGTCTGTAGATGCTGTTAATGTAATGCATAATTAGATCCTTTCATCAAGGAACATAGGAAGGACGTTCCTTCCTTCAATGTAGCTTTATTTGGAAATCTTTCAGCACAACCTTTTTTTTTAAAAAAAATAAAATAAAAAAGGAAGAAGAAATATTAAACAAATAAATTATTTGTTGCCGTTTACAACTTTTTTCTTTTAATTTATAAGGAGGAAGAAAACACCAAATAACATCATAAGCCAGCCCAGATGTTATTCGTTCTCGCACGGGTCTGTGGCAAACTGTCCTGGCGCGCGCCCTCAACTTTATTAACAAAAGAAATCTACTCTTTCTGTTCTTTTTGGTATGTTTATGGGAATTGGAGGAGTCCCAAATATATTCTCTTATTGATAATATAGTAGTGGAATTCAAATCTCTAAAAATATATTTCAAGAATTCCACTTGATTATATAAAATTTATAAAAAAATTAAAAAAAAATACCTAATAAAAAAATCTCTTAAATCCTCTTAATAAGCTACTATTCTTGTAAAATAATTATTGTTAAGTAGAGCAATATAATATTTGATAATGAATGATTGTATGTAATGCAAGTGTGAGATTATTAGTGTTTATACTCTATAGTTAATCAGTTGGTTACATATGATATTGATTTTATTTATATAAATATATTTAATTTATTAATAAAAAATATTTATCTTTAATATTCATCAATTTTTTTATTAATGAATCTAATATTAGTTTAATATGCTCTGTAGCTAATTAGTTAGTTACACGTGACATTGTATTTATGTAAATACAGATATATTATTAATAAAGGTTTAATTTATCTTTAATATTCATATAACATTAGATTAATGAATCTAATATTTGATTTATGAATCTAGAGCAAAGATAATGTCAATAGGAAAAAAAATATTTTGCAAAGAAAATTATAAAATTATTATAATTATGAAATTTATATTACATCAAAATATTGTTTCTAAATTGTTCCTAGTTGATATTCTCTTAAATATTGGACATTTATTAGAGTCGTACAGACTAATACATATTATGTTCATTTATTTATGAAAGGAAGCAGATGTTCTCATAGGTTGAGGTATAAAAGATACCTAAAACTAATATATAGGTGTTTTTCATAAGACATGTACACTGAACTGACAAACATGAGAATTCTAAATGTCTATGGAAAGGCTCACATGATGGTTATGTAAGTAATTCTTATACTTGAGATCACTAAGTTATCTTATATAGATAATATTATACTTTGATCATGTTACATATTATCTTAGTCGAAGTAACAAAGAGGCAAACATTGAGTATAACATAAACTATAGGAAGGTATTTGAGTGATCAAGAGATGATTCATCACCCTAAATGAATTAGAAAAAATATTATATTTTTTCTCAAATAATATTGACTAAGAAATCTTTTACAAAGGTTGAATGAAATTTAAAAAGAGTTTCAAATCTTATTCAAATTATCAATGACTATTGTGTTTAGAACAAACGTTATTTAACATGGCAGATATACTTCATGCTTTATTGTTAAATCGAAACATTATTGATGAAAAGATATTAATTACATTAAGAAATCGGTCATTGAAAGGTTAAGTCAAACCATTAATGACTTTTCTAATATTTGGGGGATCATGACACATTGTTAGATGATGTACTTGATCTTCAAATATAAATTAATTAATTATTGAATTGATAATAAATTAAATTGTTTAATTTATTTAATTCTATTTAATTATAAATATAATTTATATTTGGACTAACATATTAGGAACCTAATGGGTCACACACATTAAGAACCGTTAGTCAAAAATTAAACTGAGATGATTTAATTAAGTATGACTTGATTTAAATATATTTTAGAAATTAAGGACTAGAATATAATTAATACAAAGATTATATTTCTAGACCTAGAAAAATCAAGTAAGGACTTGATTAAGTTAATTTCTAAAATTGTCTTGAATTAATACAATTGAATGACTTGTAGTTTGCGACAACTCAACCTTTAAAGAATTATTCAAAGCCGGAAAAGATCAGATCTTCAGGTAATTAATCCCTAAACAACTCTAGATGTGTATAACGGGATCCTAGAGAGTTCCGAGTAATTTGTTTTATTATTTCCACTACGTGTATGATATTCAGGAATCTAACATCTAATATTTGATTAATCAAGTTTGAATTGATTGTAAATAAGTTTTAGAAATTGAGAACTATAATGTAATTTATACATGGAATTACAGTTCTAGACCTACAAAATTCAAGTAGGGACTGGATTCAATAAATTTCTAAAATTATCCTAGTAATATTATTCAGGAGAAAAATTAATATTTCACCATTTGTAGGTGATATTATTCAGGAGGCAAATTGATATTTCACCATTTATAGGGTTTTCAAGTTTTCCTATAAATAGAATGATATGCCTTTTATTTTGTTTTTTTGTAGTAAATAGTATACATAAGTTACATACACCTGAAAAACACAAAAGAAAAGAGCTAACACTCAAAAGTATAACAATTCATCTCTCGTAAAAGAGTTTAAGATATTTCTCACTGATGGTTTGTGTGGATTACCATTAGAAGCTGGATACTTGGACGACTTGTGGTTTGCGACAACCCGATTTTGAAGCAATTATTCAAAACCATAACAAATCTAATCTTCAGGTACTCTTCTTATAAACTCTAAACAATTTTAGATCTGTCTAACGAGATCTTGCAACTCCAGAAAAAAAAATTAAATTTATCGTTTTCACTATGTATATATCTTTTGGGAAACTAAACAATCTAAATGTCATAAATAATGTGATCTAGTGGAGCATGTCTAGAAAGTTGTTATGTCATAATTAGTTGACCCATTAGATTTGGGTCCTCCTAGGCAGTAGAACCCAACGCTGGGGGCTCCTTTTGGAAGTGTTTTGGGTCTGGCGTGGCTGCCATACCCAACAACTTTGGGTCCAGCTGCCAAGCCAGCTCCAATAGCTTTTGGAAGAGGAGGCAATGCACCCAGCCATAATTCTTGCCAAAAAATACAGCAGAGGAAAGCCCCCTTTGGGGTTGCAGCCAAGCGTGCAGGTCTACCCCCAGTGCCCAAGCCTAGGCAGACCTCACGCCTGGTGTCTGTAGCACTAGAGGTGAGCAAAAAAACTGAAAAACCGATTAAACCAAAAAAACCGAAAAAACAATAACCGAAAAAACCGAACCGTAAAAAAAAACAGATTAAAACATTAAAATTTTGAAAAAACCGGCCGGTTCGGTTTTATAATAAAAAAAAATGAAAAAACAGAACCGAACCCAAACCGAAAAAAACCAGAAAAAACCGAACCAACCGAAAAAACCAAGCCGAAACCGGAAAAAACCGAGCCAAACCGGAAAAACCAAGCCAAAATGGTTTGAACCGGTTTTTGTTCTTAAAAAACCAAACCGAACCGAAACCGGTCAGTTTGAACCGGTTTTGGTTTTTAAAAAAAAAACAATTTCGGTTTGGTTACTTTTTTTATATAAAAACCGAACCGAACCGAAAATGATCACCCCTATGCATCACAATAATAATAATAATAATAATAATATTTATGATATTAATAAAACTATTTTTTATATTAATACTTTTAATTATAGTAAAAATAATAATATTCATAACAAAAATAATACTATTTGTAATATTAATACTTTTAATTGTACTAAAAATAATAATATTTAGAGCTCAAATAATACTATTTTTAATATTAATATTTTTAATTATAATAAAAAATAATATTTTTTATACAAATAATAATATTTTTAATATTAATACTTTTAATTATAAAAAAATATTTATAAGACAAATAATAATATTTTTAATATTAATAATAATGTAATTCAAAATATTTATGATATAAATAATAATATATTTGGGTATGGATGCGCTGCAAGACTTAAGGATATTGGGTTCTTAGACCCGATGCAGGACCCAAGGCCAATTGTTTCTGTGTCTGAAGTACTCAAGAGAATTATAATAAAAATAATAATATTTATAACACAAATAATTATATTTAGAAACCAAATAATAATTATAACACAAATAATAATATTTTTTAGATGAATATTTAGAATTATAATAAAAATAATAATATTTATAACACAAATTATAATATTTTTTATATTAATACTTTGAATAATAATTATAATTATTATTATATTTATAATACAAATAATAATATTTTTTATATGAATACTTTGAATTATAAGAAAAATAATAATATTTATAACACAAATTATAATATTTTTTATATTAATACTTATAATTATAATAATAATAATAATATTTATAACACAAATAATAATATTTTTTATATGAATATTTTGAATTATATACAAAAAAAAAATTATAACACAACACAAGAACCAAGACCATTAGGTCCTGACTCTGGACCTAATGCTCTTGGTTCCTACATCAGGACCTATTTTGCATGGGTCCTGCGTGAGGACCCAAGGAAAATGGATCATTATGCAGGACCCAAGAGCATTGGATCCTGATGACTGACCCAAGCGAAATGGATCCTGACACAGAATCCAAGGCCAATTGGTTCAGCACCCAAGAAAATTATAATAAAAAAAATAATATTTATACCACAAATAATAATATTTTTCTATTAATACTTTGAATTATAATAAAAATAAAAATATTTATAACAAAAATAATTATATTTAGAAACACAAGAATATCTCTAACACAAATAATTATATTTTTTAGATGAATATTTATAATTATAATAAAATAATAATATTTATACAAAAATAATAATATTTTTTATATTAACACTATGAATTATAATAAAAATAATAATATTTATAACACAAATAATTATATTTAGAAACCTAAGAATATTTCTAACACAAATAATAATATTTTTTAGATGAATATTTAGAATTATAATAAAAATAATAATATTTAAAACACAAATAATTATATTAAGAATTCCATAATTATAAGAAAAATAATAATATTTATAACATAACCCAAGACCCAATAACATTAGGTTCTGACTCTGGACCCAATGCTCATGGTTCCTGCATCAGGACCAATTTCGCATGGGTCCTGCGTTAAGACCCAAGAGAAATGAGTTCTGCCGCAGGACCTAAAAGCATTGGGTCCTGACGCAGGACCCAAGAGACATGGGTCCTGAAGATGAACCCAAACAAAATGCGTCCTGACGCAGGACCCAAGAGCATTGGATCCTGATGCCGGATCAATAGAATTGGGTCCTGACACAGGACCCAAGACCATTTGGTTTAGCACCCAAGAGAATTATAATAAAAATAATAATATTTGTACCAAAAGTAATAATATTTATAACACAAATAATTATATTAAAAATTCCAAGAATATTTATAACACAAATAACAATATTTCTTATATTAATATTTGAATTATAATAAAAATAATAATATTATAACAAAAATAATGATATATTTAATATGAATACTTTGAATTATAAGAAAAATAATTATATTTATAACTAAAATAATTATATTTAGAAACCCAACAATATTTCAAACACAAATAATAGTTTTTAGATGAATATTTAGAATTATAATAAAAATAATAATATTTATAACACAAATAATTATATTTAGAAACCCAAGAATATTTCTAACACAAATAATAATATTTTTTATATTAATACTTTGAATTATAATAAAAATAATAATATTATAACACAAATAATAATATCTTTGATATAAATAATTAGAATTATAAGAAAAATAATAATATTTATAACACAAATAATTATATTAAGAAACCTAAGAATAGTTATAACTCAAATTACAATATTTTTTATATTAATAGTTAGAATTATAATAAAAATAATAATATGTATAACACAAATAATAATATTTTTTATATGAATATTTTGAATTATATATAAAAAATATATTTATAACACAACCCAAGACCCAAGAGAAACAGGTCCTGCCGCGGGACCCAAGAGCATTAGGTCCTGATGCAGGACCCAAGTGAAAAATATTAATATTTTTTAGATTAATACTCTTAATTATAGTAAAAATAATATTATTGATAACACCAAAAATAATAATATTTTTTATATTAAAGATTTTATTTTTAGTTAAAATAATATTATTTATAACATAAATAATACTATTTTTAATATTAATACTATTAATTATAATAAAAATAATAATATTTATAACACGAATAATACTTGTTTTTTATATTAATACTTTTAATTATAGTAAAAATAATATTATTTATAATACAAATAATAATATTTTTAATTTTAATACTTTTAATTATAATAAAAAAATATTATTTATAAGACAAATAATACAATTTTTAATATTAATAATAATAAAATTTATAATATTTATAATACACATAATAGTAGCTTTGGGTATGGCTATGCTGCGAGACCTAAGGATATTCTTACACCATTAGTGTAACATTTTCACCTTGACATAATAAACTTAACTAAACATAATGAAAGAGAGAAACATAAATAAACAACATAAGAACATAAGTATAGTAAAGGAAATGAAAAGCATAAACAAGAGATTAAGAAAAATATAACATGAAATAAAACTTAAACATTAAAATACAAAGAAAGAAAGCAAGTAAGGAAATGATCTTGATCTGAAAATCAAGATGTCTAAATGCATGGCAAATACCTCCTTTTATAGACCAAAATTCAGAACTATTGATTTGATGACTAATTGTTGAGTGGGTGGCCACATCTTGACTTGGTGACAATCCTTATCTTCTTGTCTGAACAAAACATCATTTCTAATATCAGAATTTGAACATATAGTCTTAATGAAAGTTCTGGAAAATTGTCTCAGCTTTCCAACAAAACAAAAATCGGCGCATTTGGATTTCTAGAACTTGAGATATGGGCTGAACACTGAACAATGTATGGGTTGCATGATAGATTTCGACTCTGTTATTGCTACCATTTGAACTCGAAAATGGCACTTTTAAATCTTGGACTCTTAATGAAAGTTTTAGGCCTATATCTTAGCTTTCCATACATATAAATCAGACCTAAATCCTAGTTTTACAGCTCCAGGTATGATCCAATAACTGAATGGTGTTCCAGTTTGGACTGAACCACCATCTCTTTTCTAAGCTTAGCCCTCTCTTTGTCTTCTGAATTTCAGTAGTTAAACTCATCAATCAATCCTTTGATTTATGTGATAGGTCTGCATTTAAAATAAACATTTACCATAAATTAAAGGTATCTTATATTATCAGACTTGTTATTATAAAACATGCTTAAGTTAGGGAATTTAATGATACTTTAAGTGCAATATGATGATATAAAACCTTGATAAAAATACACTTTTAAGTACTAATCACACCCCCCAACCAGCTTATTACTAGTCCCTAGTAATCAAAGCGTTAAAACAATTTGCGACATTCAAAGGCAAGGCATTCATCATTCAACTTCCATTAATCTATCCAAATAAGCAAACTCTCATTAAATTTATTTATATGCTCCATACTTCTTAAACAAGATATTAATAAACCTTCCTTTTATGCTCAATATATCAACACATTGTTATGGGGCTTTACTTGGATGAAAACACAATTTTGTTCTAATGTTTTTCTAAGGTTAACTTCCTTAGGTTAGGATTATTATTATCTATTTTTTTATTAGTTTTCTTTTTTAAAAAAAAAAACACAATGCATCCTTAACCCATATAGCGAGCTTTAGGCTAATGACTCCCAAACTAGTTGGTCTCAGGGCATTGAGTGTTGAAACACCCATTCGAGTTTAGTAACTCAGGTTGCAGATACTAATATGTAGATGGTGCAATGTTTAATTTCCTTAAGCTTTTCTCCTCAACTTATGTAACAAGTTTTGGGCCAATAGCTCCCAAGTCAGTTGACTTTAGGGTATTAGGTGTTAAAACACTCCTTCGGGCTTAATTGCTTAAATCAAGGAGGCTACGAAACCAAACTTATCTACTTTTTTATTTATCAATTTGTTTTTTTTTTTTTTTTTTTTCAAATT
>Ga0307517_10007925_pt1 | contig 15349 bp, 18 predicted proteins | sample 23_EM_MG_FD_194515 | JGI IMG/M metagenome (GOLD analysis project Ga0307517, IMG submission 194515) | Populus trichocarpa ectomycorrhiza microbial communities from riparian zone in the Pacific Northwest, United States - 23_EM | ecosystem: Host-associated > Plants > Roots > Unclassified | place...
GAGGAGGAGGAGGAGGAGGAGGAGGAGGAGGAGGAGGAGGAGGAGGAGGAGGAGGAGGAGGAGGAGGAGTTAGAACAGGGGGAGGAGAATGAGAATTTATCATCGGGTTGGGGGGCACAAAGCTCAATTCGGTATGGGTTTCATGAACCACAACCTTCGATACTTACAGTCACTCCTGGGCATACGCAGAGTTCCGGCCGGGGAATTGATTACCCCAGACGGAGAGCACCTGTCCCAGTACGTGTTAGCCAAAACCGTTTCACACCTGCGATCCGCTCTGGCCCGCCCACCGCCATGGGTCCGCTAGAGACACCAGCAATAACTCCGAGCAACGCAGGTCCAACAACGCCTGAATTGGATAGCGTGGGTGAAAAACAGACCAGCAGCCGACGAAATATGGCCACAGGACTTGAGCGTAGCATTGTGCTCAAAGCCCGTGACCTGATGTGGGAGTGGACAATATTGGTAAATCCATTTCCAGATGCAATTACCCTAACCGAAGCAGTCCGCATGTGTTGAAAGGATGCCCGGAGAGAGCTGGGCTTTTCAAACTTTGCTGATGCTACCCCGGCCTCCAAGGATCAGGTAAGTTACCCTTAATCAGGATCTTATATCTGATCTGCGAGACTAAATAGACGGGCTGGCGCCCGGGCTTTTTGCAGGTTCAGGCAAAGCATAGTGGATGCAGATCACAGTATTTGCATACTGCAAAGGGGTGTATAACTGAACTCTATAAGCTAGATATGGAGGATGCTGCGGGGTGTGCACGAAGGGTGGCATACCTACTAGAGGAAGACAGATTCCTGTGCCCACCGGACAAATATGAGGTATAGTGGTGCAACAATTTTCACGATTGTCTCTGACCCCAGCTAAAAAATCTATCCAATACGGCGGACAGGCAGTTTCTCTTAGATTCCTAGAGCCACAGATTCCAAGTGTGAGTTTTGCCCAATTTTATTCTAGTCCTAAAAGGAGAGCCATGACAGATGCGAGATTCCTGGCTAAGATTGACGGTCCGTTTATCTGTCTGACTGCGGCCATGGTGTGCCATTCGCTGCGATGCTGGCGGAGCGGAATCCTTATCGATAAAGTGGTTTTCACGCGTTCTAATACCGGAGGTAAGATAAACCGCGCTGACTTGTGGTTTTCTGGAGTGTCCGGATCCCTTTTGGCCAAGGCATCCGGATACTCTCGAAAGCCGCAAGTACTCGAGACAGGTGATAAGTGAGCTAATAGAAAGGCAGGCCTGCCGGAACGTCAGACACAGACATGGCAGAATACTGGAGAGCACTTGCAGGGTTTAATCATTGTGGGGATCAAGACTGCGTTGGGGGCCCAAATTGCCCAGGAGTGGGGAAAGCCTGCTGAGAGAACAGCAGGGTATTCCAATGATGATGATGCGTTGAGGCGGGAATTTGGGATTGATCTGGAGCCCGAATTATCAGAATCAGTGCGGGGCCGCCGCGCGGACCTAGCGGATTCTTTGGGAGGACTGGTCGACTTAGCTCTGTCCGGAGAACTTGCGGATGCGCGGGAACAGGTTGGAGAAAGTGACCGAGAGGACTTGGGGGATTGTGTTATAACTACACTATGATCATAATATTATGTATGCATAGTAGAGGAGTAATAGAATAGATAATACACATAGCAAAGGCGCCCGGAAGCCTGGAAGCCCGGAAGTAACAAAACGGTAATAGTGTAGAGGCCCTGAGAGGGTGGTCGGCGGGAGATGATATGCGGCTACCATGTCGTGATGTGTTGGGTGGGTGATTCAAAGATGCACAGCTATGGCCAGGTCTTCTGGTGGCTAATTGTAGGTTCTGTAGGTTCAGAAGGCGTGGAAATGTGTCAGGCGGACTGTCAAAAGCCAGGAGCAGATCGTAGGACATCCGGCCGACAGGAGAGGTTGTATGGGACGTCTGGTCGAAGGGATAGGTAGCAGGAGACGTCCGGCCGACGAGATGGGCTGTAGAGGACGTCCGGCGGACGTGACAACTTGTAGAGGGGCCCGGCCGACTAGTTGGGTTGCAAGGGGCGTCTGGCCGACGAGATGGGTTGTTGGGGGCCTCCGCAGGACACCTGGGAATAAACATCAGGATCCGGAGGTGGTGAGGGAAAAGGTCAAGGGCTGGAGCATGCCCGCTAGATGCGGGGAGATACACGATGGGATTGAGAGGTAGAGAGCGAAAAGCAGTGGGTCTGGGGGGGTGCGGGACGGAGAGGGGCTAGGGAGGGGAACTCAGGACGGAATCCGGAAGGAGCACAGTAACATAGGAGGAAACCCGGTGGGGGGGGAGGTTGTAGGGCTTGTTCGGGAGAAGGAGATTGAAGTCGCAGGACGTCAGGAAAGGGGTAGCATGCAGGGGGGTGCATGGGGTGTAATGGGATGGTAGGGTTGTCCGCAGGATGCAGGGTTGCTGGGGGGGACAGCTTCTATTTGCGTCCGGTGCGTCCAGACGTATGCCTACCACGTCTGGACGATGCGGACGCGGGCATCCGCACCCAGAACTCGTGTTTACGTTATATGCACCCGCAACGTCCGGCGCACAGGGAGGGCAGGACACAGCAGGGCGCAGGTTGATTTTTTTGCTGATGCTATTTCACAAAATACGCAAGTTCTTTCATCGGTTTATTCCTTCCTTGAACTTTTCACGTATAACAAATGATCTCACTCTTGACAATCCTTTCTACCTCCCACTCTAAATCTCCCTCGAGGTGTGCGGGATCTCGTGCGGGCTGTCCATGATTTGGTCAGTTCGAGGCTCGGTAGGCTTCCAACAGTGAAACGTGAAACACAGGATGAATTTTCCACCACCGGAATATTTCCAACTTGTATGCCCTTCTTTCTTTCTTTGCCCAAACTTTGAAAGGGCCAGACAGTTTCGGACTCAGCTTCTTCGATGGTCGTTTGGTATGTATGTTCTTTGCATTCAACATTAGCAAGTCGCCGATCTCGATGTCAGGTTGTTCAGTTGCCTTCCGGTCGTAATATTTCTTCATCGATTCTCGTGGGTTTTTCTAAACTCTGTTTCGCATGTTGATGTATATCCTGCATCAAGTGAGCATAGATTGTTGCCCCGGGGTTATGAGCTTGTCTCTCTTTCATCCACTCTGTCTGTGGGTGAAAGCCGTAGTTGGCGAAGAAGGGGGTCATTTTGTGTGCGTTTGTCGCCGAGTTATTATAAGCATGTTCCGCTAACGGCAGCAGCTAGTACCAGTCATCCTGATTGTAGTTGACCAATGTTCATAAGCAACCTCCCAGCACTTGGTTTCTTCTTTCCCTTTGTCCGTCAGTTTGCGGGTGGTACGCCATTGACATGCGCCGTTGGACTCGTAGCATCTTGCACAATGACTCCCAAAACTCGCCAGAAAACTTCGCGTCCCTGTCCAATATAATCTCGGTCGGCAATCCGTGAAGTTTGCACACTTCCCGAGGCAAGGTGTTCGCATCATCTTTTGAGGTCGCGTTTTCGTGGAGGCCGATGAAATGGGCCATCTTTGTGAACTGTTCTAGGAATACCATTATCTGGGTCTTACCCTGAGATTCTGGTAACTGCGTGATGAAGTCCGTCGATATGGAGGACCAGGAGGCATACGGTACTTCTAAAGGTTGAAGTAATCCGTACTTAGCATGCCATGGGGATTTACTGTGTTGACATTCGTGGCAGGATCGTAGATAGTCTCTGATCCATTCTGCGAGTCCTCTGCAGTAGAAATCCCATGTTATTATTTCAATTGTCTGTTCCTGTCCAAAGTGTCCCACTACTATCGAGTCGTGACAACCTTGGGCTATCTTGGCCTGAAGGGATTCATCCTCCGGGATGTACAATCGATTTTTGTAGAATAGCAACCGGTCGTTTTCTATCCATTCGTGGGGCATCCTTTTTCCCACTTCTCTTAACCTGACCATTTCATGGACTCTTTCCTGCCACCTCTCATCCTCTTTGCCAGCCACTCTAATCTTGTCCAGAAATGAATTGTTCATTGTTTGCGTCAGGGCTGCATTGAGACGAGCATTCGAGGACATTTCTTTTGTCTTCATTAACCATGGGTGATAGCCGATATCAGCCGGGCTAAAGAATTCATTTTGGGTTCTGTCACAGTGAACGAAACATATTGTGACTCCTTCTTCTTTAGCCGCGATGTATCGCTTGGGGTTTAGGTCGCTTGATCCCAAACCCTTTTTTCCTCCCTCGGTTCTTCCTAGATCGTCTACTTCCATGGCGTCGGTGTCAGCAATTTTCTCTATTATGAGTTGCGCTATGCGATCTCCTGCCTTAAACTCGCAGTCTGCTTCGCCATGATTTCGAAGTATAACCTTAACTGCTCCGGTGTAATCCACATCTATTACACCACCGCCCACTGCTATCCCCATCTTGCTAGCCATACCACTTCGTGCGGCTAGCCTTCCGTAGGTTCTTTCCAGTAATCCTATCGAAATACCCGTTTCCACCATTGTCTGTGCTTTTGCTGCTACTAGGCCCTCTCTCAGGGCATAGATGTCATGACTCGCCGCAAATCGTGATCCTTTGTTGGAACTATAGCTTTGTCCGAAAGCTTCATTATCCTGAGGCTTGTGGGTTCGCGTTGTTCTGGGTTGAGGGCTGTCTCCGCAGTTTGTTTTTGATGAATTACAGAAATTTGCAAGTGTTCTGTTTTCAGAATTGACTGCTCAGTATGACAAGCTACTTCCTGATGACAGAACTCCGGCCGTCTACTTAAAGCATCGGGTTTGTCGCCCCTTCTTCCTGGTCGGTAGAATATCTTGAAGTTGTAGTTCGTCAACTCCTGTGCCCTTCGAATTTGTCGCTGGTTCCAGACTTTTTTGTTTAAAAAGAACTGGAGGTTTTCGTGGTCGGTGTATACCGTCACGGACTCTTCTTCACCCCAGAGGTATCGTTTCCATTCTTTGAACGCCTCCATTATTGCGAGTAGTTCTTTGTCATATATCTCGTAATTTCTTTCAGCACTGTTAGCTTTCGGGAATGAAAGGCCACAGGGTGAAGCCGTATTCCGTGGTATTGGGATAGTACCCATTCGAGGGCCAAGTCGTTTGCGTCTGTCTCGACCACCGTGCTTCTTCCGGGGTAGAAATCCGATACAATTGGTGCCTTTGTAAACCTCTTTTTCAACTTTTCCAATGCCTCCTCTGGCTCTCTTCCATGGTGAAAATCCTTTTGGCTTCCCTTTAATGTCTTGGGTATTGGCTGGCAAACTTTCCAGCAATCTTTGATCAATCGTCGATAGAAGTTTGCGAATCCAATGAAAATTTGAACTTCTTTAACTGATCTCGGGTGTGCCCAATTTTGAATACCCTTCACTTTTGTATCACTCATGGTGACACCGCTTGTCTTGACAATGTATCCCAGGAATTCGACTTCCTCTTGGTGGAACACCGACTTCGTCAATGAGAGTGCCAAGTCGTGTTGTTCGAGCAGGTCAAGGACTTTTTGGACTGGTTAGATATGGTCGTCCATATTTTCGGAGTATATTAGGATATCGTCTAGGTAGACGACTAGTCCGTTGTCGAAGACTTCTCTTAGGATTTTGTTCATCATTGTCTGAAACGTTGCGGGAGCGCTAACCAGCCCGAAAGGCATGACCTCCTATGGGTACTGTCCGTATCTTGTACGAAAAGCCGTTTTATGTTCATCGCCTTTCCTCATTCGAATAAGATGGTATCTATCTTTTGGATCGAGCTTCGTAAATACTTTTGCGCCTGCAACGTGGTCTCATAGTTAATTCATGAGCGGGAGGGGATCTTTATTCACGATCGTCAACTTGTTGAGGTTTCTATAGTCTACGCATAGTCGTATACTTCCATCTGGTTTCGGCGCGAAAAGGATTGGAGCACTTTAGGGAGATTCGCTGTGGACAATTTTACCCTCTGCAACCATTTTCTCGAGGTACATATGCAGTTCATTCAACTGGTGTGCCGACATCGGGTAAATCGGACCCCAACGGGTTTGGCCCCTTCTGAAAGGTTGATGGTGTGGTCGAAAGTTCTTCGAGGTGCCAACATCTTAACATTTTTCTCTTCAAAAAGCTCCTTATCCTGCCAATATGGTTTTGGCAGTGTTTCCAACTGTACTACCCCTTCTTCCACTCGTTCAATCCTTCCCACATCATGTGCTTCTTCATTGTAAGCCACAGTTTCATCCCACTCAAACAAATCCGCCATGGCTTCATCTTCTATATGAGCATGGCATTTCGTTTGTTCAAAGACCCATTTACTTGAGTCTGCAATATTTTTGAGGGGATGTTCATCGTGCCACCACCCAAAGGGTATGATTAAATCATATGGTCCTGCGTTCGCAATTACGCAGGATATCAGGCTTCGGTGACTGTTGGGACCGATATCCAATAGAATAGCATGGGTATAGAATATTCCTCCGGGGGGGGCAGTTTCGCCATCGAAGGTGGTGATCTTTAACGGTGAATGCCTAGCTTTGCTCGGGATTTCGAGCCGTTGTCCGGTCTTTTGGTTTATGAGAAAGATGTTTGAACCAGAATCTAGGAGGAAGTTTATCATATGTTTTTGTCCTTTTACTTCAATAAAGGCCTTCCTCACAGGGCAGGGGTAATGCTTTGGTTTTTTAATGGAGCTTGAGTTTTCGCTCGGGTTTTGATAAAGTCTTTTCATCCTCGCGGTTACAAGTAGCGTGGGGGTTTGTTACCGCTCCTGCGCTGTTTCGGTTCTTAAAGCCTCCTCACAGAAACTTTTACAATAAGTGTCTAATTTTTGAATATCAGGCAGCCCACTAATAGCGGTCTTTATCTCTTACCGAGGAGTTCCCATATCACAGGAGTGGTGGTTCACTAGAGTACCTCTCGAGTTCGCGACTAGGGTGCGCCGCCCTTTATCGTCGACTGAGCCTGCATGGGAGGCTGTCCCATGCGAGGAGTCCACCGTACATTCTCCCTCGAGGTTGGGCTCACTCCCTGGACCCTCTCCGACCCCATTCTTCAACCATGAACCTTGTGCACAATAGTGGAGCCCCTAGCTTCTATTTGCCCGGCTATTTTACCCCGAGAGAAAGTCAGGTTACCCTTGATTTAGACCGTCCTTCGCGAATCATACAACTCAAGCCCCGTTCTGATGAATGCTTGGCTTCATTTTCCCTTGTCTTGTCGACCGGTTTCTGTTAGGTGCACGGACTCCCCGTAAGGATGTACACGGCAAAGTTACCCTACCTTGACGCATACCAACTTCGAAGAAAAAAGATAACACGCCCCTCCAGCCCCGGCATTGGGACGGCCTGTCATGACTGGCTGCATGGGTTGTGACGTCCCAACACCAAAGACCACTATCAATCGAACAAATCCTTTAACACCGTATACGTCACGGCCGTCCCTCCGACCTCATCCCGTTCGCAGGATATAGGAGGGGAGACCTCTGGGCACCTTATGCAGGTAGAGGGAGGTGAATCAGACGACGGCGCATAAGGATACAGACGCTTGAATACAGACAGTGCTAGGGTTGGGTCAGAGATAATGGGGCCTTTCGAACGCAAGTTAGTCCCCTCGTACCTACAAAGTCGTGTAGAGTATGAAGGAGGTAACTATGCCCAGTAAGTGGATCGGGTGCATCCAGAGAGGACAAGTTGGTAAAAGCTGGAGTCTGAGGGAAAAAGCCTATAGGTACGATCCCGAGGACAAATCGTGTAATGCCGGAAGACCAGAATATGGTATGAAGTTGCATGACGAATTCTTGACCGAACCAACCAAAGAAGATTGGCCATCTTCTGTCCAGCGAGGTAGACTACCTTGGACGAGCACGAGGGGAAGATAATTTGTAACCATTGTTGTCAACGGATAAACGAATGAGCTGACACTTGACATGGTTTCCACACCATCAGGAATAACGGAAGCGAAGACCGATAAGTGGGCCATGGGAGCAGAAAGGTGTGATAGAGAGTTTTCAGGGTCTATGAGTGTTCGCACTCAGGTGAAGTTCGCAGAAGTGTGAGCAAGATACTTATTTAGTATAGCGATAGGATGTATACCGCTATTGGTCAGACGCGGAATATAAATATCGAAGCATCTTGGCAGCTATTAGACACAACAAGCATGGAGAAGAGATCTTATCAATATAATAAGATTTATCTTGTCGTTACCAATACTTCCACAATCTATCCTGAAGCATATTATTATATCTAGCCTACATTACTCTTCTCTTCTTAGCGAGTTCTCCGATATAAATCGATTCACGTACTAGTTGTCGGAATACCTCACGCCAAAGCTACCACCTAATAGTTTCTTCACTTGTGACGTTTTATTGTTCCCGTGGTTAGCACCGACTACCCAGTTTTGGCCGTAAAATGGCAACCGCTATCCTTTGGTCTTTTAGCCTTCCGGTGTTCTCTTGTCACCGACTACACCGCAGGTCTTTTGATTTCCGGTGGCAACCGCACTATCCGATAACCGTTGTTGTCGGTACCGGGATCACTTTTTATAAAATGTCCTCATTATCAAAGGCCCAAGCTGGGGGCCTTTGCACCGCTCGCTTCGAGCTTTCTCCCTTGCCATCAACACCTGAGGGGCTACCTGGGGGCATTGTTTTGGCCCGAATGGGGACCGTCGTTTGGGCTTCGCTGGCCCTCGATAAACAGCCAATACTTCTATCGGTTTTCAAAAGTATTTCCCAGCGTAGTTTTGGATTGCGCATCGGGTGCATTCGTTGTCAGATTTCCGTTTATTGACAACCTTCTGATCGACGCCCTTGTGGGCATCTGCGCACACCGTGTGTTTAACCTCCCCCAGAGGTGCCACGGACCTTTCCTTCTTCACCATTCTTTCCCCTGCCTTCTTTTTCTGGCAGTCCGCCTTTTCCTTAGCCGTGTATTGCTTGTTTACACACTTCGCGGCGACCCGTTGGCATCGAATCTGGGAATTTCCTTTCTTCGCCCCTGCAGTCCCTGAGGAACCGCCTCCTCGCAGATCCTTTCTTTCCTTGAAATCTTCTTCTGCTTGGGTTACGGACCTGACTGCTTTGAACCATTCCCCATCATCAACATATTGTCTCTGTGAAAGCCGTCGCAATGCTCCGAAGGGAAGTTCGCGTTCAACCATTTTCCTCCAGGCTATCCCAGTGACCCTTGCATGGATATTGAGATCTTCCATCGCCATTAAGGATTTGGCGACATCCGCGGGATATTTGACCGATCCCATTTGTCATAGGGATTATTCCGCTTCATGTGTGGGATCGAAGCGTCGCAGGGGTTGTTCTGCAAAGACGTGCGAGAACGCGTCTCTTTCTTGTCTCGTATAACCTATTTCTCCGGTCATTTGTCGTTGGTAGGTTAAAGCAAACGGTGCGACTTCTTTCCCGTCCATTCGGATGATGGCGGATGGATTCGTTGTGCCTCGTTTTCCCATTGCCACCGGTTTCGACCAAAATTATCCGTATATGGTAATAGCCACATACGTACATCTTAATATTTCTCGTTTCCAAACTTGGCAGGGGGTTCTGCCGCGACTCTCGTTTGTTGTCACAAGGGGTTGGCCATTGCTCGTGAGAACAGGTTAAACTGTTTATCGTCCTCGACGTCATAGTTGTCTTCTTCTGGCTGGGGGGTGGGTCTCTCGTCCTGTCTTCCTTTCCAACTCTCATCTGGCTTTCGTCGAGATCCTTCTTCATCATCATCGGGGTCTCCTCCTCCTCCTGGAGCCCCGGCTGTCCTCTTGGGTGGTGTTGGTAGTAGTGGTCTTCCTCCACCCCCCCCCCCCCTGAAGCCTCTGTGTTAGGCGCACGAACTCCCCGTAAGGATTTACAGGGCAAAGTTACCCTACCTTGACAAACACGAACTTCGAAGGAAAAAGATAACACGCCCCTCCAGCCCCGGCGTTGGGACAGCGCGTCATCACTGGCCGCCTGGGTAGTTGGGTCCCAACACCAATGACCACTATTAATGGAACCCATGTTATAACACTGTATACGTCGCGGCCGTCCGTCCGACCGGATCCGGTTCGCGGGTTATATTAGGGGAGACCTTTGGGCACCTTATGCAAGTGGAAGCAGGCGAGTCGGGCGACGGTGCATAATGTTACAGACGCTTGCAGACAGACAGTCGGAAGGTTAGGTCGCAGGTAACGGGACGTTTTGCACGGAAGGTAGTCCCCTTGTATGCACAAAGTCGTGTGTGGTATTCGGGAGGTAACTAGATATCTTGCTCACAATTCTGCGAACTTCACCTTAGTGCGAACACTTGTAGACCCTGAAAACTCTCTACCACACCTTTTGCTCCCATAGTCAACTTATCGGTCTGCGATACTGTTATTCCGGAGGGTGTGGAGACCACGTCAGGTGTCAGATTATCCGTTTATCCGTTGACAACAATGGTTACGAATTATCTTGCCCTTGTGCTCACCGAGGGTAGTCTAACTCGCTGGACAGAAGATGGCCAATCATCTTTGGTTGGTTCTGTCGAGAATTCGTCATGCAACCGCATATCATATTCTAGTCTTCTGGCATTACACTAATTTTCCTCAGGATCGTACCTATGGGTTTTTTCCCTCGGACTCCATCTTTCACCAGGCTGTCCTTTGTGCATGCACCCGATCCACTTACTGGGCATAGTTACCACCTGCATACTCAACACCTCTTCGAAGGTATGAGGGGATGAACTTTCATGCAAAATGTCCCGTTACCTTTGACCCACTCTTCCGACTGACTGTCTTCGAGTGTTTGTAACCTTGTGGGCCATCTTTAGATTCACCTGCCTCCACCTGCATAACGTGCCCGAAGGTCTCCCCTCATCTATTCTGTGCACAAGATCCGGTCGGACGGACAGCCGCGATGCATACTGTGTTATAAGATGTGTTCTATTGATAGTGGTCATTGGTGTTGGGACGCAACTACCCAGGCGGCCAGTGATGACGCGCCGTCCCACCGCTGGGGCTGGAGGGGGGTGTTATCTTTTTCCTTCGAAGTTCGTGCATGTTAGGGTAGGGTAACTTAGCCCTCTAAATTCTTATGGGGAGTCCGTGCGCCTAACAGGAGCTCTCCTCTTCGAAGTGTTCGTCCTGAATACTCTATGTCTTTTATACAATCTATATTCCTTTTCAAGGTCCACATAGTAGGTGTAAAAACTAGCGGCGTTTACTTGTCCACCGATGGAAAACCTTTCTTATGTTACTAGATCTCTCTCGGGCCCGGCATCTCTGGATTTGCTCTATGAAACCGTTCCACCTCTTCCTACGCGTTCTTCATACCTTCGGGGGGTGGCCAAGTATTCGCCTCCTCCACGCAGCCTCTCCATTTGACCAAATACCTAAGCTCTTTCATCGGCTTATGCCTTCTTCGAACCTTTTCGCGTGTAAGAAATTATCTCACTCTGGACGATCCTTTCTACCTCCCACTCTAAATCTCCCTCGATGGCTTCGGGATCTCGTGGGGGTTGTTCGTGATTTGGTCGGTTTGAGGCTCGGCAGGGTTCCAACAGACAAACATGAAACACAGGATGAATTTTCCACCGTGGCAATATTTCCAACTTGTATTCCCGGCTTCCTTTCTTCTCTAAGACTCTGAACAGGCCATACAGTTTGGGACTGAGCTTCTTCGACAGTCGTTTGGTACGTATATTCTTTGCATTCAACATTACCAAGTGTCCGACCTCGATGTTTGGTTGTTCTGTCGCTTTTCGCTCGCAATACTTCCTCCTCGATTCCTGTGTATTCTCTAAAGTTTGTTTCGCCTGTTGATGTATGTCCTGCATCCAGTGAGCATACATTGTCGCCCCGGGGTTATGAGCTTCTCTTTCTTTCAACCAGTCCATCTGTGGGTGAAAACCGTAGTTGGCGAAGAAATGGTTCATTTTATGCACGTTTGTGGCTGAGTTATTATAGGCATGTTCTGCTAACGGCAACAGTTGGTAACAGTCGTTCTGATCGTAGTTGACAAATGTCCGTAAGTAACCTTCCAGCACTTGGTTGGTTCTTTCGTTTGTCCGTCCGGTTTTAGGCTGGTAGGCCGTTGACATGCGTCATTTAACTCTTAGCATTTTGCACAACGCTGCCCAAAATTGGTACGAAAACTTCGCGTTCCTGTCCGATATGATCTCTGTCAGCAATCCGTGAAGTTTCTAGACATCCCGAAGGAAGGTATCCGCCACATCCTTTGCGGTCGCGTTTTTGTGGAGGCTGATAAAGTGGGCCATCTTTGTGAACCGGTCTACGACTACCATTATCTGGGTTTTACCCGGAGATTCTGGTAACTGTGTGATAAAGTACGTCGATATGTAGGACCAGGTGGCATACAGTGCTTCTAAAGGTTGAAGTAATCCCTACTTAGCATGCCATGGAGATTTACTGTGTTGACCTTTGTTGCAGGATCGTACATAGTCTCTGATCCATTCTGCGAGTCGTTTCCAGTAGAAATCCCTTGTTACGATCTCAATCGTTTTTTCCTGTCCGAAGTGCCCCGCTACTATCGCGTCGTGACAGCCTTGGGCTATCTCGGTCTGAAGGGATTCGTCTTCAGGGATGCACGATCAATTTTTGAAGTATAGTAACCCGGCCTTCTCTATCCATGCGTCTGGCATCCCTTTGCTGCCTTCTCTTAACCTAACCAATTCACGGCCTCGGTCCTGCCACCTCTCATCCTTCCTGCCAGCCACTCTAATCTTGTCCGAAATGAATCATTCATTGTTCGCGTCAGGGCTACATTGACGTGAGCGATTGATAAAATTTCTTTTTCTTTCATTAACCGAGGGTGATAGCCAATGTCAGCGGCGCTAAAGAATTCATTGTTGCCCGTGTCTTTGTCAAGGAAACATATTTTGACTTTCTCTTCTTTAGCCGTGATGGATCGCTTAGGGTTTAGATCGCTTGACCTGAAACCCAATTTTCCTCCCCTGGTTGTCTCCAGATCTTCTACATCCATGGCGTCGGCATCGGCAATTTTCCCTATTATGAGTTGAGCTATCTGATCCCTTGCCTTAAACAAGCAGTCTGCTTCGCCATGATTTCGAAGTATGACCTTGACCTCTCCAGTGTAATCCGCATCCATTACACCACCGTCCACTTCTATTCCCATCGTGCTAGCCATAGCACTTCTTGCGGCTAGCCTTCCATAGGTTCCTTCCGGCAGTCCTATCGCAAAACCGGTCTCCACCAGTGTTTGTCCTTTTGCTGGTATCAGACCGTCCGTTACGGCATAGATGTCATGACCGGCCGCAAACCGTGATCCTTTTGTCGGAACAATAGCCTTGTCTAAAAGCTTCATTATTCTGAGGCTTCTGGGTTCACGTTTTTCTGGGGTAACGTAATTTAGAGGGATGTGGCTCACCACAGGGATCCGGCTCACCCATAGCAACCATTAGAAAATCAAATCTACATTTGATTATCACAACAAATAAATGAGATACCACCCTGAGAATCAAGCCACAGTTACTTTGAAATATAGAGAATCTGAAAATCTAGTTTTTTATTTTCTGGTGATAAATTGTTATTCTGATATAGTGGTTTAAAGATTGCCTATTTTAAATATAAAGTGTGGTTTTTCATAAGCATAAAAAAATTGAAAACCTTGGAAGAATTACATAATAAAATAGATAGAAGGATAGTATAAGTCTTAGATATTCAGAATAACCAGGTTTTAATTTTCTTGATAATCATTTTTGAAAGCCACAGTGATTAAAAAAGAGGTAGAAAATACGTGCAGATTACATACAAATTGGATCAATTTTACTATGTAATATCTACATACGTAGTTGGCCTATGAACTCAATATCTTGAAATAACCTTTATGATGATATCTGAAGTTAGTATATGAAGTTTGAAGTCTGATAAATATCGCCTTCTATATTTTATACAGGTTCTTAAAGATGATTGCTATTTAACCCAAAAACTGTATGTTAATCATGAACTAGGTGAAATCAAATCGTTGGGCTAACTACGAGTCAATTACCAATAAGATCAGGTTTAGTAGACTAGAGTAGACAGTATGGGGCATAGTTTGGAGTGTATATTAATTATAATAAGTAGTAGAAAGTGAATTATTGATTGTAACTAAAAGCCATTAATAGAGAATCTAATCAACAGCTATTATTGAATCTAGCTCTAAACACTGCAGCTAGACTTCCTAGAACCTATAACTTAATCTAATAACTCAGTGTTCGTTTAAATAAGTTATTATAGCAAAATAAATATATGATAAGAATTTATTCTAACTATTTGATAGTTTGATAATGATCAATGCACAAAGTAAGTAAAACTTTTTTATTTACCTTGAAAATTTATAAACTATCTTAGGATATGATAGTCAAAGGGATTCCAAGATATTGAGTTCATAGACCAACTATGTATGTAGATATTACATGGTAAAATTGATCTAATTTGTATGTAATTTGCACGTATTTTCTACCTCTTTTTTAATCACTGTGGCTTTCAAAAATAATTATCAAGAAAATTAAAACCTGGTTATTCTGAATATCTAAGACTTATACTATCCTTCTATCTATTCTATTATGTAATTCTTCCAAGGTTTTCAAATTTTTTTTTTATGCTTATGAAAAACCACACTTTATATTTAAAATAGGCAATCTTTAAACCACTACATCAGAATAACAATTTATCACCAGAAAATAAAAACTAGATTTTCAGATTCTCTATATTTCAAAGTACCTGTGGCTTGATTCTCAGAGTGGTATCTGATTTATTTGTTGTGATAATCAAATGTAGATTTGATTTTCCAATGGTTGCTATGTGTCACAAATCGTGACGAAGCAAGGCAGATTTTACATGACTCATACTTATAAGTCATAAGGTATGTTGGATGTTACACTATGACGTCACTTGACTCATAGTTCTCACATGACTACGCACTTGCGGGTCATTGTTATATTATGATTGGTTGATTGTTTTATGACTCACGATAGTGACGTCATATGATGTAATGACTTTCGCACATGACTCACACTATGAGTCATGGGTTTCGCGCGTGTGACTCGTTTCAGCACATGACCTGGTTTATGGGTTTTGATTGGTTAACGGAATGTTGGGCGATGACTCGTATGAGTCATTGATGGATTTCGCGCTATGACTCACTATGAGTCATAGAGGTTTATGTAGCGCGAGGTGATGAGTCACCAGGGTTAGGGTTGTGAGAAGATACCTATATAAGGCGCTTGGTTCAGACCAAGGGGTAGGCCACACGAACCATCTCTCCTCCACCTCCGGCGATTGAAATCTCAACACCACGGGAAATCATCGTCACTATCACCCACCCACCTCTCTTCCCCCATCATGGCTACTGCCTAGGGGTTGACGTTAAGCCATCTACCCTCCTCTCCTGAGGCACGCATGCCTCCCCTCCTCGGGGTTCTCGTTCCTGTTCGTCGTTGACACC
>Ga0307517_10007926_pt1 | contig 15349 bp, 15 predicted proteins | sample 23_EM_MG_FD_194515 | JGI IMG/M metagenome (GOLD analysis project Ga0307517, IMG submission 194515) | Populus trichocarpa ectomycorrhiza microbial communities from riparian zone in the Pacific Northwest, United States - 23_EM | ecosystem: Host-associated > Plants > Roots > Unclassified | place...
CCTTTTTGAGATATTTTGGAGAGAAAGATATTTAAAGAGTCCTAATAAACCCTGTGTTAAAATTTGAGGATGCGGCAAGGTGATATGGGGGAGTTAGGGAACTAGTTTTCCAGATTGAGCCAGCTGAAGATCATGTGATGTTGTTCTGCTCTCAAACCCACTGATACCAAAAGGACGACGATATATCCTCTTCACAATGTAAATTTTTTTCAATTAGTCTTCTTTGAACTAAATATATATACTTTGTCCCCAAGAAGTATAAAAACACCTACTTCGTCGAGTCCAATCGACGCGACGATAATTAGAACTCCGTACTTTACATAAGCATTTTCTGACACGGTTCGAAGGGCGTGGTAAAAACAGGACTACTCCGCACACGTCATCTTCTGAGACTTCCCCGCTATCCTTGACGATTATTCATGAGAATTGACCGCCATGTACATTTGGATTCACCAGGAAAGACCAATTTTCTCTTTCAAATTCGACGCTCTTATAAAACCCTCTAGGTTCTAGGCGCAAGATCGGAACAGTGAGCGGATTTTAAATTTCAAGGCAACGCGTAGTCACGCTATTGCCGTCCGTGCATGCTTTTCCTTCAACCACTGCTACACCCGAGCAAGCTTCAGCGAAGCGTTAGTACGTCCCCCAAGTTTTTCACTTTCACAGCTGGTAACCTCTCCTTTTTGATTCAGTCTGTTAGCAATGCCGTACGATGGCTCGCTTTCTGAGCTCGACGACGGGTACCGTCGTAAAACAACTGCACATTCTTTTTTATCTTTGCACATCGGCGATTGCTCTCGGTGTTTAGAACATCTAAAACATCTCGAGGATTCGACTCTCGCCTTTTCTCAAACGCCGACGAAATCTAAGGCACCCCTGAGCGGAAGACGCACGTTCGTAGATGGGATATGCGTGGGCAAAAGCCTTCAGTTGGAAGAAGATAGGATTATCATGGAAAAGCATCGGGGAAAATTACATTTGTTGAAGGAAAAATTTTTAAAAGGACGCAGTCAGATGTTAGCGGACATCGCGACAGAATTTGCTGTGTTCCAGACAGAGTTGGACGACATCTGTGCGATGGCGGATATGGGAAGAGGCAGCTCTGATGAACAGGAATTTTTATCCGAAGAGTACGTGTTTATTTCATGCTCTCCTTTTCGTCTAATTTATTTATGAGGAGTTCGGGCAGGGATGATGAGATCAACGAGTACGGTGAGAAAGGTGATGGCAAGGACCGCAAGGGTGTTGTGGAATCCGACGAGGAGAATGACGAAGTGGAAGAGTGGAATTCGTCGGAAGAAGCAGATGATGAAGAATCTTCATGTGAGGGGCAAGGCGAAGAGACTGACATCTCGAGTGAGGGCGAAGAAGGATATGTCCAGAACAAAGCTGGCATTCATACCAACATGATACATGTGGGTGTGGATGCGGACGACGAGCAATCTGATTCAAGGTATTCTGATTTTGCCTCTATGAAATTATCCCGTTCATCTATCCCTTAAGCGATAGCGAAACCGACAATCGACTGTCCCCCAATTGCTCCGGAGAGATTGTTCTCCAGTGCGGCTATATTGACTTTGTGTCTAACGATGACAGCGGCGAAGAGGACGACCCCACCATCGAGGTCCTCGCTGAATTAATGGAAGAGGCACGCGAACCTGGAAATTTCCACCAGCTGGCCTCGGTAAAGCGGCACGTTCAATATGCACAACAGATGGGCAAGGATCAAAGAACATTGGCACAGTCATACATTCTCCATCATTGGCGCCGTCCCCGTACTTCTTTGCTTCTCCACCGCCCTACTCCGGAACTATTCGTGGACGCATCGCAATTTGGGATAGGCCTCTATCTGGGCACCCGTTGGTTGGCATGGACCTTCCTCCGTAGACATCCGGCAATCAAATACGGTCCCGACGGCAATATCGACCCTTCGTGGGCAGAGCTTATCGCCGTTGAGATCGGTATATACGTCGTTGTCGCAGAAGGATACCAATATGCCCCCATTTCTATCTGGTCTGATAATATGGGTGTAGTGGAAGCGTTGACACGGGGGGGCTGGACTACGAACCATGATCTTGGTCGTATTGTAGGTCGTATTCTGCGTCTGTGCCGTACGCATTGTTTGGATGTGAATCCAAAGTGGATTCGGTCGAAAATGAACCCGGCGGACAAGGCTTCCAGGGGCATGTATCCGCCGAAAAAGATGATGCTTAGTTACCCATCGATTTTTCCATGGCGCTTGAGCAAATTTATGGCGGGTGTTGACTCAGATGTGAGTGCTTTAGCCATCCCCGACTTTTCTGGATGACTAATTCTGATCGTGCGTACAGTAACCCACCATCAAATGAATCACGTCTGCATTCGCCATTTCTTTATCGATAACCACCATCCTTTACCTGCTAATAACTTCCTAAAATCTTGACCGCAGCGCTAGAAGCTAAGAATACGACGAGTGACCTCCCACGCTGTCGTGGAAAGCTGTGTTTCACGTGGCCATCTCTCGAAAGGTATATAAATCCCCATCTTTCCCCCCCATTTCTTCCTATCCCTTAAGTCCTCCAACGGTTCAATCTCGGAAGTGGTCACCCCACCCCCTCATATCCCGGTGGACGCCATGCAGTATTGGGAACCTACTCCCTCCGAGGAGCCTGTTCTTGAACCTCTGTTTCCAAGCGGTTTGCATTGGTGGGATGAGGTGGACGCTGTAGATTGCCATCAACGTCCGGGATTCCGTCTCCTGGCGGGGAGTGACTTGGATGAAATCCAGCGTAATGTTGTAGTGTCGAAATTGAACTTGTGTGACGCGGATTCATCTTCGGAGAGTTGTGCGGATGAAAAGGGTAAACAGAATGAGGTTGAGGACGATCATGGTGATCATGATTCTTTCCGGAGAGATCCTGCTGATAAATTTTCTTTCAGACCCTGACAGAGATGACTGCTCTCCAGTCGTCGATGATGACGGAGATGATGACTATGAAGACGACGTTCCAAAGTGGAATCATGACGATTCATTCAACGATGCCTTTAACCTTGCTAAATCCAAACGTCGCAGGCGCTTCCTCACCCGTCGTAAACGCGCCTTCAAATTAAATCGCAACCGCACCGTGACCGCGGATGGCGCAGACGTCACGGTCCCCGGGTCCTGGACCAACTATGTCCACCAGCTACATGCCACCGGCTTCGACTTCAATCCCTATTTTGACCCCAATGTCAGCATTATTCATCTCTCCTCTCTAATGCACGCTGCACACTCACCTGGCGACATTGACGCGCTACGCCGGGTGAGGTGCCTCATTCAACACGCGGAACAAACTCCCAGGGAGAAGCGAACCGCTGCGCAAGTGTATTTGTTCAAGCACTGGCGCAGCCCTGCCTGGGCTACGCCCCCGACCCCATCCCGACCGCTACCCTCTCCGGCAAATTCATCAATTCCCACCCCGTCCACGTCCCCAAGATCACCCCCGGCTCCCCTCTCATTATCACCCGCTTCGACGCGCTTCATTCCAGAAATATTTGTCGACGCATCGGGCCTTGGTATTGGTTTCTGGTTCCAAGGGTCTTGGCTTGCCTGGACATTCAAATCCCCTCGTTCCAACCCGAATATCCCCAAAGGGTCCACCGACAAGATTATAACATCCTGGGCGGAGCTCATTGCCGTGGAACTTGGTATTCTCACTCTCATCGCCGCGGGATACGACAACACCACCATCGTCGTCCGTTCTGACAACATGGGCGTTGTTCAAAAGTTGGTCCAGAGGAGATGGAAGGCAAATTTTGGCCTCCAGGATGTCATTCAACGCATTTTAGCCATGTGTGAGGATTTCCGGCTGGTGTTGGAGATAACATGGGTTGCTTCGAAGAATAATCCCGCAGACGCTCCGTCTAGGAAGGTGTACCCACCGAAGGACAAGATTTTTAGTACTCCACCTCCTCTTCCGGACTATCTGAATGCAGTGCTGTGGGAGGTTGCCGAGTAATGTTGACTCAAGGACCCTTACGGCCTTAGCCTCCTCGACCTTATCATTTTTATTTCGACTCGGACCCAATTTCTCAACCTCCTTCGTTATGTTGTATAATTAATCGCGCAATGCCATTATTTTTCAATCAATGAACTTTTCGTCGTGAACCACTGGTGACACCAGGTCGGCTGATCCGCAATAAGTGATTTCCGCGGGAACATCTTTTTGGACCGGCGTTAGTGCCTCTTTCTCTTCCATCTACTCATCTACAAGTAGCGTCATTGTACTATCCTGAAGAAATATATAAAATTGAATGTGCCTTTCAATGAAAAGCCACTCAGTGTGGCGTACCGTAAATATTCTGCTGAGAGACGGAAGCGAGCATAACTTGCACGATTCCCATCTAGCGACCCATGATTCTCTTTGACTTCATGGATGAAAATATTAAGGATGTTGAACCTCGGGGCTCAGATGAGTCTGAGCCCTTAACACAAGCATCGTAGACAGAGCTTTCTTTCGATGTTCATTTCATCTCGTGTCTGTCTATTCTAATTTCTAAGATATGTTCTGCATCACGCGAAACTGCTTACAGTGAGAATGTACAATACAACTACTTGAAAGCCTAACACCCACTCAGGTAGTGTTGAGATCGAGGATGTGACTACGATCTATGGTTTGACTTCGAACGTGTACTGCAGGTACTCTGGGTTCGTGGGATTGAGAATGTGAAGTAGATATAAAGGTTGTTAGTCGGAAATCACCATCGTCGCCGGGTGGGAAGGCGTCGGTATTGTGTACAGTTGGGCGTTCAACCTTGAGAAGGCGCAAGCTCAGTATGAGGCGGTAAGTCTTTGCATGATTCGGATGGGAATGGCATGAGGAAATGGAAGTACAAGTGGCAATAGAGAGGAGGGGATTTGAATGTCAAATATCGATCAGAAGGAGAGTAAAGAAGTGCTTACAACTATCGATATGATGGTCATGGGCCATTTGAAAGAAATACACAGGGAATTTTAGCGATCAGGGTCGACTCAAGCAAGGGGGAGGAAATCCGAAGGAAACTGCTTAGTTGGGCAATGTTGCATCCAAATTGGGCGAAGGTGAATATAAGCGGATGTACACATATGAATGTAACCGACGGATTAGATGTCCTCGACGCGAACGAGTAAGGCAGGACAACCGCTACGATTGCTTAAAGAGGGGGGAATCAGTTCTAGGACAGAAACAATTTCCAAATACAAAGGAAACGATGGAGATGGGGAGATCCATGAACATAAGTACCACAAAGAAGGACGAACGTCCAAGATCCTTCATGTACTACACGATTAACGACGACTGCTCGCCCGTGAGCGACATTCCGCTTGACAAAAGTCGCTGCCCATAAAGTTCCGTGGGCGAGGACAATTGCCACTCTACAAACGCGGTTCATGAGAGAATTCAATTTTTTGGTAACAAAGAGGTCTAGGGTTGAATGGATCCTTCGACTCAACCGATGAATGGCGTCTCAGATGGGATTGTTCCGCACAATCACGCATGTGGCTAGGGCCATTTGGGTGAGGATCGGGATCCATACGATTGAGCCCAGTCGTCGAAAGGATCAGCAACGAGGGTGGTGAGCTCTTTGGCAATATTATTGTGGGCCTGCCCAATTTTGCGATCGTTTTGATACAGGGCTAGGACTAGGGGAAGGTCAATGTTGAACGTTGAATGTTCGAACGACTTGCCAGTGAATGAGAGAAGACGAACCTGGAGAAAAAGTACCGTATCTAGGATAAGCACCTGCGCCGAGCAGGTCACTATCAAGAGGAAGTACCAGGCTTGGCAGACTTTCTGCCGAACAGGTGCGTGAGATAGGAAAACGTGCAGGAGGATGTAGTGAACACTGGGTTAAAACAATTGGATTCTCGTTTAAGTAGGCAATCAGGCTTACATCTCGGCGGATAGTGTGAGGTATCGCGCGGTAAGGTAGAGCACCTGCACTTTAATCCCATCTCGCGCCCTAGGGGTCAATGGGACCGTTAGTGTGAGTTATAAATGGTCTGCAACTCCCCACGTACCTCCATATGTGGTTGTACTCGTCTTTGAATGTCAAAGCATGATCCAAGATAAGGAAGAGCAGAGCTGTAACTGGAGAAAAAGATTGCATGAAGACCAGAAATGGGACAATGGAAGAAGGAAAGTTTACGAGACGAGTAGTGACGTGTACGGAAAGCTCCTTTGGTCAGGATGAAGGTCCCATCTTTAATCATCTCTTCTTGCTCGAGTTGTGGTTCTGTGAGATGGGAGAAGACAGGCGGAGCTTTCTTATGAGTGGCGAGGTGGTCATGAAGGAGGGAAAAAGACGGATGCTTAGGACTCAAGTCCTCAGTTAAACTTGAGGCCTTGAGGGGTCGCTGAATGTACCCAGGGACGTCGAGTTATGGCTGCCCATCAAATTCTTTAAACCAGGGATAAATTGTCAGTGAGCGTCTTTATAACTAAGAAAACACGCTACCAGAACGGATAAACCGAAAAACAGAAACTGGGGTGAAATTTGAATGACAAAGCCAACCTTGTTTATTTGGTCTAATCTTGCGGGTACTTATATGTAATTGGAAAGAGAGAGCATTGAGAAAGTTCCTCTTGATTCGTGGGAAGTTAGCTCGGGCCCCGAGAGTCTTATCCGGATAAGTACCCCAGGATTTCTGCGATGCCATCAGGATTCAGGGATCTCTCTGTCCAACATGACCCCTCAGGAATCCCCATTTATCGCTGCCCAGTAGATACCAAAAATCACATTCGTAACAGAGCATAAAAAATTAATGAATTAGTCTGCATTGACCCACGGTTCCTTGGGTATATCAATGTTGGCCAAGAAAACCACGAACAGCTGGTACGAGCGTCGACCATGAATCCTCACTAGTTCATATCAATCTGGTATCGCCTGTAAACAATGAGGATTGACTATAAATCCTTAAAAAGATCTGTCAACAGATCCACCACTATTACGCGGATAGATAAACTTGAAGGCCGGTCCAATATGGATTCCTCCACGGTACATAGCAGGAAGAAACCCGTCCGGAAAATATGGTCATTATTGTTCATCAAAAAGTCGAGTAACTTCATCTGAGCATCTTCCTTCCAGATGAGCAGTGCTGCTGGAGTGTTTTGACCTCGAGCGATGGATAATGTAGAGGAATGTTAAGGAGGTGCAATATTCCGTTGTCTTCCAGTACACCCATTATGCACGGGAATCCAATTTCGAGTCCTTGAGCCCAAAGGTAGGACTCGTGAACTCGAAATATCGGAATGCTGGAATTAGAAAACCTATGAGCGGCAATTAAAAACGGTGGATTATCCGATATCCTCGTATTTCGTGCGTATTTCTCCTCACTATCTCGTCAATGAAAAACAGGCCCTCTCTACTCGCACCCATTCAACGTGCGTTGGAGATGGACATTTTAGCTTCAAAATTCCAGATTTCCTTGATCCCTAGGTCATGATTCATTCGCATACTCATTCTGAATCCACGACATCAACGACGAGAAAAAAAGGCACTCTCATTCGTTATAATTGCCATCTAACTGGTCACCTCTATAGTAATTAGTAAAACAATGGGCATGACAATTCTTGTAGAGGAAATCCGCACTGGATTACAGTTCGGTAGCCTTTGATGGCAACAAAGAAGCCGCTGGCAATCAATCGATCAATCAATATGTGCTTAAGTTTTCGTCAAGACGTCAACGGAACGCCAAGAGGGTTAGAATGATTTACAAAAGGATCGATACCATGGAAAAGGTATTACAATTCCAGTCGCACAAAATATTTGTAATTATTATAATAAGTTATATTACATAGATAACCAAATTCCCGTTCGATTGGTCGGTGTATCCATACCACTCAACTACTTAATGAGCCATGGCGAGATAGAGAACAGCTTATCCCTAAAATTGAAGTACACAAGTCATTCAGGCCCTACCACCACCATGAAAAGAAGTAAATCCTACTCTATGTTCCATACATCTTCCTGAGAACGCCTGGGAAAGTACGAGATTCTGTCCGAATGGACGCGGAGGCGGAAGTCAGGGCACAGTATGTGGGAGAATATGGAACCAACATGTGTCTATGTACATAGCAAAATACTCGCGTACCTTAGACAGCGTTCCCATGGTTCATTGAACCGTGGTAGATTTGTGATCACATGGGGCTTTCGGAGTGATTCGGTGGGTTTCCGTGGGAAGCGGAGGAGCAAGGCCGGAAGGGGGGAAAGGTTATTATTGGCTATGTAACAGGAAAAGAAAGGGTGAGGTGAGGGAGGGTTTGGGGAGGGGTAGACGCGTAGACGTTCCCGAACCCGAACTTCGAACTCTTTGGGATAGCCGCTGATGGTTAGGAAATTGCCAGTTCGATCCGATTCCCGACGGTTTCTGAAGACTATCACGGTTAGTTCCTACAATTGCCTTCCTCCATACCACCAGAATTGCGAGCGCAGGACGGCCATGATTGGCGTGCACGAGCAATAGTAGAAGTGGCAGGCATTATTTGAAAAAAAAAAAAAAATCGTCCCCCCACCGCGAATACTGCAAAGACAACTCCCATTATCTATGAGCAAGAGGGTGAACAGGAAGAGAGAACAGGCTTCACGCCGCGTTGAGTTTGACATTGAGCACCTACTGATACCGTTATTTCCTGACGAAGGTTTTTCAATTTGCTGAGTACTGGGAGGGTGGAGGGCGTCACATTCAGTTGACAAAAACCCAGGGTACGAATACTGTTTAGATTCACAGATAAGATAAGAATGGTTGTGATGGGGATCATTCCATCGCGGGGTCCGCCGATTTTCGATGAAGAATACCATTGCATCTTCGATAACACCATGAGAGATATTTTGGTCCCACGAAGCTCTTCAGAATGATTTCGGGTTGTCCACTGCGTTGATGAGAATGAAGGAAGTGATTGTTCGTGGTGACGTCTGTACACAATTCAGACGAAACAGGAATATATCAAGATCATATACCAGCTCCAGGCCCACATTCAAGAACAGGGGTAAAGTGGACGGTGTTGCCAGAGTATTGGTACTGATAATTGGATATTAGTGGATAGGGGGTGATTATTTAGCAAATTTCCCCTCGAACGATCCAACACTGGAAGGGCGAGAGAAGTCTTAAGCTCCGGGGGGCTCCATTCAAGGGTACTGATTCTACGAAATTTGACCGAGTTATTTAAATGCGCCACACAGTGATGGTTCCGATATGATCGACGGCCTACAATTAGCGTTTTCCAGTGTTGAGATCAAGGGTGACTGTCAAATTGCGGAAACGGCACAGATATAAATAACGGGATCACGTCTCACTCCGGAACAAAAAGAGGGCAACTTGAATAGAATAGCCAACAATGATCGTGCATACCAGGGTGCGAAATGGAACAGTAGTTCTAATAATCGCGTTCTTCCAAACTTAATCGGAAGAGGAAAGGTGAATCTATGTGCCGATATAGGTTGTTTTGGCGGCGCACCATGGGGGAAAGACATATATGGGTTGGTAGGTGCTTGGAAGACGATCACATGTTTTTTTTAATACTATGATTGAAGTCAATCATTACATAATGGCGCATGTGGTTGCCAATCGAAAGTGGTCAACAGGCGAGATGATTTAACAATCACAAGCGGGCCATCCAAATCATTAAAGAGAAGTGCATTAAGCACTCTCCGAGGAATTTCGGGGATGTCTTATCTTATTTTGGGGTGCAAAACGCAGTTAATTCGAATGGAACGGGAATGGCGTTCAAAATGAAAGTGTTCTATTAGAAAGTTAGTCGTCTATGGGGACATTGGATATATTAACGGAGGGAGAAGGAGTGCTCGGGGATGTGTCTAATTGCAATTTGCTGCTCAGAAGGACCTTCGGGAATAAGTACATAATTAAATTCTTCGAGGGATAAAGGGAACCCTGTCTTGGGATGAGGACCCAGAAAGTTTATTATCGAAGCTCGGAAGACCAACCTCGAAAGCCCGGCTCATTTTCCGATGGTAGGGTTGAAAATCTACTGTGTCGGGTAGCAAGCCTTCGTTTCATTTTCGACGATGGATTATTGATCGCAATTAGAGAATTTATTTATATTCATGAGACTTTACTGGGGGAATAATTAACAGTAATTGCAGGGCAATAATACAAAGATGATACCGGGCGAAGCTCGAGCGAAGCCGCACGGGGCCGGATTTAAGCAGGGGACAATCAAGATGGAGAGAGGTAGAGGGTAACCCAGTGAGTCAATTGACCTAGTACAAATGCGAATGCGCGACTCGTGCGTAAAGTTGTTTTATTTCCTCTGGAGCCTCAACCTCAAGAGTAGGACTACCTTGGGACCATCTACCGACGACAAATTATCGACTCGACTGAGGAGGCTCTCGGCCCTGATCGATCACGTATTATCCGATGATAATTACCTACACAAGAATTTACTTGCATAGCCACTCACAGAATCCCATTCTTGCTTACCTGCAAACATATCGCCGTCGTTGGACTAGAGCGTTTTGTTGTCTAAAACTTGCATGCGCTCAAGGTGCCACGCTGCTTTGACAAGTTCATGGATGGCTTACGAGTGACGAAAATGGTCGAGTAGATAGTTTGTACGCTCGTTAGCGGCTTAAGCGTTTAGGCAGCCGTATCCCTTTCTTTTGCCTGTCTCATTTTCTTTGTTTGTTCTCTTGCCATCCTCAGAATTGCAATTTCCCCCTCTTAAATTCATCTGGTTTTTGGAGAGATTTCACTACTTCCTCATCCATGGGTCCCTTATTCTAGGCTCTTATGTCTCCGGGAAGACTGGGATTGATCTATGCTTTCCCTGGCGCTTTGAGAGTGAATCCTTACCGATTGGGATGGAAATGGAGTGTCTCTGATCCAAACGACCCATTTTATTGAGGTTCACAAGAGTGCGGTGGCACAATTGTACGCGGTATCAGTGTCCCGTCGTGCGTACCTTGTGCACGTTGGTATGAGTCACTTCGGTGCTCGGAAGGTACAGCCACAAGATCACGGAAAATTCAAGTCCGATCCAAGTGAAGGCAAATGAGGGTTCAAGAACTCCAGTCTGCAAGTCATAACACTGGAGGCAAAGGCCAGGGCAGTTCATTTTGAACTGCCGTTGACTCCTTTGTCCGGCAGTTTGTTGCAGTTGCTAGGGCAGTGAATCGAGCAGTTGGACAGGTGGTTATGTTTTGGCCATGATGCATACACGATCTTTTGTTGGAATCCTCTGAGCCTTTATCACATAAAAAAAATATTATTAAAAATTTCTGTGAGCTAAGCACCCTAGAACACCACTGAGCCTTTGTTCAAATTGCCTTTGACACAGCCTTTGGAACTGCGACAGCAACTACCTTTGAAACTGCCCATGCAAGTACCGGCTAAGGGATTCAACGGCAGTTCAAAGTGAGGTGCCATTGCTTTTGCCTCCGGTGTAGGTGCGTGCATCAATGAGCGGGGGATTTATTCCTACTTAAGTGTGAGGGTCAGGTCTTCGGATCATGGTCGCTAGTAGGTACTTATGGGCTTTCTAGCACAATACGGACTCTCGTACATATTATTCTTTCGCTTTCTATGTACTGACGGACTTTGTATTTACTTCATGCCAGTCACTCTCGGACTCTTTACATACGTTCCGGCTTCGGGTTTCACTCCGAGTTTTGGTATCCTTGCGGCTTCGTCGAATCAACGCCAGTTTTCGGGCACTCGCTCCCTCTCTTCGTTCGTCCACTCGTCCACTGGCCTCAAGACCTCGAAGCAACGGACCTCAAGCCCTGCCTTGCCCGTTACATTAAGTTCGTTGGAGCTCTGACAGCATGTGATCATATTGAATTCCCAACCTGGTAGTAACCGTTCCTCTCCTCCACATCGTTGAGCTCACTCGCACTATAGCACCCTATGCGGGGACGTGATATTCTCACCGCTGTCCTCGCAAGCGCGATAGGGTTGTTCTTTGGCCGTTCCCCTCATCGAAACACCTGGCGCAAACTTGCTCGTACTATAGCACCGTATACGAGGACGCGAAATTTCCACCGCCAGACCTTCCTGCGCGCCCAGTCACACTGGCGGGTTTTTAGTATAAGCCAGCGCTGCCTTAGTTGCACCAGCTCTCTCATGGCTTTGTCCATGAGGCCAACGCCTAGCAGGTGTAGCCCTCACTGACTGTCTCCATGCCTCCTGCATCTCTACCCTGCTCTTCATCTCAATTTTGTTTTTCTGGAGTTGCAGGTGGATAATGAGTGACATGTTATTTGTTGCAACTGCTGTGGTAAGTTATCCATGTTTCCTTTCGCCCAACCTATAGGCTGATCCAAGAACATTCATCGGCACCCTCTACCAGGTTCATACTGTAACCCGCCTCAACTGCGCGTGGATCTTTTTTCGAGGAGGACGGTGAACCTGAATCGTGACCCATTCAGATGTGTCGCGCGTTCACATTCTGGGTGACAGTCAATTCTACCGCTGACGAAAAGAAGCTATATTTTCCGAGGACAACTGGGGGTCCCAAAAAATATCGAAAGCGAGATTCCGTATATATTCGTTCTCGCGTAGTGCTCTGCTATCGACCTCTCCGTGACATTTATCCACACGCCAGCAGGACCCGTCACCAACGATGGTATTCTTTATGAATCCTTTTCGTTATCTGATTTCGAGGAAGTATTTTACAAAGGAATCAAGAAACTGTGTCCACTTCCCAAGCCCGATTATTTACAGGCATAGACCAACTGTAGCCATGGCTGGGAGTTTTCCTTGTTAAGATCACCTTTATTTAATAATTGTTCTTTCTAGCCACCCTAATGACGATGGCAACGGTATCATAGACAACTACACCAGGGCTTTCTCGCTCCTAAAAAAATTACACACATAAAGGTAACCTCGAAGCACCAGGATGAATTTATATACTTATATATATATTCTGTCAAATACTCGCTCTCTTTCTCGAGCTCGAGTTACTGACTCCTTCCTCCGGACCAGCCATTCCGGGCATATCGCTCGCAATAGTATATACCCATCTCGCGAAAAGATGGAGATCGCGTCGTTTGCAACATAGATTTGTCGATGGCGTCCAAAAGGCTCTGGGTCCTGAAATCGCGATTTGTATGAGTCATCTCATCCCGCCTGGAAGTCGAAACCCGTTGGCCCCAGCATATCCGGGTCATCTAGCAGCGGCTGGGGATGATAATTATCCCTCTGCACCAGATCGATCTCCCATTCTTGAGTACAACAACGATCGAGCCCGGGGAAATCATCATACTCCTTCCTCGCAATATACATTGCCTCCCGCTTCATCTCGGTTCGTGTAGGCTCCGCCATGTCGTCGAAACGCTTCCATTCCAACGCACGATCCCATAATGTCTTCCCCCCGTTAACGATGTCCCGCCATTCCATCCTGGGCAAACGATAGTCGGGAAGAAAGATGAACCGCTTGTCCTTCAAACACTCCGCGAGCCATGTCGTCCATGAGTGGTAATTTGGGTCGTCGATGGTATCAAAATTCATGATAAAGACGAGAGATTTTAGTTTGGTGCATACTTCGAGGGCTGATTTGAGCGAGGCGGCGAGGTTACGGGCAGTGGTTGTTGGGATACTGGAACGTGTACTGACGGCAAGGTGGGTTAGCGATGGGAGGTCGGCCACTGTAGAGTACCGATGTCCGTGGGTGATGGATGTATAGAAGTGTGTCACGTCCTTGAATATGGGATCGTAGTAGTTGACGAGATGGGGGCTGCCGTAGTGCACGAGCAACATAACCGTGGGATGGATCGGGTTCTTCCTCAACCAGAACGCATTGGAGGAGAGGTTTTGTCCAGTTATAGCTAGCTTTGTGAGACTTGTGAATACCGGCGCGACGCTCGCAAGAGCCGTCTCGAGAGAAGGGCGCTGGGAGTTCACGGCAAGGACCCAGGTATCGATTTTGTACGTTGAGAGCACCCGAGGCATGCAGTGTAGTTTGGATTTGAGGGCAGGAATATAAATTTTCCTCTTTGGAAGGAGTGTAGTGGTGAAGTTGTTGATGTGTTCTGGTCGGAGCATTACGACGTGGCGGAATAGGATGGGTAGAATGAGTACATTGAACTCGTTCGAGATGAGCCGAAGATAGTGGGCTCGTGTAACGTCCATTCTTGCTAGAAAGAGCATAATTTCGCGGATAAGTTCGGGAGGTAGTTGACCCCATATATGTGGCGACAAGTTAGACATCCTAATATCCATACGAGATCGAAGGATAAGTCTTCGAGAGGGATTGTTTTTAGAACCAAGTCATTCTGCTTACTCTTAGACCTTGAAAAATCTTGCGATTACACGACTTATTGCGCGTTTTTCAAGCTTTGAGGATTGAAGGGTTCAATTGGCACAGATGTGGAGGACAAAGAGTGGGTCGGAGAGTAATTGGACCAGGTTCTTGATAGTTTTCTTCACACGGCTCAAAAGTCACACATGACTTTGATAACGCGTGCGGTTGGCCCATGGGCGCAAATATTTGAATAATGGAGACTCCAAGGGCCGCAATATATAGGTCAAATATTCTTTCTCGAGAAGCATCGGGCAAATTTCATCATATGTTCTTGTGAATGGAGTCCAGATAAGATAAGATAACGGTGTATCTAATCAATAATCGGGACGAAGTCTCCGCTGTTTCGCAAACAACTTGCCTTATGCATTCATAACCCAGAAACTGGGTAAAGATACCATGGGAACTTTGTTTCCCTTTCGCTACTAAGAATTCCCCAAGGTTCTCGCAGTGACAAGTTCCATTTCACTTCCCGTTAGGCGGGACTCCTTGTTAATAAGATGTCGGGACCGTTCATGCATCCGGACGGAACATGTTCATTAACGATCAACTTGGTGTTAAGCGGGTGGCGCTGAAATACATACGTTACAGAACTCTGCACGGGTAAGCATACAAACGGATCTTGAAGCGCTAATGAACGCAATCCTCAAGCAATCTTCCGACGCAACATTTACCGAGGATGGAAGTTCCGAGGATACTCACCCCAAAATGGATGTTGCCCACTATTATGATAGGAACTGTAAATACGTCTCTTGCTTTCATCTCGATAATATGCCACCCAAGATCTGCAGACGCCAGCCTCCAGGGTGAGGACGACATGATAGATAAATTCAAAATACAAGGGCGAAATAAATATGGGTTAAGAAACTCGCTCCCTATCTAGTGACGCAGGAGTTAGCGGATCCGTTAGGCACAACGCCCGGAGACTCCAGACCGCCGATCAAGGCAAGGGCGGACATCGACATCGACAATAGCCGGCGACCATCGGAATTCACCATTAAATTGCGGGGAAGGGTGCCCAGTGGGAGATCTATCTAGGTTCGTTCCAAGCCCCTTCTGCTTGGTGCTACAAACAAAGCCGAATACGGATGTTTGTT
>Ga0307517_10007927_pt1 | contig 15349 bp, 11 predicted proteins | sample 23_EM_MG_FD_194515 | JGI IMG/M metagenome (GOLD analysis project Ga0307517, IMG submission 194515) | Populus trichocarpa ectomycorrhiza microbial communities from riparian zone in the Pacific Northwest, United States - 23_EM | ecosystem: Host-associated > Plants > Roots > Unclassified | place...
AAAATGAGCGTCATCAATGCGGTCAGAAACAAACTCATTCTCCGCATTTTCGCCTGCGTCAACCAAAACAGACACTACGAAAAAAATTATCCTAAATTACTTGCATAGATCATAGAAATCGAACCTAAAGGTGGGTAGTGTGTTGGGGTAGGTGAGAAAACTTATGCGCCTTGCATAGTCTGCATCCCGCTTATAGAAGATTTCTCTTCACCCCCCTTCCATTGCCTCTACCGCTCATCGAAATGACAATTGGGGTTAGATAAATAGGCTGTCACATCCTGTCACCATCATAGGGGCCATGTGACGGATGGACGGTACACCCAACCAATCACTGTACAAACACAGTCTTTATATTTACAAACTCATGAATCCCAAACATACCCAATTCGCGGCCATAACCGGATTGTTTGATGCCGCCAAAAGGCAATCTTGGGTCGGATTTAACGAGTGAATTGACAAAACAGGAGCCTGCCTGTAATTGGGTTGCTGCTATCTTTTCTCCCTTTTCAATATTCTTTGTGAATACTGCTGAGCCTAATCCAAAAGTACTGTCATTGGCTATGCGGATGGCATCGGCTTCGTCTTTGGCTATGATGATAGCAGCTACGGGTCCAAATAATTCCTCATCATAAGCAGGCATACCGGGTTTTACTTTAGTGAGGATGGTTGCCGGGTAATATGCAGTTTTACCTTTGGGTAATTCTCCGCCTAAAATACATTTAGCCCCACTTTTTATGGACTGCTTCACCTGGTTATGCAATTCATTGCGCAAGTCGACACGGGCCTGCGGACCGATGTCTGTTGCAATATCAAGCGGGTTGCCTAATTTTTTAGCTTTCATTTTATCCAGGAAAAGTGCGGTGAATTCTTTTTGAACCGATTTGACTACAATAAACCTTTTAGCGGCAATGCAACTTTGCCCACTATTGAGAACGCGGCTGTTAACGCATATTTCGGCAGCTTTCTCCAGGTCAGCATCTTTTAATATGATATAAGCATCACTGCCACCTAATTCGAGAACCGTTTTTTTAATGAGTGACCCAGCTTTTTGTGCTACCTGCTTACCCGCATTAGTACTTCCAGTAAGCGTAACAGCCTGTATCAATGGATTTTCGATGATCTTTTCGACCAACATATTGTTAACTAACAGGGTCTGAAATACCTCATCCGGAAAACCGGCCTGGTGTACTACTTCTTCAATCGCCAAAGCACAACCGGGAACATTTGACGCATGTTTTAAAACGCCGCAATTACCCGCTGCCAAAGCAGGAGCAAGGAAACGAAATACCTGCCAGAAGGGGAAATTCCAGGGCATAATGGCCAAGACCACACCGATTGGCTGAAAACTAACAAAGCTTTTAGAAGCATCTGTTTCGATTAGCTGATCTGCCAGGTATTTTGCAGCATTAGCAGCATAATACTCGCAAACAGAAGCACACTTTTCAATTTCGGCTACTCCCTGGCTAATGGGCTTGCCCATTTCATGAGCCATTAATATAGCAAACTCAGTTTTACGGAGTTGCAAGACACCTGCCATGCTGATCAAAAGCCGGCTGCGCTCCTCGTGACTGGTATTTTTCCAGCTTAGCCACGCTTTATGCGTTTGGGCTATCTTTTGCTCAACCTGCTTTGGCGTATGCGCCCTGTAGCCTTTTAATGGTTTACCGGTAGCCGGATTTACTGAAATTAGGTTCATAACTGTTTACCTGTCAAATGTAAACAGTTTATGATTAAAATAGTTACGTCGGAATTATGGGTTACGAATTTGCCCGTTGCCTTGCACTATCCATTTATAGCTGGTAAGCTCCTGTAAACCCATCGGTCCGCGGGCGTGTAGTTTTTGGGTGCTGATGCCTATTTCGGCACCTAAACCGAACTGCGCACCATCTGTAAAAGCAGTAGAAGCATTTACGTATACCGCAGCAGCATCAACTTTATTCAGAAAAGCAGCAGCATGGTCTGCATTTTCGGTAATGATCGCCTCGCTATGTTTTGAACTATGGTTGGCTATATGATCTAATGCTTCATCAAAACTATTTACTGTTTTGATAGCCATTTTGAGAGACAAAAACTCGGTGCCGAAATGCTCGGGCTTGGCTTTGTGAAGCAGACTGGTTGGATAATGTCCTTCTAAAGAAGCATAAGCCTCATCATCGGCATAAATATCTACCCGTTTATCTGCCAGTGGCTCTGACAGTTTAGGCAGATCAAAAAGTCGGGAAGAATGAATGATCAGGCAATCCAGCGCATTACAAACACTTACACGGCGTGTTTTAGCATTAAAAACAATCTCACTTCCTTTTTGCATATCGGCAGTCTTGTCAAAATAAGTGTGGACTATACCTGCACCCGTTTCAATCACCGGCACTCTACTTTGCTGGCGAACGCGGTCGATCAGGCTTTGACTACCACGTGGTATCAATACATCGATATATCCAATAGCGTTTAAAAGTGCTTCAGTGGCCTCGCGTTCAGGTGGCAGCAAGATCGCTACATTTTTGTTTATGCCATGTTTTGCCAAAACATCGTGAATAACTGCAATGATGGCTTTATTGGAGTATTCCGCATCGCTTCCGCCTTTTAAAACACTCACATTACCGGTTTTAAAACATAAGGCAAATACATCAAAAGTAACATTTGGTCGAGCTTCATAAATAACTCCTACGATACCTAATGGCACACTGATCTTTTTAATATTCAAACCATTAGGCATGGTTTGCTCTGACAGAGTATGACCGAGTGGACTAGGCAGTTTCGCCACATTCACCATATCTTTTGCAATATCTTTTATCCTGGCTTCTGTAAGCTTTAATCGGTCATATTTAGGATCATTAATATCCATCCGGTCAAGATCCTTCTGGTTTTCCTGAAGCAAATGAGCTGTTTGAGCTACAGCAGCTTCTGCCAGGTCGTTTAATACCGCAACTATGGTTTCAGGCGAAACATCCACGATATCACGGCCTGCAATTAAAGCATCTTCAAAATATTTCTTGTATTCCATCACTCTGCTTAACTCTGTAAATAAAGATAATCATAATGTACCAGCGGTTTCTGGTTTTTCTGGCCGATCCTTTCCCGGGCTTTTTCCGATCCGTATTCTGCAATACCCAAACCGATCAGCTTATCGTGCTCATCAACCAGTTTAATAATTTCTCCTTTATTGAAATCGGCTACAACGTCTACAATACCCACCGGTAACAGGCTTGTGGCTTTGCTGGAGGTAAGCGCTGTTTTTGCCCCGTCGTTTACTTTTACAACCCCGGTAGCATAATGCACGGAATGCGCGATCCATTTTTTCTTGCCAGATTTGGTCTTATCCGGTATAAACCTTGAATGTACCACTTTATCTTCCAGCACATCTGTCAGGATATTATCTTTTGTTCCGTTAGCTATGTGAACTGCAATGCCTAACTGGGCCACCTTTTGTGACATGGTCGATTTGGTGATCATACCGCCACGACCAAATTGAGATTTGCCCGAAGTGACAAATGAAGCCAGGTCGGGGGTAGTATTGTCGATCTCTTCTATCACTTTTGATTCCGGTAATTTTGGGTCGCCATCATAAATACCGTCAACATTAGTCAGCACAATCAATGCCTGCGCGTTGAGCATAGAGGCGATAAGTCCCGCCAGCTCATCATTGTCTGTGAACATCAATTCGGTGACAGAAACCACGTCGTTTTCATTTACTACCGGGATCACCTGGTGCTGTAAAAGCACTTCGAGGCAATTGCGCATATTGAGGTAATGGAGTCTGTCCCTGAAATCTTCTTTGGTAACTAGTATTTGCGAACACAGCATATCGAAAGCATCAAACAGGTTTGAATAGGTGTTGATCAGTTTTACCTGGCCTATTGATGCCAATAATTGCCGTGCAGCAACCGCATCTGACTTTTCAGATACCGTAATCATGCTGCGACCGGATGCTACTGCACCCGATGACACCAATATCACCTCTTTTCCCTGCTTTTTGATAGTGGCAATTTGTTCCACTAAATGACCGATGCGTTTCAGATCAGGTAAACCATCTTGTTGGGTAAAAACATTCGAACCGATCTTGATAACGATACGGTGGTAATTAAAGGCCATTACAGATATTCGTATTAAGCCTCAATATTACTAAATTATACTTAAAAGGCAGGGAATATTAGGGATTTTAACTGATAAATCCTTTCACATACTCCTTAGTTAATTCCTGTTGAGGGTTTAATAAAAGCTCTTCTGTTGGACCAAATTCAATGATCTTGCCCATATAAACAAATATGATATAATCAGAAACGCGGCGTGCCTGGCGCAAAATGTGCGTTACCAGTACAATGGTGTATTTTTGTTTCAGGTGGATAAAAAGATCCTCGATAATACTGGTCGAAACCGGGTCGAGGGCTGAGGTTGACTCATCACCTAAAATGATCTCAGGCTCAACGGCTAATCCTCGCGCCAGGCATAAGCGTTGCTGCTGACCGATAGATAAACGGGTTGCCGGTGCATGCAGACGATCTTTTACCTCGTTCCATAATCCTGTCGCCTTTAACTGTGTTTCCACAATTTCATCCAGCCCAACTTTCTTCGGACTCCCATGTAAACGGGGACCGTAAGCCACATTGTCATAAATGGACATAGGCAGGGGGTATGGTCTTTGCGAAAGCAAACCCATTTTTTTGCGGATATGGGTCACTTCTGCTTTCGGATCATAAATATTCTCTCCGTCAACCAATACCTTACCGGTAATTTTTACATCCGGGGTATCATCCAGCAAACGGTTAAATGACTTTAACAATGTGGTTTTACCACAACCTGACGGACCTATAATGGAGATCACCTTTTTGTTGGGTATATTGATAGTTATATCTTTTAGTATCTCATGATTGGCAATGCTGACATTTAAATGCTGGATACTGATATGCGGGTTATTTGTCATCGCTATTGAATTTTGTTTTTTGAAAACCTTTTAGCCAGTATTGAGGATAAAATGGTGATAATAAGAACTACGATTGTTAATATTAATGCCGAAGCATAAGCACGCCCCTGAACTTCTTCAACAGGACTTCCTAACTGAAAGAATATAGCCAGTGGCAGGGTAGCTGCAGGCTGATGCAGGGATGTTGGTATATTATCACTAAAACCAGCAGTAAATAATACAGATGCGACATCGCCTATGGCACGGCCAAAGGATAGGAGTATAGCAGTGAATATACCCGGTCTTATCTGCCGCAGAACTACTTTCGACATTTCCCAACGGGTTGCACCCAATGCTAATGATGCATCTTTTAACTCCCTGGGTACAGTGATGATCACTTCATCGAGCGTACGTACTAAAATTGGTATTACCAGTAATGTAACTGCCACTATACCACCCAATAAGGATGCTTTGATACCAAAGTAAACCATGATCAGGAAACCAAAGGCACCGTAAACGATGGACGGTATACCAAACAAAACATCAAAAGCAATACGTAAAGAATTGGCGATGAAATTCTTCCCGCCCAAATACATATTAATAAATATGGCAACGGGGATACTGACCAAAAGGCCTAATGCTGTAGCGCCTCCAGCTATATATAATGAACCAACTATCGCGTTTAAAACACCGCCCTCTTTGCCGATATAAAAGCCACCACCGGGTATCTTGGTGATCATATCCCAATTCATAAAGGGTACACCTTTATAGAATATAGTACCGACGATCAGGAAAAAGCTGCCTGCAACTATAATGATGGACAATAGCATCAATACTCTGAAAAAGTTCTCTTCTAATTTACGCCTGATCATGCTGCAAGTTTCCTTTCCAAGCGGGCTAGTATTACCCGTGATATGATGTTGAATAATAGTATTATGATGAAGAGCAATAAGGCTGCAAACATCAATGCCGAATCATACATCGGGATGGATAACATTTCGCCATAATTATTAGCGATCAATGCAGGCAGTGGGTAGCCCGGATCAAAAACAGAATGAGGTACAACTGCATTGTTTCCGCAGACCATCAATACGGCAATCGTTTCACCAAATGCACGGGAAATGGCCAAAACAGTAGCAGCTATGATACCAGCTTTAGCTTTGCGCAGGTATACTTTTTTAATGGTTTCCCACTTAGTGGCACCTAATGATAATGAGGCTTCTTTTAATTCTTTTGGAATGGTATTGAGTACTTCGCATACGATACTGACAATGAGTGGGAATATCATCACGGCTAAAACTACTCCACCAGCCAGTACACTGTATCCGGTTGAAAATTCGACAAAGTGCGGTGCTATATGGTTTTGTATCAGGGGAATGATGAATAGCACTCCCCAAACACCAAAAATTACCGGGGGAATACCCGATAAAAGATTTACGAATGGCACCAATATCTTCCTGACACGGGCAGGGGCATATTCAGTGATATAGAATGAGCTAAGCAGGCACAGGGGTAATGCAATAATGATAGCAATACCTGTTACCCACAGCGTCCCCATAATAAAAGGGAAGAATCCGAATAATCCTTTGAGTGGTTTCCAATCGCTTGAGGTAAGCAGTGTCCACCAGGAAGAATTGTCCAGTACAGGAATAGATTTATAATATAAGCCAATGCCTATTACCAATACTACCGAAACCGATAGTATAGTGAGTAACAGCATTATTTTTGAAAGAACTTTATCTTTTAGAAGTCTTAGTTGCATTATGGTTAGGTTGATTAAGTTGATTGGGTTGGATTAGGTTGATTAAGTTATAATGAGACAACTACTTAACCTAATCAACCCCTTAACCCAATCAACTAATTAGTTCACTTTTTTCAGCTCTTCTGCAATTTTTTGTTTTGAAAGAGCGATGTATCCGTTTTCGTCTACATATTTCTGACCTTCGCTCAGTACAAATTTCACGAACGCAACTAATTCCGGCTTGGTTGGTTTGCCTTTAAACAGGAAACCAAGGTTACGTGCCGGAGGCGAGGGATATTTTCCTGTACCAATAGCATCAGTTAGGTGATCTATGGTATCATAAAAGTTTTCGTCGGCATCGATCTTGCCATTGCCATTTACATCGATAGGCAAGGCATGAACACCCGCAACCTGTTTACGTGTTTTCAGATCGTACAAGTAAGCAAGGTTGTTAAAGCCGATACCCGTTACATCTTTTTTAACTGCCTGCGCCAGACCCGGATCACCGTAAACACCCACACCTAACAGGTCTTCCTGTTTTTTATTAAAGTATTTTGCCCACGTTTCGGCGGCACCTGCTGCATCTGAACGTGTATAAATATGGATAGGCACAGATACTTTTCCGCCCAGCTGATTCCAATTTTTGATGTTACCGGTAACGAATACGTTTAAGAATTGATCGCGTTTTACACCTTTAGCTTCCAATGCAGCAGCGTTAGGGTTTCCGGTATTGAAAGTAGGTACTACAGCATCTTTGGTCACATAAATAGTATAAGCCCCTTTTTTTACTTCGGCCGGATTGATATCCCTTGAAGCAAGACCGATATCTACCAACCCTGAAAGTGCATCAGTGATACCTTTACCTGCTCCACCGGCAGATATATTGAATACCACATTCGGGTGGATCTTTTTAAATTCCTGGGCCCATTTTACAGTAATAGGGTAGAGGGCAAATGCACCGGAAATGTTGATGGTGCCTTTGAGCTCATCTGCTGCCGGTTTATTTTCAACCTTTTTAAAGGAAGATAATGTAATAACTATACCTGTTATTGCTGCAAGTGATAGTATAGTTTTCGGGTTTAATAATATGCGTTTCATGTTCTTTGCGTTTGCTTTTTTAGAATGCGATCTGTAATTGGGCTTCGATTATGTTATTTTTGATTTGTGTAGTTTCTTCGTGTTTGTATAAGTAATCAACAGCCAGTTTTGTCCATTTATTGAACACAAAGTTTACACCGCCATTATAAATGATTGAACGGTCTGTTGTAACAGTCTTGCTTGGATCATAAGTATCATATTTAGCCACCAATTGCACCTGTGGGATCACAAAGTAACCAGCCTGTGCATACCAGCCATCGCGGTGAACAGGACCATCGGTACCATGCAGATACTCAGTTGTTATTGAAAAAGGACCGGTAACGTAGCGTGCATCAAAACCATAACGGTTGCGGGCTTGTGTAACCGGATTAGGCACTTTTGTAGTAGCTAGAGGAATATCTTCACCTTCGTATAAACTACCTCCTAAATCAAGACCTTTTATAGGGTGAATACCCAAACGTGCGGCTAAATCCTTGTGATTATTATTATCGGTAGTAGCGTTATAACCTGCGCCGTTGAATACACCGCATGTGTAATCGAACAGATAGAGGTCATTTACCTTAGCAAAACTTCCGCTCACCTGGATACCCAGATCCCGGCCATTCTGGTTACCGATAACATCTTTTGATCTTTCGGCCAGCGCCTCAACTACTTGAGAACGATCAATGAAATCTAACTGAGCATCAGACACCAGGCTTTCATAAGAAAGCGGCACTTTAAACTGACCGGCCTGTAATTTCAAGAAATCGGCAAACTTATAAGCCGTATAAGCATCGAGCAGTTTAGTCGTACCCGCAAACTCGGCATATACTTCATACGACCATTTATCGGTAATATTACCTTTGGCATCCAAACGGGCGCGGTGCAGGTCGAATGCATCATTTACACCGCTTTGCGCAAACCCCTGGTAACGGGCCTGTACCAAACCGCTTATTTGTAATGCACGGCTGCCAATAAATATATTATGCTGATTCTCTTTGTCTTTGTCGCGTTTTTGTTGCTCTTTTAATGCCAAGTCCGATCGTAATGAATCAGCTTCCTGCTGTGTTAATAAATTCTTTTTAATAAGCAGGTTAAGCAGTTCGTCATTTGACTGTGCTTTTGATATTATTGCTGAAAATAGGATAGCAAGAATTAGGAATGATCGTTTTAAGTAAAGTGATTTCATGTCAATGGTAAAGTTGAATTGCCTGGGTTTATGGTTATATTTTTTAATAAAATCTGTTAATATTTAAATTATAATCTATTAATTCTATATATTCTACTGATTTAGTAGTGTAAATATAGAAGATATTAATTGAATAAGAAAAATAGATTTAAAATATTTTTCTTAAATAAATCTTAGTTCCCTGATTATCAGATTAATATTTTATTATTTTTATAAGAACAAGTTCATAAAAAAGCCGATAGTCGAAGGGGACTACCGGCGTTAAAACAATAAAATGCCCTCAGGCTTTATTTTATGTAATCTCCCTGTTTGATCTCATCAGAGGCGTGGAGTAGTATTTTGTCATTAGATTTCAAATCGCCGAATACTTCTGTTGAATCGTTACCAGCTAAGCCTTCTTTGATATCCACGAGGCTTGCTTTGCCATTTCGTACAGCTATTACATATTCTTTTTCAGTAGAACGAACAATTGCAGAACTTGGAACCTGTAAAGATTTCGCTCCTGAAACCATCGGTATTTTTACTTCAGCATACATACCTGGTTTTAGCTTCCTATTGTTGTTGATCACGTCAATCTCAATCGCTTCCTGCCTCATACTTCCCAAAGCATTTGCCGAACGGCTAATTTGGGCCTTATGCTCCTGTCCAGGCGTAGCGTTAAATGTAAACTTAACAGGCTGGCTCAAATCTACTTTATCAACATAGTCCTCCGGAATATATACCGTAAGGCGCATTTTGTCGATATCCTGTATGATAAGCATTGGCTGATCAGTCTCCTTTCCTGGTGCAACGAGCGCGCCGGGAGAAACATTTCGTTGAATAATCATTCCGTCAAAAGGAGCATATATGCGAAGATAACTTTGCATAGTTCTTACAGCATCAACATTTGAACGTTCTGATTGCGCCATAGCCAGATCGGCCTTCATTTTGGAGTTAGTATTATCCAGGTCCAAAGGCGACACCGATCCAGGCTCTTTTGCAGCTTCTCTAAGGCGCTCATATTTTTCCTTGCTAGCTTCAGCATTCTCCTGCGCCTGCATGTAACGCGAGTTGGCCGCTTGCAACTGCGATTCCATTTCGGGTGCTTCCAATATCATGAGTAGCTGTCCCTTTTTGACCACAGAGCCTCGGTCAACAAATAATTGTTTTACAAACCCATTCACTTTAGGGAAGAGGTTAACTTCGTTAAATGGAATCAATTGACCGGGTAAACTTGCAGAACTTGATAGCGCCTTTTCGGTCACTGTACCAAATTCATATTTACCTGTATTTTTATTTGATTGTCCGGTTAAATCAACCGGTTTTTCACTGCTTGAACAGCCTGCGAACAAAGCCGCTACAGCTATTATTAAATAAGATCTATATTTCATGTTGTTGAATATTTAAATTAGTGTTTTCTTCGGGCATCAATTCCGGAGAATCATAAGTTGTTTTTTCCTGCACCCATGCAAATACCATAGGTAATATAAATAAAGCGGCAAAGGTGGAGGCAAATAAACCTCCGATAACCGCACGTCCAAGTGGTGCGGATTGTTCTCCGGCTTCTCCCAGGCCAGATGCCATCGGGATCATACCAGCAATCATTGCCAAACTGGTCATTAGGATAGGCCTTAATCGGATCGAAGCACTCGTAATGGCTGCTTTGGTTGAATCCTGATATTTAAGTCTTAAACTTTCTGCATTGGTAACAATAAGGATGGCATTGGCTACAGACACCCCTGTAGACATGATCATTCCCATATATGATTGGAGGTTAAGCGTAGAACCTGTTATCAGTAATGCGGTGATGGAACCTAATATTACCGCCGGAATTGTTACTAATACCGTTAGCGATACCTTAAACGATTGATAATTTGCTGCCAACAGCAGGAAGATAACAAGGATGGCAAAAGCCAAACCATTTTGTAGGCTACTCAAAGTTTCAGTCAATAAGCCCGACATGCCACCAACCTCGGCAATAAGTCCCTTAGGGGGTGTACCAATAGATTTTACCGCTTTTTGTACATCAGCAGTAGCCACGCCTAAGTCTTTTTTGTAAATATTGGCGCTGATGGTGATGAAACGGCGTGGTCCTGTACGATCATATTCACCCGGAGCCGTCGTCACTTTAAAAGTAGCCACATCGGCAAGGGTGGGGCTGCTTTTACCTTTTACCAGCGGGATCTCCTTTAGCTCGTCCATATTGTTCATCACATACTCGGGTATCTGGGCCTGTACCTGACAGGTGTACGCATTTTTCTCATCAAGCCAAAGATTTTTCAACGTAAAGCGGCTCGATGAGGTGCTGGCTGTCACCGATCTGGCGATGTCACTTACATTCAAACCTAACTGTGAAACCTTCAATCTGTCAAGCGTAATTGCAATTACCGGATAATCTAAAGGCTGATTGATCTGCACATCACGCAGATAGGAAATCATTTTCAATTTAGCTAAAACCTTATATCCATAGGCTTTTATCTGATCCAGGTCCTTACCTGCCACTTGTACCTCAATTGGTGTATTGGCCCCCTGGCTCATGATCTTTTCAGTCATGTCGATGGGCTCAAAAGTGATAGCCATTTCAGGCATGGCATGAGCTATGTTTTTTCGCAGGGCATCCTTCAACTCATCCATATTTACTTTGTAGTCTTCATCTAAATTCACCTGTAAAACAGCCTCATGTGTGCCGGTATTAAAAACATACAGGTTACTGCTGCCAAAGCTACTTGGTACCAGACCAATGTAGCCAGAGGTGATCTTGACATGACTGTTTACCGTTTGGTCTATAATATGAAGCACCTGTTTAAACTTGTCTTCTGTTCGTTCCAATCGGGTACCTTGTGGTTCCTTTAAGCGGATCTGGAATTGCCCATTATTAAGTTTAGGCATCATATCTTTACCGATAACCACAAATCCGATGCCCGCCAGAACAATAACTACTATCAGGTAAGTGAGCACATAAAGTTTTTTTCGGGGCATCAACCGCTTGATGATCTTTATAAAACGCATTTTAACCTTTTCAAAAAGATCATTTTCTTCCGGATGCGCTTGTTCTTGCTGAAGATGTAAACTTACTTGCTGTTCTTCGGAATTAGTTAATGATTCGCCTGCATGTGCATGTACCTTTCCATGATGATAGGTTTGATATCTTTCAGCTTTGATCAACCAGTTACTCAGGATAGGCACGAGTGTTTGCGCCAGGATGTAAGAAACAATCATCGTTAAGCCAATGGATAACGACAACGGCAAAAACATGGCTTTAGGTACCCCATTCATCATAAAAGACGGAGCGAATACCGCCAGTATACATAGTAATATCAGCAACAGCGGAAACGATATCTCCTCACAAGCATCATAAATGGCCAACCGTTTGGATTTGCCCACCTCCAGGTGCTGGTGAATGTTTTCAATCGTCACTGTTGCCTGGTCGACGAGGATACCGATCGCCAGAGCCAAACCACTCAAAGTCATGATATTAATAGTTTGCCCAAACAGGCTCAGCAAAAGCACTCCTATTAATATGGATACCGGTATCGTGATCACCACGATCAAACTGCTTCGCCAGTCGCGCAAAAACAATAATACCATTAGGCCTGTCAGCAAAGCTCCAAGACCGCCCTCGGTCATCAAGCTCTTTACTGCATTTACCACAAACACAGACTGGTCGAATTCATAAGATATTTTTACATCATTCGGTAACAGGTTCTGCATCTCAGGCATTTTTGCCTTCAGGCTTTGCACCACAGACCATGTAGATGCTGATGCCGTTTTTACAACCGGGATGTACACCGACCGTTTACCGTTGATCAGGGCATAATCAACTGTTATATCAGCTGCATCGCTAACTCTTGCAATATCCTTTACATAAATAGGTACACCATTTTTAGTGATTACTGGGATATTGCCAAAGTTGACCGAGTTTTTTACCAGCGTATTCATAGTAGTCAAATACATGGTATTACCCACACGCAGATTACCTGAAGGCGACATTACGTTGAATTTCGCTAATGCATCTACCACTTCGTCAGGAGTAAGGTTAAAGCTTCTGAGTTTATCCGGATCAACGCTGAAAATTATGGTACGCGCGTTGGACCCAAAAGGGGGAGGAGCGGAGAGACCGGGTATAGTAGAAAACATCGGTCTGATACGAGTAGCTGCAAGGTCGTAAATATCTTTCAGACTTTCATTTTTACTATCCATCACTAACTCACCTACGGGTAATGACGAGGCATCGTAACGTATTACCTGCGGGGGCAAGGCGCCGGGAGGAAAAAAGCTTTGGGCTCGATTCACCTGCAAGGCTACCTGAGCCGAGGCTTCGGCCATATTGGTAGTTTCATAAAATGATATTTTAATGATTGTTAAACCCTGTATGCTCTTGCTGCTGATGTTTTTCACACCATCAACATAAAGGAACTGGTTTTGTAACCCTGTAGCAAAGAAGCCTTCCATTTGCTGTGCCGACATACCACCATATGACTCGATCACATAAATGGTGGGGAGGTTTAGTTTCGGAAAAATATCTATGGGGATATTTACTGCACTAAGTACTGCAAAAATTAAAAGGCTCGCGGTGATAACTATTACAGTTATCGGCCTTTTCAGTGCGGATGTGACCATTGACATAGTTAGATTATTTTAAGAGGTTTAAAATGGCGCCAACCTTGTTATCGGTTATAGCCTGGTTAAATAAAGCATTGGTATAAGCATATTTAGCCTGTACATAATCAGTTTCGGCACGATAAAGAATATTAAGCGCGGCATCCAGCTCTATGATATCGGTCAACCCGTTTTTATAGAGAGATAATTTCTGACGATAACCATCATTTGCTGCCTTGAGCTGATTAGGTATCTCTTTGAGCCGCTGCTGCGCCGTCTGCATTTGGGCATTGGCCTGATCGGCCCCTGCTGCAAGCAATGTTTTTTGCTCCTGCAGTTTATTTTGAAAATAATCCGATTCGGTTTTTTGTGTTCGAAGTTTTAATTGTATTCTGCGCAGGTCAAAAAGGTTATAGGATATCCCCAAACCCACTAAATAATTATCACGTTGAAAGCCCCATCCTGTGGAAAGGCTGTTGAAATGATCATTTGCATCAACGCTCGAGCCGCGTCCCCAGGCAGCTCCTTCAAGGAGAATTTTAGGATTATATTGCTTTTTTACAAGGTTCTCCTGCTCTTTACTGTTTTGGTAAAGAGATTTATAATAATTGATAAGTGGATGGCCGGCAGTATCTGTATTGAGTTGACCATAAGGTGCATTAATAAGCTGACCTTCAACCAGGGTATCGGCTACGATTGATTGATAAGGTAACCCACTAATGGCAGACAGCTGTAATTGAACCTGCTGCATTTGGTTATTCAGCTCAATATAATTCAAGCGCGCCTTGGATAACTCGGCATTTGCGATACTGGTATCTACACCCGGCCGCACACCACTTCTGGTTAACGAGCCAATTGATCGCAGTATTTCCTGGTTACGTTGGATATTACGTGCTTGAATCTTAAGATAGTCCTGTAAACTTAATAAGGCGAGATAATTGCTAATCGTATGCGCTTCTAACTGATATTTTGATTGCGCGAAATTATTTTGCTCAACCTTTATATTTGATCGGGCTACCCGGTTTTGTGCGCCGTACGCTCCGAAATTATATATTTCCCAGTCTAATGCAGCAACACCAACGTTAGCCGAAACGGCCGTGGTGTTACTTTGACTTCGTACCCCCCGGCTGTCAGATGGGATAATACCAAAGCCGAAATAGGGACCGGCCACATTGTTGTTGGTGCCTATGTCGGCCTGGTAATTCAATCTTAAATTAGGCAGCCAGTTATTGCGTACTTCTGCCGCTTGCGCCTGCCTGATACGTATGGCCGACGAGTCCGTTATTAAAGTAGGGGCGCTTTTGTCTACCTGAATTAAAAGTTGCTTTAAAGAAATAGACTGCTGTGCGTTAGCTGCAAAAGATACCAGCAGCAAAAACACCGCACAAAGACTTTTATTAATATTTAGCATTGTTAGATCATTAATTTGATGAATTCAAAAAGTATAGAAACATACATGCAGATAAATTACTGCAGTATGCAATTAGTTACTTTAAGAAACATCAAATAATGAGCTTGCCGGTGAGCAAATAGGTATTCTCTGGTGGCAAAAGAGACAGGTGTATATCGGATAATATTCTGCCCGTTATTTTCCGCAACGGATCAAAAAGTGCGGGCAAAATAGTAAGCAACAATATAGCCATAGATGAAAGCAATACCATTAGCGGATTTGCTAGCTGATGGTATATCTGTCGAGCGTTTTTCTTTGCCTCCTCCAGGCTTTCGGGCTTTCGCTTGGAGAAGCTCTTAACCAGGATATTGTGAGAGATATGGATTTTGAACTTACGATTGGTTACCTCAAAACCAAAGAAGGGCTTTGCAACAAACAGCAACGCAGCAAATGCAAAAAATATCCTGAAAACTTTTA
>Ga0307517_10007928_pt1 | contig 15348 bp, 7 predicted proteins | sample 23_EM_MG_FD_194515 | JGI IMG/M metagenome (GOLD analysis project Ga0307517, IMG submission 194515) | Populus trichocarpa ectomycorrhiza microbial communities from riparian zone in the Pacific Northwest, United States - 23_EM | ecosystem: Host-associated > Plants > Roots > Unclassified | place...
CGCTCTCACATGTGGGAAGGGTACCCGGAGGAGCTTAGTATTAATATGAGGACATCAAGCAAAATCAAGGATTCAGAGTAGAATTAGTGACACGCGATCAGGATACGGTAAAACTCATGGTGACAGCATTAGGAAAAGCCTCTAGGCGTAGGACCAGGATAGCATTAGACTTAGTTCACGATGCGTCAGAGATCACAAAGCGACGTCTGATAGAGTCACGATTGGATCAGGACGCGGCATGTATAGGGGGTAAGATCGAGCAGAACAGACCAGACGTCAGGAAGGGAGAGATCAGGATCGTGGGATCCGGACGAGGGAGACAGGAGCAGAAACAATCGGGACGAGAGGTGGTAAGATCCACGAAGCCCTGACGTTCGGTGAGAAGGAACCTGCATCTGGGTGCGAGAGTCTTAGATCAGACGTCGTCAGGGCGGGAGAGTCGTAAATCAGACGTCGTCAGGGCGGGAGAGTCGTAGATCAGGCGACGTCAGAACGGGAGAGTCCTGGAAGAGGCGGCGTCAGGACGGAGTAGCGGAGCACGAGACGCAGTCAGGACGCACAGGACGTAGGGGTCCGAGTCCGGATGGCGTCAGGACGCATGGCGCCAAGTAACTCAAAGTCAGGACGCAACGTCGATCCGACGTTGCGTCCTGATTCGCGATTAGCGTTCCGGCGTCAGGTGCGTCAGATGCACGGAACGCGGGGAACGCAAGGTATTATTTTTGCTGATGTTACCAAACGGAGCAGATACGCGATGCTCGCTGCAGTCAGGACACCCCAGACCATTCCCCTATCCAACTCTCTTACACACCACGGATGGCCGAGGAATGGATGCTGGGCAGCCGGCGCTCCGGTTCGACGAACAATATGGATTCTTACACCACGCGGGGAACACGGGAATTCCAATCGGAATCAGCCACTAGCAACACCTGTTAGTGCAGGGCTACCGGAAGAAAGATAGATAACACTTACTCGGAGGTTCCGCAACGTCGCCACGACCATCTCGCTCTGCCCTCTGATGCTCGTTGGACGTCTGCAGTTTGTTGGCCGAATCTGTGACTAGGATCTTCAGATGCTGGATGCGTTCCCAAACGTCGTCTGCGTGGTGATGGTGTTTGATGAACTCAATATGCTCCTTGACTGGTGAAAGGCCGAGAGCCAACAATATTCTGGAATCCACTTGCGATTCTGTTAGGCGACCACGGTCCGGGGAGCGAGCTACGATATAGGCCTTTATTTGCTCACGCCATGTTGCATGGACAGAGAATGGGCTATGCAGATGTTGGAATCCACACCACAATTTCGGTTACGCACTGTCACCATATACGGTTTTAGTTTGCGTGAGATTGTCAGCATGCCAGAATCTTATTGCTGGGAAGTTTGGTTTGGCTGTATATACACTGAATCTCCCACGGGGGGTTGGAAGTATGCGCGCTCCTCAGGCTCCTGTTCTCTGTTCATTAAAGGAGTTTTGTGAGTTCGATATCCTATGATTGCATATAAAGAACATTTCATGATTGCTTACGCTCCCTCTTCTGGGGGGCGATGGCTGGCCGCACCTGACAGAGTCATTCTTCGTATACGACTCTGAATTTCTTGTGACTGTGGCAGCACGGGGGGACGTCTAAGGGCCAGCGAGGTATTAATATTTGTTACTAATATACTAGTAGGAGAGGTGTTTTGGATACTTTCCCTTCCGCAACTGACGTCTCGCTATTCCCGGAGGCACCCTTGGTCCGTCGGCGATCCATGAATCTGATATCCAGGGCAACAAAAAGGGGCTTCGATTGATACCCACGTGGATGGTGTTTGAGGTTGGTATATCTCAAGACGCCGGACGTGGGGCGGCAGGGTCAAAACAAAGGTGGATGTCTCGTGGGTGGGGAGGTAAGAGCGAGGGAGGGGTCGGAGGTGTCGGAGGTGTCTTTATATCGATTTCACCGACGCTCTACATTTCGCCGGCGGTGAGCCGTATGGGACGTACAAGTAGGGAATGCGACTTAGAATGTACCACGACGTCGTGATGTAGATTTGGATCTCTATGGCTTGGATACTGTATCATGGGATAGATAACGAAGGCACTTTGCCAATGACGGCGGATAAAGATATAGATCTTAGGTTGTCGAAAGATCATGAAAAGTAATGAGTCTTGATTGTCACGGGTGATTTGCAGCACCCCCTGCGATAGTGTTTTAAGCCTCACAAGTATGCATGCGCCAAGAGACCTCGGGTACAGTTGCGTCTCTTGGCATCCGAGTCCGCCTAGACTCTAACTCCCGGCCTAAACCTGAACACAACACCACAATCTATCATACTACGCCATGTGCCAACCCAGACGAAGGAACTCATCGATGCAAGGTCTAAACGCTATTTCAAAACTCTTAAGTACTACTCCATGAAATCTATCCAACAGAAATTGAAATCACTAATATATGTCTTAGTAGACTTAGAATACAAATGATGTGCTGTCAGATTGACCACACTCCGATCCACCACACTCTGCGGACAATGTCAAACGCAATCTCTTCACTGGACTGGCATCTTCGTCACCTTTTTCGTCGTCGAACTATGCCCGACGCTTCCGGTCCTCCGTTGCTTTCAACCACCCGAGAACATTTGAAGCTAGACGCAATTTCTTATTCAAAGGCTCCCAATCTTCCGAATCGGATGGAGCTCCACTCTTCCGTACCTTGACATCCGGAGTCTCACCCCCGCGGCGCCCCAGGTCCCACCCATGGTGGGTATTCATTTTGGATGGCGATTGAATAGCCAGGGGTATACGAAAATGGAGGGATTGTGTGGGATCTGCAGCGGGGGATCGTGATGTTCCGATGATTGCTTAACATCCCTCGCCGGCTTCGGAGACATTGGATGATGAACTGCTGGATACCGCGAGAAAAGGTGGAGAGTCATTTGCCTGGTTACCTCCGGTATTGGCTGGGCCGGGGTCATATCTCACTTCCTTTCGTGGGGCTTGAATGCCAGTACGTGCCCCGGCTTGCCATGTCCAATCGGCGATTGCATTTTGAGGCAGATAGTTGTGCCTTCTTAAGGGCCGAGTGGGTACCCTGTCCGCAGTATATCGGCGATGACAATAGACCAAAAGATCCAATGGATCCACAAGAACCGGATTCGACAGCAGCCAGGCCCTTATATGTTCATCATTCTCGATGAAGACGTAATTTATACAAGATAACGGGAACCCGGGATCAAGACACAGCTCTTTACGGCCTTCACCAGTTGCGCCAGGTATATCGCGAATCGCGTTGTGTGGCACAGTTCTCGAAATAATCGCTGACTGTGCGCGTATGTCATAGGCATTTAACTCAGGAAAGCCTACCCATTGATATCAGGATTGCGCCAATGGAGAAGGGGGATAATTTGGTTGTGGTGCGTTCATATCGGCAGAATTACAGACCAAAACAATACGAACAGCACGTGGACGTCCAAGCATCGCTCTCCAATCTATATATCCTAAGTCAGTAAGTTAAAAAAAAACACATCCGAATTGTTGCGAAAAAGCTCAGTAATTGCGGACTGTTCCGACACTGCATAAGGTACTCGTCGTGCCATGCCAAGGTATTCAAACCCCGGATCCTCCACGATCAGTGCCGCACCTCCCGGGATATCCGCCGGAGGAGCACCTTAAATCCCAAGTGGGGTACCTAGAATGCCCATTGGGGGAACGGCTTGAATTCGCACAGGAATAATTACCTGGATGGCAGGATTGTTCGGAGCTTGGGAATTCGCTCCGCCGTCAGGATTGTTCGGGGCTTGGAGATCCGCTGCCGGGGCAGGATTATTCCGAGCTTAGAGATCCGCTGCGCCGGCCGAAGTGTTTGGACCTTGGATATTGGCCGGAGCATGTTGGACTCCCACTTGCGTACCAGGGACAAACATTGGGAGAGCCAGATGGTTTATTACAGAAATATTCGCGGGTGGGTGCCGATATTTCGGGCCCAAGCGCAGAACATTCCGAGCTCGAGGATTCGCCTCCCCTGGGGGTAGAGGATTGTTCTGAGCTTGGACATTCGCTAGGCCTGCGGGTGGGGGGTTGTTCTGCGCTTCGCGATCGCTGCACCGGGAGGATTGTTCTGAGTTTGGGAGATCGCCGGGCCTGCGGGTGGGGGGGTTGTTTTGCGCTTGGTGATTCGCTACGCCGGGAGGATTGTTCTGAGCTTCGCGGATTGCCGGGCCTGGGGGTGGGGGATTGTTCTGATCTTGGAGATTCGCCAGGCCTGCGGATAGGGGGTTGTTCTCCCCTGGGGGATTCGCTCCGCCGGGAGGATTGTTCGGAGCATGGGGGATCGCCGGGCCTACGGGTGAGGGATTGTTCTACGCTGAAGGATTCGGCGGGGAAGCATGTTGCATCCCCAGTGGTCTACGGAGAATGCCCATTGGGGGAGCCGCTTGGATTAGTGCAGGAATAATTACCAGAGCAGGACCATTGTTCTAAGCTTAGCGGATCGCCAGGCCTGGGGGAGGGGGATTGTTCTGCGCTTCGGGATTGGCCGGGGGAGCAGTTACGTTTTGGGCTGGCCCAGCAGCATTGGCATGTGGAGCATTTTGGACACCTGGGCCAGCATTGGGTACAGCTGTTGCAATACTCCACTGTCACTGAGGTGGTGCGTTGCGAGGTAGTAATATTGGGTTCAGAATGAATTGCGCAGGGGAGACGCCCGGGCCCAGTGGAGGCCCATAGTTATTGGTCTCAATGGTCTTAGTCAACTTCTTCCCACAGTCCTTCACTCATTGAAGAACTGCCTCATCAATCACCTGCATACTAGCCATGTTATTGGCTGCTGATGCAGTGGCGAGTTCATCGCACGCAGGTTTTAATCTCCTCATGCCTGCGACGATTTGCTGGAATTTGGCGTCTGGGAAGTGCCAATTATCTGAAATATAGCCCCTTGCTAACATCTGATCTTGGACAGCATCCCGCCAAATGTATACGGGGGCTTGTTTTTGGGGTGATGGGGGATACCCATGCTCAACTTATGATCGTTAATCAATCGACGATCGCGGTGTCGATGAGAATACTCCCCAACAAGAGTAAAAGGCGGAAGATGATAGCTCTGACCAGCGGGCGGCGCCTGCTGCGCACCTCCGGGCAGCATCAGGGCGTACCCTACAATGTTGTTATTCTGCGCCGTATCCCTGGATTCTTGGTGTATCTAGATGGCAGTATTTAGGGATACTTGTGATGTGATAACCGTGGCTGTTGTGGAGGTTCTGAGTGTGCGATGAAACTTGGTATGAAGCCCATCTAGTATCGTGATCAATTCACTTTATATATCAAACTCCCCGATCCTCTAGGTCATTTGAAATAATAATGAATTTGTTTCATGATTTGATAAGAAAACGCGAATCTGACGCTCTATGACAGGACTCTTCCATTGCCTAATTCAACGTGAATAAATGAAACATGATAAACGCATTCGGGCGGGAACAGAATATTTGTTGTCGCAGTTGTTGAAACAAACCACAGCTTATACCACGTGATGCCTACGCTAACTCTATCAACCACTAGATCATGCTAAGCGCATGCACGCTCCTTAGCCCTACATGCGATCAATACAAGTTCGTGTCAACACTCGACATAGCTGCACCCTCAAATCTACATGGAGCCCGAGTGTAACGACACTACAGATCGGTAGCTACAGTGGACTAGACTCAAGCCCGTATGGCATACCAAGTGGTAACCATATTGAGGATAGGCCAGTATACTTAGTATACTCCCAGTAGACATGAGTTGGTACAAGTGTCTACAAAGTGACTTGGTGACAGAGGGTTAGACAGGGTAACCTAGGTAGGCCAAAGTTACCCTACTAGGCAGGGTAACATTCGGAGGGTATGTTGGCACAAAGCAAAGGACCCATAGTAAACATTGCACGGGTCTCCAGGGCAACATTATATGTGGTCGCGCAGACTCCCAAAGGAAATCAAGTCATGATAGGGTGAAGTTACCCTACCTTGAAAACATGATTACCCTACCTTGGGACCCCAGTTACCCTACTGAGGTACCCCAGTTACCCTACCTTCCCCGACAAAGTCATCTGCGGACTTAGGGGAAAGTTATCCCACTATAGTGAGGCTCTTAGATGTTCAATGGGCCGCTTGATATGGTACGAAACGGAAAGCTGATGGAGCAGGAGTGGTCCGAACCTCCAGTAACATTCAGGGGATATTCCTAACACCCCCCTGCGGCCCTAGCGTTGGTACGGCGCGACAGCACTCTACGGCTGTGTAGTTGCGTGCCTCCTAGTAAAGTGAGATCCACAGGAAGGCTCCAACCACACCGTATGAGTTGTGGCTGTCCAACCGACCAGAAGCTGTTCGCAGGATATATAAGGGGTGTGAGAGTGACCGCCTCCTAGGGCGCCACCTGGAAAACACCTGGGAAGCACCTACGGGCATACTTGGACCTCCGGGTAGTTGTATGGTTAACAGTAGGGAGCTTGGGGCTGACCGGGGAAGCTGCAAGGCTTCCAGGACACCCACCCCAAACCCAGTCCCAGGCTACCCAGTGAACTCTAGCATTACCATGGGTTATTAGTGGACTCTAGAGGTGTAAGTCTTGACATGATTTAAGAGGGTTCCGCATGGTTGGCTGTTGGTAGCGCCCATGCAGTCAAGCAGCAGGAGACTTCTTATGGTGGGAGCCTGCAGTCCGGTTTAAAAGCTTAGTATAGCCAAGTAGATTTTGCCGATGGACTGCGTAGCTTGTATAGACGAAACCACCGCTGGGCCAGTGAGTCCCAATGGATATTATCTCTAGGGTGGGCATGTCTGTCGGCCACTGATATGCTACCGATAGGAAATGGCTTTCGCTCATGCAGATGTAGTTGGAAAGACATCACCGGAAGCACTTCCTATTTGTGGAGATAGTTAATATCCGAGCGGTCCGACTGCCTCCAAGTGTTAGCCCACTCTAGGCGGGTGAGTTGGACACCCCTGAGCTGAGCAGGGTGCTCGTGAAAGGTCAGAATGGTTGACGGGTGTCCTCTGGCTGTACATTATTCTACTTAACTAAAGCGAGAGACACCTTATTCTGATAACCAATGATTCTCGAGAGAACTTATTGAGTGAAGCTTTCAGGCTTAACGATATTAAGTTTTACCGCTTGATTCTACTTTGAATTATCTTTATCTTTATTTTGATCTTTACTTCTACTTTGAGTCTTCGGTGCGGTCACAATCTTAGGATCCGTCTTCCTACAGAGTGCCCCCGTTACAGTATATCATTAAGTGCACTCGCTTAACTCTCTTCTGAGAATTGTTGATCGCAAAGGCCTACTGTTGACATTGTTTGAATACGAGTCGCTTGTCTGGTACAAGAAGCATCGGGTGGAAAGAACAATGTCTACCTCAGTGGCTATGTGCCGTTCTGGTTCCAATCAAACCGCTACGCAAGTGTTCCAAGACCTCTCCATGTTCAATGCTCGCGCAGACTTGATGGGATTGGGATGGACACCGGTGGCAGGTTTGTTGGAATACGAACCCACCCCTATTGAAGCCGAGTTAGTGGGCATGGTGATCGAGGACCCGCGTGGTCTCTTGGCTTCTCTGACCCGAGACACTGTGAGGCAGAAAGTGCCAGCACAGAATACGAACAACCTCACGTTTCAGTCCTTCGTCCGCGATATATTCGAGCCCTATATTCTGAAGGAAGTGGGCAAGCGATTCCAAGTGGCCCAAGGCCAGCTTAAGAATTTCGTCGAAGAGAAACAGTTAATGTTCTAAGAGGAAATGGTCAAACGTGCGAATGAATGGATGCTGGATCAGCAGAACGCGTTCCGTCAGCAAGCCATGTGGGTGCAGATGTTAAAGGGAAGAGTAGCAGCCCTGGCACAAGCCCGACGCGACAACTATGACATTGAGCTCGAAAATGATGTGGTAATGAGAGCTGCTCCCCCGCTGCCTTTGGTGCAAGCACCCCCTGTTCACTATGCTGCGGAATTGTCAAAGTATATGATTAATGAAAGATACGAATCCTTTCTAGCCGAGCTGGCATCGCAAAACATGCGACAGCAACTGCAGCTAGATGACCAACAGCAGCAGTTTAGGGAGCAACAACAGCAGCTCGCACTTACCGCATCACGTCTGTCCCCGTTCGAAACCGCCATCGCTGAAGCCCTCCGTTCAAGAGGCCAAACCCCAGCCGCTGTTAGTGGTTTGGGAAAAGGGCGAGCGAGACGAAAGGTTAGCAAAGAACGGAGGTCCAGCGCTGGTTCTGGTCGGGTTTCACCTCAACCGGCAACCCCTACTACCAAGCCCCTGGTGGCTACCCTCCCGGTGCTCGAACCAAGAACTCCTCTGATTGGGGTAGAAGATGAACGTCCCTTTGATGTCGCTACGTCAACTTCTTTGCCAGCGACACCTCACAACCCAACGGCCTTTGCTCCGGCAAGAGTGCCCGAGCCTCCGGCAAAACCCTCGGGTAATGCTGGATGCAGCAGATTTCCGGGGCCAGCAGCGCAGTCGGCTACTGCTTATTGTTCTGCTGCGTGTAGGATCGAGGGAGAAGGAAGTGAACTCACTTGGACTCATCGGGTACCTTGTCTACGAAGCGAGGGTGAACCTATTGTACAAGCCCCTAGTCCTGAGCCTCGACCTTCAAAGTTGAAAAAGATCCGTTGCCCCTATTGTGAGGCATCAACTCATATAGCGTTGGACGATTGTTGGGATTTCAATACGAGGTTCCCACCCCGACAGAATACCACCAACCCACCTCCTATATCTTCGACTATGGCAGTACCCCGCTCCGATAGAATGGAGGAAGATAGTGAGGAAGGTTCGAGGTTTAGTGGGTATGATAGGTCTAGGGCCATCCGAGGTAGAAATACCAAAGGAGACGGAGGAGACGGAGGTCGAATTCCACTAACGGGTGGTAATGTTGCTGGTGGAGGAGACCGGGGTGATTCCGACCCCTCTTCTAATAGTGACAACTCCGACTCCCCACCTTTCGATCCGCGCAAATTCCTTGGTAGTCGTAAGGACCACTGGGATGAGGCAAGGAAGGCGAAGTATGATAAACGGTTAAGGCGACTTCTGAAACTTCGCAAGACGCAACGGAATAGCAAGGGATCCACTCACAAGCGCAAGAAGCCCAAGCGCCTTGGGGTAGACCCTTTTGATGGTGACCCTAAAGACACCCAACGTTTCATACAAGATGTCGAGATTAAACTAAACTATTTCAGAGAATCCCTCGTGGATGATATGCATAAAATTAGCCTCGTCATTCCCCTCCTTCGTTCCGGAGCCAAGAAATGGTACCATAGCATCCATGTCTATATCAATGAGGATGCAGCCATCCGTGACAAGAGGCCGTTTGACTCAAATAATGTTCTTCGAACATGGGAAGGCTTTCGCAAGGGGTTGGTATCCAGTTTTGGTGGGCACTCAGATCGAGATCGTGCTCTTCGTGAGTGGAATGCTTTATCCATGGAGCCAGGAAATATTGATCTATTCGTTGATGAGCTAATCCGGCTGGCAAATGAGTTGAAATATAGTGGGGACTATGTGAAGGATAAGGCTCGCATGGGGATGACAACTGATCTCCGTAATGCGTGGGCTATGCAGACTCCACACCCCCAAGACTATGTTGACTACCTAAACCTTCTGCAAAATCGAGGTCACCAGTTAGAAGAGGTCGCTTCTTTCAACCCCACTGTTGTCAGAGCAAAAGACTCCCCTCATCGTGACAAGAGTGAGGATAGGCATACCTGCACTAAGAAGCAGAGGAAGGAGAGAAAAGGTTCGGGCCCTCGTAATCCCAAACCTACGAACCCAGCGCTGCGGTCTTTCCTACCGCCAGAATCAGAGCATGCAAAAGCACATAAAGATATAGCGCAAACTCTGATCGATCGTGGCAAACGGTTTAACCAATTCTCACGCTGTGGCGATCCAATTCACTTCTGGCGCAAATGTCCTGCCACCACTCCGGTTGTCGCCTCGGCCAAGCTTAATGGCAAGCGAACCGTTAATGAGGCAGGACACCAGGACCGCGTTTCGATCACGAAAGCAAGACGCATTGAGGCTCCTCCACCTGCTGTTAAACGAGTAGAGGCAGAGATTCGCGGATCAGCTCCGCAAATACTCGAAGTGGATACGGATGCGTCGGACTAGGTAAGTCCCCGCCTCTATCCTTTAGTTTTAGAAAAGCACTGAGTCCGGGTCCAAGCCCAGATGGCATGAAGGACGGAGATGGAAGATGTGGACCGTATGTTCATCCCTCAAAGAACCTACAAGCTGAAACCAACATGGACTACAGCAATGATCGCGGAGATTGGTTTTCTTGCGGAGGTTTTGCAGATGGTTATGGCTCTTTCTTTGCTGTTTATGTTGATTTCATTTCTTATCTAATTTTGCGAAAGTTGGCTTTATTTTCATAAGGAAGAAAATGGTGGTGGGCTTAGGTTTCAAGTTATAAGGGTTATCGTTTTGATTTCGTCAGGCTGGACTTGGCTTAGCAATTGAAGTTATTCTGCAAGTTTACCTGAGGAGGGTTAAGGACCCGAAATCATGCTGGCGTGATAGTAAACCCCCAAGCTATTTTGAAACCCCGTAATTGTACCCATTTGATAACTACTCACGACCCGCTGTGGCCGCTCTTGTGTCGGAAGGCAAGAGATATTGAGCAGTAATCCCTAGAAAACACCACCACATACCTGATACTAACCAACAATGTTTAGCGACGAAAGACCCGCTAAGCGGTTGAGGCTTGCAGGCCCTCCGCCACACACTAGGTCTATACATGTGAATGTAAGGCTCGAATGGAGCCACAATGGAAAGAAACAGAGCGAGGAGGCTCTTTTATTGTTGGATAGTGGCGCCACGGGCGCAGTATTAAGTAGCGCTTGGGTTAGTAATGCCCAGCTACCATGTATACGTCGGGAGACTCCGACACCTATTTCTGATGCAAGCGGGAATCACATCCCTGGCTCAGGTCTCCACTACACGAAGACAGTGGATATGTCAATAGGAGATCATACCAATAAGATGAGATTTGAGCTTGCTGATATGCCTCCAGGACACCTGGACGGTTATCTACCGATGGCGTGGTTGAAGGACCACAACCCAGATATCAACTGGGAAAGGGGAAGTCTGAAGTGGCGCTCAGACTATTGTAAGACCCACTGTCTCCGAAGCAAGAGTCGCATAGAATTTATTACCTGCGAAGAACTCTTAGCCGAGGATCCCAACAACATGTTTGTGTGTGGGATGCGCCTTTGGACTGGTGAAGATGGAGAAGACATAAGTCTTAAGCTGCTGCCAGAATACCAGGATTACGCTGACATATTCAGCGAAGAAAAAATCAATGTCTTGCCAAAGCATACTGAGTATGACCACCGCATTGACTTGGTCCCGGGCTCTGACTTGCCCAGAAACCACATATACCCGCTCACTGTTAGGGAGCTACAGGTATTAAAGGAGTACATCAATGAGATGGAACAGTCCGGCAAGATCCGGAGGTCATCCTCTCCGATAGGTGCTCCCATCCTGTTTGTACCGAAGCCTGATGGAACACTTCGGTTATGTGTTGATTACCGAGGGTTAAATAAGATTACTATTAAGAATAAGTATCCATTACCCTTGATGAACGAGCTACGTAGTAGGCTCGGGAAAGCCACGGTGTTCACCAAACTGGACCTGAAGAATGGCTATTACCTGATCCGCATGGCGGAAGGAGAAGAATGGAAGACGGCTTTTAAAAGTCGGTATGGCTTATAAGAATATACTGTCATGCCTTTTGGACTTTGTAACGCGCCATCAACTTTCCAAGGAATGATCAATGATGTGTTCCGTGACATCTTGGATGTAGGGGTTATCACCTATATGGATGACATCCTAATCTATTCTGAGACCATAGAAGAACATGTTGCTAGGGTAAGGAAAGTAATGGACAGGCTGCAGAAGGCATGCCTATGTGTCAGCATAAGAAAGTCAACCTTCCATGCCAGAGAAGTAGAATTCCTTGGATACAAGATCTCTGACCATGGAATATCAATGAGAACCAAGAAGGTTGAGGAGATTACGGCGTGGTTACCGCCACAAAAGGTCGTTGATGCGCAAAGCTTTATGGGCTTTGCCAATTTTTACCGTCGGTTCATTAAGGGGTTGAGTAAGATAGCAAAACCTTTAACCGACCTGACAAAGAAGGGCATCAAGTGGAATTGGACCAATGCTTGCCAAGCGGCATTTGATGAGCTCAAGAGAGCTTTCACAACAGGTCCAATATTGACCCACTTTGCTGAAACTCGTCCAACGAAGTTGGAAACCGATGCTAGTGACTTTGCCCTCAGAGCCGTTTTATCGCAGCTATGTGAAGATGAGCGATGGCACCCAGTAGCCTTTCATAGCCGAAGGCTCGCCCCCGCTGAAGTAAACTATGATGTTGACGATAAGGAAATGACTGCTATAGTTGCCGCATTTCGAGAATGGGAATACATGTTGAGATCCGTAGAAGAACAGATAACTGTTTATACCGATCATAAGAATTTGGAGTACTTTAATACTACCAAGATTCTCAACAGAAGACAGCACCGCTGGGCTGAATTCCTACAATCGTTCAATTTCAAGGTTGTTTACCGCGAGGGAAGGCTAGATGAAAAGGCCGATGCATTGTCTAGGCGTAGGGACTACCACCCTGAAGGGGGGAGTAATTCTGACCCTTACACTTTTTTCCGTCCACATCAGTATGTTGATCAGGAGCAGGACATCTTGCGACCACAGGTGTTGCAGTCCTGCCAAGGGTTTCGGCTGCAGTCCGCATTTAGGACAGCTCTACTTAAAGCAGTCGACCAAGACCAAAGCTACTTGGATACGTTCAAGTCGGTACTCAAGGGCGAGAAGAATGTTGATCCAAGTCTAAGTATCATAAAGGATTTACTCTGTTATACAAACAGGTGGTACATCCCCAAGGACGAGGCCCTGAAACGAATAATCATGGAGGCTGAACATGATTCACGCATGGCTGGACACCTCAGAACCTACAAGACAATTGGTAGGGTTAGGGCGAACTTCTACTTGCCAAAGATGGATGAACAGATCACGGAATATGTTCGCTCATGGGACATATGTCAACATAACAAGGTCATCCGGCACAAGAAGTATGGGCTGTTGGAGCCTATCGATGTTCCTATGAGGCCGTGGACCTCCATATCCATGGACTTCATTGTGGGGCTACCCAAATCAGAAGGGTATACGAAAATATGGGTCATTGTAGACAGGTTCTCAAAGATGGCACATTTTATCCCCCTCAAAACAGAAGAACACATCAAGCAACTAGCTCTAATCTTTCTGAAGGAAATCTGGCGCCTTCATGGGCTCCCAGAAACAATTATCTATGACCAAGATACCCGGTTTACGTCCAAGCCCCGGATGAGCCCAATGCAACTATTGCAAGTCAAGTTCAAGGTTTCCGCCGCGTTCCATCCCGAAACCGATGGGCAAACTGAACGGGTTAACCCGACACGGGAACAGTACTTACTTAGTTACTGTTCCTATCAGCAGGATAATTGGGTGTCGCTACTCTCTTTCGCGGAGCACGCCTATAACATTTCACTATCAGAATCCGCTAAGGCCAGTCCCTCTGAAATTAATTACGGATTCACTCCTCAGACACAGTGGTCGGGGATGGTGTCAGATACTCAAGGAATACACCCAGACAGTGAGCTCGTACTGAAGGATTGGGAAGGGACATGCCAAGAAATCCGAGAGGCACTACAACGGGCACAAGAAAGACAAAGGAAATGGCATGATCAAAAAAGACAGCCTTCTCCTGAATATGTCACACGGGAGGATGTCAGCCAAGGCAGAGCAAAGAAAGCAGACCGCGTAATGTTGAACCAAAAAAACATTCGCACCAAGAGGCCTATGGAAAAGCTTGACGATAAAATGTTTGGACCGTTTGTGGTCAAGCGGAAAATTGGATCAAGAGCCTATGAGTTAGAATTGCCAGCCCGGTGGACAATCCATCCAGTGTTTAATGTTGGGTTGTTGGAGCCATACTGCGAGGATCCTATAGGAAGACATCAGTTGGCGATGGCGGCACCAGACATTGTAGATAGGGAGCCCAGTTATGTTGTCGCGGAGGTGGTAGACAGTCGGTGGTATGGAAATCCTAAGTCAAAGTTTCCTCACCGCTTTGTGCAATATTTAGTTGCTTGGGACGGGTATGGACCAGAGGAAAACTCCTGGGAACCATTCGAGATGTTGGAAGGCACTGCTATGCAGGCCTTGGTAAACTTCCATGACAGGTACCCATCAAAACCTAGAGACCATAGGGTTATTGATGTACCTATGCAAGGAAAGAAAAGACGACGCTAAGATCTGCGGACAGATCTAGAGAAGAGGGGAGTGGTGTAACGACCCTACAGATAGGTAGCTACAGTGGACTAGACTCAAGCCCGTATGGCATACCAAGTGGTAACCATATTGAGGATAGGCCAGTATACTTAGTATACTACCGGTAGACATGAGTTGGTACAAGTGTCTACAAAGTGACTTGGTGACATAGGGTTAGACAGGGTAACCTAGGTAGGCCAAAGTTACCCTACTAGGCAGGGTAACCTTCGGAGGGTATGTTCGCATAAAGCAAAGGACTCATAGTAAACGTTGCACGGGTCTCCGTGGCAACATTATATGTGGTCGCGCGGACTCCCGAAGGAAATAAAGGCATGATAGGGTGCAGTTACCCTACCTTGGAAACATGATTACCCTACCTTGGGACCCCAGTTACCCTACTGAGGTACTCCAGTTACCCTACCTTCACCGACAAAGTCATCTGCGGACTTAGGGGGAAGTTATCCCACTATAGTGGGGCTCTTAGATGTTCATAGGGCCGCTTCGTATGGTACGAAACGGACTACTGACGGAGCAGGAGTGGTCTGAACCTCCTGTAACTTTCAGGGGATATTCCTAACACCCCCCTGCGGCCCCAGCGTTGGTACGGTGCGACAGCACTGTACGGCTGTGTAGTTGTGTGCTTCCTAGTAAAGTGAGATCCATAGGAACGCTTCCACAACACCGTATGAGTTGTGGCCGTCCAACCGACCAGAAGCTGTTCGCAGGATATATAAGGGGTATGAGGGTGACCGCCTCCTGGGGCGCCACCTGGATAACACCTGGGAACCACCTACGGGCATACTTTGACCTCCGGGTAGTTGTATGGTTAACAGTAGAGGGCTTGGGGCTGACCGGGGAAGCTGCAAGGCTTCTAGGACAACCACCCCAAAGCCAGTCCCAGGCTACCCCGTGAACTGTAGCATTACCATGGGTTATTAGTGGACTCTAGAGGTGTGAGTCTTGTCACGATTTAAGAGGGTCCCGCATGGTTGACTGTGGG
>Ga0307517_10007929_pt1 | contig 15346 bp, 20 predicted proteins | sample 23_EM_MG_FD_194515 | JGI IMG/M metagenome (GOLD analysis project Ga0307517, IMG submission 194515) | Populus trichocarpa ectomycorrhiza microbial communities from riparian zone in the Pacific Northwest, United States - 23_EM | ecosystem: Host-associated > Plants > Roots > Unclassified | place...
CGAGTCACTGAACAAGTTAGATACTCGTTCGATGATGAATGATATGTCTTGCTCGGGTAGGTGGTAGGTGTCGAGAACGGCAAGAGTGGTGGATTTTAGTCGTTGGGCATAATCCCTCCGGAGTGAGGTGAAGTTCGGGCATAAGACGAAGATGTGATGGGGGTCCTCAATTTGCTGGCATCCAAAGCGGCACCAAGGTTGAAATCCTTCGTTTAAGCGACTGGAGAGAAGGAGAGCAGTGTCGAGTTGGCCAGAGCGGGCATACAACTGGATAACCGCAGAGTAGGAGGAAGGGGATTTGGTGTAGGGATAAGTGGGAGGAGGGGTGTTGTCAAAGAGATGTAGCAGATCATCGATCAATCGACCACTGCAGCAGATCAGTCATTCGGGCCGGCTGAACCACAGATACACTTATTAGCAATCCTCGATCTGACAAAGACTCCTGGTTTTCTTTATCACCTAGGCTCCTTTCCAACCCACCCCCCCGTTTCACCCTTCCAGCAGAGAACCCTTCCAGCAGAGAAGTTCACCCCCAGCTTAGTCCGACTCCAGCGATGGGCCTTCTCTATCTCGGAACTCCGTTGGTCTGGGACGAGGCTAAAAAGTACGCCGATCATGTACGAAGCCATGGAATTACCCAGTTTCTTCATATCTGGGACCGCCTAAAGGACAGGCAAGGTGATGAATTGCTCTGGGGTGACGAGGTTAGATTTCTGGCTTCATGGAAGCTACCTTTTCACAACGCATTGACCTGCCAGATTGAATATATGGTAGTCTCCTTCGATGATAAGCTCAAAAATGCAAAATTGTCCTTGAGACAGCAAGAGATTCTAGAAAAACTTGACTCTGCCGTTGACGACATTTCCGCGGGGACTCTAAACAAGTATGTTCCATTTGGCTTCCTCGCCACCAACTTTAATCATCAAGCCTTAGCGTTTGCGTACCTAACTTCCACCCAGAGTATGGCCGCTACATGCTCGAATCCACTCCCGGCGCCCCATATACTGGCTCTATTCCTGATCTATTGTCGGTTGAAAATAGCATGCGATACAGGTTCGTTTCAGCCCGACGCTATCCTTTATAATTGGCTAATTTTTGCCTTAGGCGAAACCTCGCTCGCAAGCATCTGAATCCTAACGAAATACCCATTACAATCACTTCCTTCCCGCGACTGGGCGTTCCTGGGCAATTTACGGAACCCTTTTTTGACCCGTGTGATGCCGTCTCCAGCCACAGTCTATTCCTACCAGAAGAAATCACAAACCCACATGCACGTTTCCCGTCAGCATTTTTATTTCGATAATGCACGACTATTGCTTAATTTCCTCAATTCAGGACCCTGACTGCTAATATTAGACGGCGAAGGGGCTCGAAGGTTGCAATTAATCTTCCGATTTACTTTGACGAAAAAACTCCTCGACCTTTCATTGACCCCACTATACCATGGAATCGTGCGATATACCCAGAAGATTCAGGTATGTGTACGAATGTACCCTGCAATATAATGTACCAGACTGAGAATTGGCTTTAGAGGCAAAACGTGGGGCAGCTTTCCCTGATCATATATACATGGACGCTATGGGTTTCGGCATGGGTTGTTCCTGCCTTCAATTAACATTTCAAGCTTGCAACGTTGCTGATGCTCGGAGGATGTACGATGGGCTGATCCCTATTGGACCTCTTCTTGTACAGTCGTCTATTCGTTCAAATGCTATATCTTACTCACCACCGAATTGTAGCTGGCATTGACGGCCGCAAGCCCTATCTGGAGGGGATACCTTGCTGATGTCGACTGTCGTTGGAACGTCATCGCAGGAAGTGTTGACGACCGGACTGAGGAAGAACGCGGCTTGAAAGTCGGTTTTAGATCATTCAGTCTTAACCAACTACTAAAAATGGGTTTGGCCAGCCACTGAAAGCAAGCAAATTTCGAATTCCGAAGTCTCGTTACGACAGCGTCGATCTCTACATTTCGGACGATTGGGTTAATCGTCCGGAATATAACGACAACTCGTTACCTTACGACGAGGAGATTTACGACCGTTTACGCAGACATGGTACGCCATGAAATGTGTCTTCCTTCCCGTTATTCATGGAATTTTCAGGTCTTGATGACCTTTTGTCCAAGCACATATCCCATCTCTTCATTCGTGACCCTTTGGTGGTCTTCTCTGAGACAATAGATCAAGACGACACTTCTAGCAGCGATCATTTTGAGGTTGATTGGAAATTTCTGCCAACTTAACAAGTTGATTGACGACTTTATATTAGAATATCCAATCGACAAACTGGCAAACTCTCCGCTTCAAACCCCCACCGCCAAATTCACCAATCGGTTGGAGGGTTGAATTCCGATCCATGGAAGTCCAAATGACAGACTTTGAGAATGCCGCATTTGCGGTTTTTGTCGTGCTTCTCTCTCGAGCGATCCTTAGCTTCAACCTTAATCTTTATATCCCAATATCTAAAGTATGCTCTGAAGTCAATTCCTATTTTAGAAAAGAATACTAACTGCTCCTCGTCAGGTTGACGAAAATATGGCCAGGGCACAGCAGAGGGATGCTTCGGCTTCAAAGAAGTTTTTCTTCAAGAGGGATGTATATGCAACGGCCCGAAGCGCAACCTCGAGCACTGCATCATCCTCGGGCGCCAGTACACCTCCGGATGGAAGTGTATCAAAGAAGAAAGACAAAAAAATGAAGAATTGTTTTCCTCCTCCACCTCTACCCGAGAATGGTTTTACATACCGCGGTCCAGTGGAAGATGAATACGAAGAGATGACCATGAAAGAAATTATGAACGGAAAGGCAAGATTCGGCTAACCTATACGAATTTCTTTGGTTGCTCAAAAAAATTTTTTTTTTCAGGGCGATAATTTCCCTGGTTTGCTTGCACTTGTGGATGCGTATCTAGAGACACTGGAAATTGAGCCCCGGGATATGGAGAAGATACAGCAATATTTAGACCTTGTCCGACGTCGTTCTGATGGTAAAGATATTCCTATCGAATTAAAACGCTGAATGACACGCTTTCTACAGGAAGACTCCTGACCCCAGCGACATGGATCCGGAATTTTGTCAAGTCCCACCCTGATTACAAAAAGGATTCAGTGGTTTCTCAAACCATCAACTACGATCTACTAGTAGCTATAGATGAAATGTATGTGCTCTCTTTCGTTTCTGTGTTTATCCCTTGTTTATGCCAAAATTCTCATAGCGAACGAGGTGTTCGTCGGGCGCCTGAACTTCTTCCAACTGATTACAGAGGTGGAGACAAGGATCAAGGCACCCTTTAATTTAAATTTTTTAAATTGCTATTAGACATAGAAGATCGATCGTCGAATATCAAATGTTCGACATATACAACCTAACTTTTTGTAGTTTGGTTTTGGCTGTTCGCTAATAGGAGTCAGTCACCTTTCATTGGGAGAACCTTTTTTCTCTGTAGCAGTGTGCAGACCCACAAAAATTATCAATGGGGCAGAGCATCAGTGTTCAGCGGTGGTATATAATTTGAAGGGGGAGATCATGGCACGGTTCTCAGCTTTAATCAACAAAATGGCCCTCATCGTTCAAACTCTTATTATTTGAACATTGGTCAAGACTCAAAATACAACTATCCAGCTGGTGAATTTGGTAGGCTTCCCGTAGGTTGCACGTAGGAATTGGCGAGCAAACCTGAGTTTATTTGTCAGGGTGGTACCTCCAAACGAGACTGCATTAAATTGGTGGTTTTACAACTTTTTCCTGGCAATGATTGATCGCCGGTTTTTGCCGAGAGACTAAATCCGTAAACGCACGGAGAGGCTTGTCACTGTACAAAATGTCCTCCCTACGCCTCATTTCTTCTGCTGCGCGACGGGCGACTTCTTTCTCGCTGGCCCGACGTGGATATGCCGACATCAGTGACAAACTCCACCTTTCACTGACACTCCCTCACAAGGTCCTGATATTTGATTTCTGGTTACTTCATTGTGCTTAATCACTGTTCAGACCATCTTCAACTCTCAGGAGGTCGTCCAAGTGAACATTCCAGCCGAGTCGGGTGACATGGGTATTCTTTCCAGCCATGTCCCATCAATTGAACCTTTGCGTCCTGGTGTTGTTGAGATTATCGAGTCCAACGGTACTCAGAAATTTTTTGGTATGTCTCGCGCGTCGTTCTCCCGGGTTGGTTTAGGTTGACTAGTTCCTCATAGTCTCCAGTGGCTTCGCAACCGTTCACCCGAATAACAAGCTAACTATCAACGTCGTTGAGGGAGCACCTCTGGAGGAATTTTCGATCGAGGTGTGTTTCCTGGCGTCGTGAGGACCTTCATTTAGCTGACATACACCTGGAAGGCCGTGCGCTCAAATCTGCAAGAAGCTCTTAAAACTGCTGCTGGAACTGGATCAGAGGCGGACAAACTGGAGGCGCGCATTGAAGCCGACGTTTATGAGGCAATTCAATACGCTCTAGCAAAGTAGAGATTTCCCGACAGTCCCTTAGATAGAATGTCTCGAACGCACTTGTGAACGCATTCTGTTGCCTTGTGAGAAGTCTTTCTTCTATATAGGTTGCATGCAAAATGCCTGCGTCGTTGTGAATACGGGTCACGTGTATATGTTTTCCCTCCAGGATTAAGCTCAACTTATAATTACGTGATTCTCGGTTCTTACAACTACGAATCCTTGGTACTAGAACCGTTGCAACTCGAATCATATGAGGCATGCAACCAAGTGGAACGATAAAGACCTCCTCCAAGACGAGCCTTTTTACAGCGCTTTTCGTGGAAGGCGCCGCACCCCGGATAGAAGCTTCTTTGGCGAGCTTGTGGAAAAAGTAAAAGAATCAAAATTCGGGGTACGTTCTGACGGCATTCCTCACATAATGTGTCTATTTTTTTTGACCAAGTCATTCAGACCAGAGTGGTTCAATCATGGGTGGACTTCGCTTTTGCACGCCCGCTCCCGCCACCTGAGGCCGAGAAGAACTTACGGGTCTCGGTTGACCATGCCATTCTCCACTGCTTTGTTAAATTCTACTGGAACCTCACGCAGAGTGAACGTAAAGCACTTACGTTACTTAATCAGGCGCGTAGATGGCGAGGATTGGCCGACTTACACCCATCCCACATACACATGGTGAAATCTGCACCAACAGCGCGTCAGATGACTCTTCTGGCTCATAAAGAACCTCACAGAGGGCCCACCTTGAATGAAGCACAGATTAAGAAGCGTACTGCCAGAGCGCATGGGAATTTGAATCAAGGTATTTCCTGCAGCTCTCGAGTTTCATGTTGACCAAAAATTATTGTGACCTTAGGTGCAACAAACCCGACGTCCAGGGTGGAGGGAAGAACAATAAATGGTTCACCTTCCCTCCAGCTCAAACTCGAAGACTGAACTTACTGTACCTAACACTTTTGATATAGACCTCGTCAAGTCATCACAACCACTGACAAAACCTTCGAGTGCTTCAGTTCCGAAGAAACGTGCCGCAAACACTGTGCCGGATAATCGCGCTACCAAACGACGGGCCGTGAATCAAGAGCCACCTTCGAATAACGCCGCGCTTACCTCTCGTGATGAGCCCGTTAGAAAGAAGAGAGGTCGACCACCCAAAGTTACCAGTACCGAAGATTGGCAAATTACGACCCTGAAGCAGGAGCCCATTGAAACTTCACTTGACCAGCCCCTGTTATCTGACTCTACACAACGCCACGACACCGCAATACAGCACAAGGAAGTCGACGTGGCTACGGAGCAGGAGGAGCTTGATCCCAGAATGGATTGGGAGGATATGGAAGAGTATTCCCATACTGGCAAACCAACAACACAAATGGACTTGTGCCAAGAATCTGAACAATCCATTAGCAATAATTCTCCCTCGGCAAAAGCCCAAACTGAATCCAGACTGCCGCTACCCAAAGGTGCCGAACCTCGCGCCTGGGCCCAGGTATTTGTCTTCTCTTCCTTACGGATCTTATTATTAATGAGGATATCTGAAGTCTCGTCAAGAAATTTGTGAGGTCTTTGACTGGTTTCGCAGCTATCAGGGAGGTGTATACCACGTTGATGACTTTGTCAAAGGTTATCTTTTGAGTGGGTTTCCTTCGAGGTCTGTCACTTTCTTGTTTTGCTCCCATTTATTTCATCTAACTCTTCCATCCTTCTGTTCAGTCGGGATAGATTCGAGCACGACGGAAAATTAATCATTTCGCATGGGTGAGCTGATAAACTTCTGTCTCTAGCGTCTTGAATACCTACTTATGCTCAGTCAGGGGCGGCAGGGCTGAAAGCATTCATTCCAGCCACGGTCAGAAGGCCTCTCTACCAGCAAGTGACCAACTTGCTCATGACAAATCTGTCCGGGCTCTTTTCAACAATTATCACAATAACCGTCCTCTTGTGCTTTTGATGGACGATAAATACGCCCTTTTCCCTTACGATATCTCAAAGAATGATATGACTTACGCCGTTCTTGGTGTTTATACCATTGCACATGCTTGGGGTAAGAGCCTGAATCTCATCCTCTTCCTGCATCCAATAAATCGAATTAATCAGCCGAATGCCAACCTGCAAGCAACGATTCAGGTCGAGTTGTAAGGTACAAGTTTGCTTTTCGGTGGTGTGACGCTCAGGTCGCCGTCTCTCTCTTTTTTTTTTTCATGAACGCAAGCTAACGTTAAATTGTACAGGGCAAAGGATGGTGGACAGATGGGTATGACGCGAATTACGCGAAGCAGTTCATCATTCCGTATAATTTACCCTCTGAACTACCTGAGGTTCAACTCTCATGGGGTATGTTTTTACCTTATCCCACACAACTTGATTATCTAATGTCTGTGAAGAGAAAGCGAAAGAGGTCGTTGTCGAGGTTGGGTCAGTTAAATGCCATCTTTCGTTTCTCATCGGGTTATTCATATGATGTAGTCAGACGCTTGTTGAAAACCTCCAAGGTACTGAGTGAGTCAAGTATGAGCTTCTTGTTGCTATACTTTTGACCCTTCAAACCAAAACCAGAGGGCATCAGGCAAAGATAATGTGTGCCCATTGTCAAAATCCTTCTCCAAGAGTTTTTGAACTTTCGTGGGCATGCTTAATCCCAAAGTGCCCCATGTTTTGGATACAAATAGGAGGGAAGTTTGACGGCCAATCCATGCCTGATAACTTGGATTACCATCCAAGCTTTCTGGATCTGCCCCCTTCGCAACCTCTCCCACCCGGTTTTGAAAGTGTCGGACATGCTAAAGACTTGAAGTCAGAAATGGACTCGATCAGCATCACAACCTCGTATGCTTTTTCGAGAGGTTATCATTGTGGTGAATGTAGACGACTCTCATGCAGGTATGTTTCTGATAGTTGACTGTGATAGGTGTTTATTTAAATTATTTGGTCAGATCTGAATGGGAGCATTGGAAGTGCCCACACTGTGGTGTCAATATGTTTAACAACTGGCATATTTCTCTCGCTAATGTTCGCGTAGCATGGCTTATTTGTCCGAACCCCCCCTCGTGAAGCGAAAGAGTTATGTGATCAAACACTTCCCATAACCTTCAAAGATTACGATATTGATCCAATGTCAGGTACTTACTTTTCATTGTTCCTGACCTCCAAAGTTAATCCCTTTTCAGAGATCGTAAAGGCTCCAACCGCCAGTTATATCCACGAAAGTGGTAGAGGGCTGCTTCGCACATTCAGTTTTCCCAATGGAAGGTCATTTTATTCAATGTACCATTATTCAAAAGATACTCACAAACCTCACAGGGGCCAAATTCACCACATTCAGTCAGCAACTCCCTCGGGCAGAACAGGCGCTGATTTAATTTTTCGCGAGTATCAAACGGACGCCGTATCAGAGAAGTTGAAATTCCGACGATGGCCGATGAGAGCTGTGAGTAGTTCAAACATGATGGAAACCCCCTTCGAGCTAATGGATTCTATTCAGCACAAGTGTAGGCCATTTCCTACTAATTGATCTAGATTTTTTTCAAACGCATTTGATACATTGCCACAATACATAGGTCGTGGTGTTCTGCTGACCAATTATTTCTCTCACAATAGTGAGTTTTGTTTTCCTGACAGATACACCTGTCTAAAGAGGACTATTGGGCAATCTAAGCGGGAGAACCGTATAAGGTATATTTTAATCAGTCAATATTCTGTAATTCGCTAATGGGGTACTATAGTATGTTGGAGGTGACGCCAATACTGTGCCATTTTCCGAAGCTCCAGGATCAGTCTTAAAAGCCCGTGAAATGATTCAGAGGAGGATCGAACAGGCTCTGAGCAAGTCGGCTCAATTCAACGAGGTTCTAAGGTTGGTACATATCCTCTATATATCAAACCTTCACTGAAGATGTATTCATCCAGCGCGGCATACATGGACAGACAAAAAATGGCTGTAAGTGCTCGCCTTCAGGTTCCAAATTACCTCGCATTGATTCCATTCTACCCAAAAGTTCCACAGCGACAATGAAGTTGGTCTCGGACCTCTGGTCGCCGGCTTGTCCTTGGGTTCTCCTGCCCTCATGCATTTCCGCCTTCATCATAGATATGATCCAGAACGAGAAAAGCGAGGTATACACCTAACGATTGTTTTACGCCATGTAAGATCATTGCGAACACATTGGAATTTGATCTCACTGAGTCCTATAGGGCGACGTTCTAGTGATGGATGGAGCTGCTGTTCAAGAATACTACGAGTGAGTGTAGTATAAAACAGAACTATCTTTTTACCAATTATTCATTTGAAGGCATACCGTGGTGCCTAATGGTTTTCGCATCGCAGCGACGGCACGTCAGATCGGCGCAGGCCATTCATGAATTCCTCTTATATGCTCCATATAACTTGTTTGTTCAGAATTAACTTAATAACATTATACATAGAAGATACGATATAATATCATATTCAAGCGTCATGCAACCTGAGGGTTCATGAATGGCGGGGATATGGCAGGAGACGGTGCTGCGACCTGGGTATATTTGCGCGAGCTCGTTCCCGTTCCTGCGGGTTCGCTTGCTTCGGCGGTGGCACATTCGCATTCGTTTGCAAAGGCTGTCGTAATTTGTTCAGACATTAATTTTTCAATGACAGTAAAGACTGACCATTTCTGGTTGTTTGTGCTTCGAATAAAATGAGAAAAGGTCCGATATTTGATTCTCAACCTGTTGCTTTTCTCTATGAAGACGGCCGACCTCCTCAGTCATCGCCATAACCTCACGGCCGAGCTCTTGTTTAAACTGCTCAACGTGTACTGGGGAATGTAATGATAAGAGCCATGATAAAAGGCAACACAAACAGCTCACTTTGAATGTTAATCGCAGTCGCCTCTTTCATAGCCTCGACAAATCTCAATCTCTCCCCATTGATTTCTCCCGATATTTCTAACAGAGAGTCCAGCACGTGAGGATAATGGCAGAGGAGGATTTTCCTTAAAAAGCATACTAAATGGTACACACCATTTGTGAAGGCCCTAAACAAAGCCTCTTGCTCATGCCGCTGGCGGTCGATTAGACCAGCGATTACCTGCGACTCTATCCACGCACTCTACGCATCAGTATCTCGCATAACCTTTCAATATAACGCGAGGAACTGCACATACCGGCCCCTTGCTGTGTCTGCGACACGGTTAAGACCTCAAGCAGAGAATGCACCGCACCCTGGAGTGCTACAAAATTCTGATCGCGAGCCTGAATGCCTTGCATCAGCTGCTGAATGTCCTTTATCAAGTTTGGCCGGAAAGGAGCGGGTCCCTTTTGTGGGTGCTGGCCAGGAACGTTGAGTGACGAGTCTTCAGAAAGGCCGAGCTCGCTGCATAGACGATCAACGTTGGTTGATATTTCTTGGATTTGGGACGTTCCGTTGTTGACGAAGGCTTCTAGCCACTGCAAGGAGGAAAGAATCATCGGTGTCAGAGATGTGCAGTACGAAACTTGGGAATTCCTTTTCAAAAAAGCATACATTATTGAGCTCATTGAGGTAGCGAACGCTATCTGCCTGTTGCTGAGAAAGCAGAGTCTGCTTGTTGCTGTCCTCCTGGACGAGGTCCAGAATTTTCTGTAGGTGCTGTGATTGTAACAAAAAAAGCGCTGTCAGGTGATGTTGGAAGTAGATTGGAAGTCAATAGATTCACCTCCAAAGTTAGCTGGGAATCCTCCTTTGCACCGTCCGCCTCTTTTGAGGCTAATTCCTGTTTCGTAGGAACGTTGCACAAGATCCGGATCTCTTCCAGCTTGTCAAGAATTGGCTTTAAGTCGACCGCCTTCGATTCATGGCCATCACCCGAGGGCGAAGACTTCGTGATGTTGTGAAGAGTCACGATGGGTTGCTCCGTCTCCTTTTTCTTCTCAAAAATTTCGTTTTCCTTTGCCTTTTCCTGAACTATTCTGATCTCCTCCAGCTTCGTCACAAGCACCGGCAGCTCAGTTGACAATCGAGCTTTGACCTCCTCCAGAACCTGCATCACCTCCCTGTTGCTCTCAAGCACCAGGCCTTCCGTTTTTGAACCATCGTGGGCATCGATCATAGCAGCAGCCGTGGCAGAAGCAGAAGCTGACGCTGACGCAATAGCCTCAACCACCCGCTCTCCCAACTCATTTAACCCACCTTGAATACTCCTCAACACTTTGTGCTCACCCCTCATCCGATGCTCGAGACCAGAAACCATCTGGTGTATCGTTGCATCCCCTGACTCTCCGCCCAAAACAGCCTTGATATCCACCAGCTCTTTGGAAAAAGGCTTCCAGATATCGGCTTCTTTTGAAGGGCCAGTCTGTGCTTTGAGTGTCGTATCGGGTGATGGAGGCGCTGGTACATGTCTATCGACGTCGTCAATTCGTCTGCGGTTTGTACGCTGATAATTCGAGGACATATGACACTGCCCATGAGCAGAAGCAGCAGTTCGAGGGTCTTCCTCCCTTCGAGGAGAAGGCCTTTTCATCTTCGGAGGAACCGCCCTCCTTTCTCTCTCGTCCTCGCTTCGGATGCTTCCAGGTGTCGTAGAAATAACCACCGACTTGGCCCGCTTCGCACGCGCATTCGAATTGTTATGGAACATCGCCTCTCTCCTCTCCCACCCGGTGGACGACCCTCCACTACCTACAGGGCTGGACGCTGCACTCCTTGTCGACGGCGTTCCAGAACGCATGCTTTGTGCGGATAACTGAGAATGATTCCGCTCGATCTGGGCTAGACGTTGTCGCACGACGGAAAGTTGACTGAGATTGTAGATGGAGGGGCTGTTAGGGCGCGATGTGGATGAGGATGAATAGGATGCTGCTGAACCCGGCGAGATGGGCGAGGTGGGCGAGCTGACGAAGAGCGAGGTTGGCCGCGAGGAAGACATTGAGGTTCCTACGTACACACTCGGCGATATGACGCGCCTGTCGCCATCTTCACCTGTGGCGCTCGTCGACATCGTATCCAGTCGCAGATGCTTAGGTCTCTCTGAGTCCGTTTTCAATGTGCTGTCCATATCAATGGGTCCCTCTGTTCCAGTCGACGACCCAGCTATGGAGGTCGGCGGATATATGCTCGGAGAAATTGGGCCTTCGAACTCTGACAGATCTAAATGAAGATTTTGCTTGTTCTTTGCTGGGATTGTCAAAGGGTGAACCAGAGGCAGGGGGGATTTCGGGGGAAGTGGTGGAAGGGAACGGTCAGAGAGCGATGGCTTGTGCATGAGCAGGGGGCTGGGGGATGGGAGGAGAGTGGGTCGTGGACTCTCAACTTTGAGGACTTTATGTGGGCGATTGTCCTTGTGTTGTGCGATCCTGCTAGCTTGGTTGAAATTTCCAGAAGAGTGCTTCGACTCTGGTTCAGGTAAAATAGCATCCCTAATCGTAACAAATCGTTAAATTAATATTCAAACGAAAAGAGACTCATTTCAAAGAGGGAAAAGGACAATGAACTCACCAAATCGCACTAATCCACCCTGCCCTCTCCTTCACACTCCTCGCCGCAAATTTCTCCCTCTCTTTCCCCTCAAACAGCACCTCAAACACCCTCAACGTCTCCTTTTCCGGCCCAACGACCTCATTAAGCGCCCTCCTCTCCTCATTGCCCAGCTGTGTTGCTGCCAAAGACCGAACATCGGTACATTGGGGCAGGAGGATCTCATGGATGCACAGTTCGATATCAGGGCCAGTAAAGGAGGTGACAAGGAGTTTGCGAGCGTCGACGTCAAGGGTGACGCTGCAGGATGTCCATACCAGTTGACATGGCGAGGAAAGGAGGATTGGTGCCTCGCGGGTGAGGTAGAAAAGGGGTCCAGTTATTCTCTTCTTCTGCGGGCGCGCAGTGGTAGCCACCGGATTGGCTTTTACTGCTAATAACCCTTCAGAATTGTTCCCCTCATCCGCTACAGCAGAGGATGACGAAGGCGACAGTTTTGTAGCCACAGTAACTCCAGGACGCGCTGCGCCTGTCGCCGACCCAAGCCTATCCTCCGACCGGCGCTTAGCCAACCCACCTGCGCCCTTTTTGATCACAGAAAACAAGTTCCTCAGGCTTTGCCTTATAGGTGACTTATCCTTCTTCGCCCCGAATCCGTGTATTCTCCCCTCCTTCAAACCCCTATCGCGAACCGAGTCAGGCGTCGCCAGCGATTCCGCCGCTCGGTCGGAGGGGTCATCCCGGTAGTCGTAAACATATTGTGTTTTAAACGTTGATTTTTTACGAGAAACAGCCAGATAATGTGGTGGAGTGTGCGGAGGGGGTGTGTTGAGGCGCTCGTAGCGTTCGATGAGGCGTTGTGCAGGGGTTAGTGGTAGCGGGTATTGGGCATCAAAAGAAGAAGCTCCAGCCAGTGGAGGCGCAATGTTAGTGCCTGCGTCCATGGTGCGCGGGCCTAGCATGCTAGATACGGAACTCAAATGCGGGCTTAGGGCTGGACATGCAATGTATCCCAGAAGAAAGGAGTAGTCGTCGTCATTATGAAAAGGCCTAGCCTATTAAGAGTCAGGTGGGTTACGAGAAAAATAAGACATGAGTTGAACAAAGAAATTTAGAGTAATAAACCTACTAAATTATATACCACCACTCTAGTAGATCCGTCTGCGCGTTCCATGTGCGGCTGATATCCTTTTCTGAGCCTACTTCCCAATCCGACTCTGAAGCCGAGTCATCTTCCTCCGAAGTTGAACTCGGTTCGTACTCACTGTCGGTCTCATCCGTCCACCTCGTATCCGATATATAAACAAAAATCTCCCCGACATCCTCGCGCACGTCAACGCCCAAGCACTGATGCATGCCTCCAATTCTCGTTACTGCGGGTGGGAAACTGGATCTCAGCTCACGGAAACATTCATTCCAACTTATCCAGAGTTGCGACGGTTTTCGCAAGGTTTTGAGCGAAGGGAAGGCAGCTGTGGCGATACGGTGACCTGGGTTCGTATGCGGGAGTTGCGAGTCCCAAATGTCGTTGCCAACTCTAAACCATTTAATACGCTGGTGAGTTGTTGGGACAGGTCTCGGATGAAGCACAAAACGTTCGAGCGAAGGGCACAACTCTAGAATGCCCTCTATTTCAACGATAAATTCCGACATGCACATGCAGTCAGTTTCTGGATGGATATGGAAAAACTTCAACTGAGCGCCGTTCTTCTTAAGAAATGGCCCTAAGTGATTCCACGAAAAAGTTCCAGGCCAAAAAGGCATTCGCAAAGTTAGGTAACGGAGACGAGGAAGCTCCCAGCGAACTTCCGAGCGAAGTTCCCAGCGCGCTATACCAATTACGAAAGACAGGCTTTCCAAACGCGGGAAGCTGTATGAGTTTGAATCGTGGAGGTCTGTGATGTAGATCGAGAGCGAAACCAAATTTGTGCTTAATGATTGGAGGATTTCTTGGAGTGCGGATGGATCGATCTCTTCCCCGAGTTCAAGATGAGTAAGAGTTGGTGGAAGAGAGGGTAATGCAGCCAAGGAGGGAGGATAACATGGTGATGTGTGGGAAAAACTTGTGAGTCGTGGACAGATTTTAAGGAGTTGAGCTAATTGCATCTTGAAAACGCCACGGAACAAACGGGGTACAAAACAATGCATGTTGAGTGTCTTGATCAGATCCTTGAGATATGAAGAGTCCGAGAATTCCAGGGTGCGAAGAAGATTTCCGAGCTGGTAGATACGACGAATAGATACATCTTCATAAAGGAACGCAGCACCAATTCGATACCAGGCCCAGCAAACGCTGAGTAGAGATAGCTTTTGTTGCAAGACCTGGCACCACAAAGAATTCGGGCTGAAGGAGGTAGCCAGGTCGGTCAAGAAATTGGGAGGAATCGCGTGTTCAAAAATAACTTGGAGTATCTCTGGCGGGGGTTGTTCGAATGGCTTCCGGAGCGCACCAGGTTCTATTGGGTTTTGGATAGACATTCTTGATATATCCTGATGACAAGATGATCATAAATAAGGCACTATACCATTGAAACATGTTGGCCGACGCACCTGTAGTGGATCCAAAAATTCTCCCATTCCACCTTGTGAGAAGAATTCGAATCTAAATATCGATGAAGTCCTTATTTAGATGATGCGAGGATAAAGCTTACAAGGTGCAAGAGACCGTGTAAAAGCTCAGTCCAGCAAATATGTGGTGGGAGCAGAAAGCCAAAAGTCGATCACGAAAAGGCTGGGGAAATTAATTACGTATTAGTAGTACCTCATGATGCTCCAATCCTCTGTCCGGGGCTTGTGGGACAAAACTTGAAGCTAATAATACAAACTCAAAGTACACATGACATGGTCATAACACAACGCAAAGAAACGACTTGAAGGATACAAAGCAGATACAAAGCAGTATGACTGGTCCCGTTATCCAGCTTCCAACTTTTTCATTACTTAGAAGTATTCGGACCGAGATGTAACTTGCCGATACCCACAGAAGTCATAAAATTGAATGAGTAGACATAAAATCCTTGGCCCTACGCTGAGCGCTCCGCGGAGGTCCAAAAACATTAACCAAGGGGGCCCGCCGCCCAAACCGTCTGGGTGATATTAAAAGGCTGGGCTCAACTGTCCTTTGGAAGAATTGAGTTCAATTAACCTGCGTGCGGTGTGGGACATTTTATTTGTCGGTGTTGCGAGAGGATGGACGCGTGATGAGATACTCCCTCTTATCCGGGGAAATGGTTCGCCATGTGGCCGCTGCTTGTACCACTCCGAGTTCCTGACTTCCCCACACCTTATACCCCTGTGTTCCTGATTATTTAACTGTCAACTATCTCCTCGCCTCCTGCGACAATTTCGCCACCAACGATGGCCAGTCCGAGCATCATCTCGTCCTCCTCATCTACATCATCAGTATCATATCCTGCACCTGAACCCCCAATCATTTTACCCGAAGATTATGGACAAGACGGACGGCCCA
>Ga0307517_10007930_pt1 | contig 15345 bp, 9 predicted proteins | sample 23_EM_MG_FD_194515 | JGI IMG/M metagenome (GOLD analysis project Ga0307517, IMG submission 194515) | Populus trichocarpa ectomycorrhiza microbial communities from riparian zone in the Pacific Northwest, United States - 23_EM | ecosystem: Host-associated > Plants > Roots > Unclassified | place...
CATCCTCTTTCTTTTTTATTTTCTTGCCATATATGTACAGAAAGGTATGGATGTTAACTTTCTATTGCCACTGGAATCACTTCATTTCAACCTTTACAACTCAAGTTCTGCATAAAACATCGATCATATGTCAAATCTGTCAATGTTTGACACAGGTTGGAACATGGTCTGAATTTTATCTTTAATTTACTCATTTTTGAATCTCACATCTAAAAGTGCCTTAAAAACATAAAACAAAAATTATCAAGGCATTTTATATATAAAACATGAACAAAATACTAGATAAATATAGGGAAAACTATTGAATAATATAGTTGCATCAGTGGTCAAGGTCATTCGCGCGTAAACCATACATTAATTTATTTGAAAATTTCTAAAATACTTTTCTAAATATTTTCACCCCAAATTTATAAACATGCTTTATATTTAGCACCAGTTCATCAATTTTTGGGTTACAAGCTCACGTTGTACCTTTTATATTTGCCGGGTAATATTTCTCAAATTCCACCACTTACTTTTACTGAATTTAACATGAGATATTTCAAATTTCATTAAATCATACACCAATACTTGTCTTTCCTCATACATCACTTCAATTTAGTTTTTTAATCGTGTTTCTATATTTTTTATTTTCCAACCATTTTTATATTTTTTTTAACATTAATACATAAACATTTTATTTCAAATTCATAAATCTATCATCATCCCTATAATCTAAATATTTACTTTACCCATTTAACATAATAATTCCTTTACTAACGTTGTGGATTTTATCAAGGGTTTACAGAGTTATTGAGAGAAGAATCCAAAATAGTGTTCAAAAAAGGGAAAAAGGAAAGGCACACGAAATCAATGATCAGAAAAGCTGGAAATAGAGGTAGAAGAAACAATGAGCTATAAAAAAAAAAGACAGAAACATCATTGCATTTACAAGGTATACACCTATCTCTAATGAGGATGTGTACCTCAATAGGCACACCCCCTCCTCTTTTAATGCCTTTTTAAACTCTTGTATGATTGTTTATTGTCTATACACTATTATGTTTTAGTTGCTAGAACTTATCTTTAAATGCATTTATTCATGTTTGAACTAATGTTATCTTAAACCTACATATGTGTTTTTAAGATAGCATTTAATGCATAGTTTTTTTTTTTTTTTAAGGCTGAAACTTAATGTTAGTAATGTTGTTTAAAAGGCATTCCAGCATGTTTAGATGTCTAGTTTAGTGGAAAATTGTTTTTTGATTATTTTTGTTTCTCAACAAAATACGACTATATGTTGTTCTTGATGAAATGTTGGGTTCATAAAGCTAAGTTCATGATAATATCAATAAAAAAAATAGATGTTAGAATTAATAATACAATGCCTTTTGATTTTTTAATGGATTGTATGGCTAAATATTTGTTTTGTATTTCCATTTTCTTTCTTTTATGTTCTTGAGAGTTTTGGTATGTCAGTACAAGCATGTTTGATTAATTGGTTTAAGGCTTATTTTTGGGTTTTAAAGTAAAGTCATGAAGTGAGATTTTCATTTTCCTATATACTGATGTGTTAATATGTCTTGTATGCTTGGATCAAAACGTAGGCTCATATGTGATTGTTTTATGAGTTTATCTTGTTCATCTAAGATTTACACTAGATCAATTGATCCTTAAAATTTTTTAATGTTGGGGTTTAAGGTTAAAAACCATCAAATTCAATTCATGAAATTTAGAGCATGTTTTTTTTTACTTTGATACATCATTTCGCTTTAATCTTTCATATTACATCTCTTTAAGGGGCAAGAATTAAAAAAAAATGAGAAAAAGAAAAGAAAAGAGAAAGAAGAGAGAATAAAATATTGAACTATGAATATTGTTTTTTTGTACTTATGATAGAGTCTCTAGTTTTTTCAAATAATTAGATTATTTATTCTTGATTTGAAAAGTTTGAGTTGTTTTATGATCTCTATTAAGAGAATATTGACTTTTAAAATGAAAACGAAATGTGTTGCATAGTTATATATTATTCTTTTACAAAAATAATGGTAGAAAAATAAGGAAATAATGAGGATAAATGTTGAAAAATCCATTTCCATTGCCTCCTCTCTTCTTAATTATGCCATTCTCTCTCCATAAAGATGGTGAAGGACCAAATATCAACGAGAATGCACTTTACGTATGGAGATTAAAAAAGTCACAAAATAAAACTATTACGAGGTTTCTAAAAATCAAGGAAATAAAAAAAATTGTTAATAAATCTAAAGTATAATATATATGTGTGTGAATAGGAAAACACATCTCTATCTTTTTTTTTTTTTTAGTTGCACGGTAAAGCTATAATGAAATCAAATAATCTTTTAATTTATAGTAATGATATTAAACTTCAAAGGCGAGGATATTCAAATTATTCGAAAATATAATCGAGAATGAATTGTATGTTAATTTTTTTTTTCAAAATGATATTAATAACATACACCTTGTATTAATATGCCCTATTTTTATTTTTTTTTGCATTTCAAAAACATATTTAAAAATATTTAAATTTTTTTTATTTTTTGTTTTGTTTTTAATTAATATATTTTTAGTGTTTTTAGATTATTTTGATGCGTTGAAGTCAAAAATAATTTTTTAAAAATAAAAAAATATTATTTTAATATATTTTTAAATAAAATACATTTTAAAAAATAACTATAATCACCGGTGGTAATCTACTTAATAAAATCTTCTAATTAATAATCCTAAATTAAATCTTCTAATTAATAATCCTAAATTAAAATTCAGGGAATAATGAAAGCAACAAAGCTATTTAAACATGACGTTAAACTCTTCAGAAAATAATGATGTGGTATCCGAATTAATAATTATTATAGAATCAGGCATGAAGGATAGACCGTTGTGATGAGAGCAAAAAAGTCAAAAAGGTAGAGAGAGAAAGAAAAAGCGCAGACTGACAAGATGACAGAAGTGAACAGTTGGAACAGTAAAAAGGCTTGTGTGTGTATGTGTGAATCTGTCCCTACCTAAACAAACGCACTCATCTCTCTTGTCATTGGTCCTTTCTTGCCAACGCGTGGGGCGATGTCTCTCTACAGCGTACTAATTACAGTGTATTCTACCCGTATTTTTCTTTTTTGTAAGATGATAAATCCATTCTCATATATTGTTTGTTAGGGCTGAAAAATCGATTAAATTAAGAAAATAAAAAAAATAATTAAAAAAATAAAACCATGAAAAATATCAATTAAACTGATTAGAATTTTTAAAAAATCAACCAATTCAATTTGGTTTTATATGTCTGAAAATAAAAAAATCGAATCGAACCCAAACCGAAAAACCGAGCCAAACCAGAAAAAACCAAGCTAAATTGAAAAATGAACCAAACCGGAATCGGTCAGTTTGAACTGGTTTTTGTTTTAAAATAATTGAACCAAAACCGATCAGTTTTGATTTAAAAAAAAAAACAAGTTTAGTTATTTTTTTATATAAAAACTGAATCGAATAAAAAATAATTACTCCATTTATTTTTTATACATATAATTTTAAAGTACACCTTCAGGCCAATTTAACGTATTTATAAAATCTTATTAAATATTATCTCTAAAATCTTAAAAGTAAAAAGAGAGAGAGACTGTATTGGTATTACTACTACTACTGATCAGATAAGATGGCATATATATATATATATATATATATAGTTATACAACTCCAACTTCAAGGGCAGCCCGGCGAGATGCATTGTTAATTTCTGTTTGAGAAGGAGATTGTATTTGTTGTTTTTTTTTTTTTTTTTTTTTCCTTGTACTTTATGTATCAGCATCCAAAAGAAAAGAGAGAGTAATATCATAGTACTAGATTTTATCCCTAGCTTATTACTAGCACCAGCTTTCACTTGAACAGCAAAACCAAAAGCACCTCCTCGAATTATCAACTGGGTTTTGGCCATATCTTGCATTGCACCCTCACTTCATTTTGACTTTGTTGCTAAAGCTAAAGGTGGGTTTTTTATTTGATTTTCTTGTTAGTTTCTTTTCTTACTTTCTCGGGCTTTTCAGAAGGGTTTCGTTTAGTGGGTTTTGTTTTCGAATTTTGCGGTGATGAACCTAGATAACTGTGCTATCTTTGGCTTTTAGTTTGTCATGGCTTGTTTTGGCTTTGAATGGGAGAGCTTTTTTCTTGCTTTCCCTGTTTCACTCTCTTGGATTCCAGTTTCGTGTGGAAAACGTTGATAGCTTTATTGGAATCTGGTTATGTGGCATAACTGTTGATTGGTCTTTATTACTTTCAGTTCAGGGAGTCAAGATAGCAGTAGTTCCACTGCAAATTCTCATTTTTCACGGTTTTTGGCTTTTGGGTCTTTGAGAGTTGGGACTGACTGCTGCTCTTTCTGGATTTTGGTTTCTAGGTTTGTTTATTGGTTCTTAGTAGGGTTTCTGTTTTTTTTTAGTAGTCCATGTGCAAGGTCTCATTTGTGGGGGCTTTTTGGTTTATGGGTTTTGATGATTATAAGTTAAATCGACTTAGATTTTGTTAATTTTAAGGTTGGGTTTGGGGTTCTGAAGTTGTTCCTGTTGAAGTTTAGGGTTGTCTTTTGGGTTTGAGAATTTTTATGTTCACATCAGCTCAAGCTAGGGGCTTCAGCTGTTTGCCTTGCTTCTGAGTTTTGATAGTTGGCTGTATCTTGTCTTGGGTCTAATTGGTTCATGCGAAAGGCCTGCTTTTGTCATTTGCCTCTGAATTTTGGGAACTTGTGTTTTGTTTTAGGTCAGATTTGGTGTTAGAAAAGGTGTTTTAATATATCAAATATCTCTTATTTTGGGATATAAGTTTTGGAATTGATTGTTATTGCAGGATGTAGAGTACTAAAAATCATAGTATCTACGGTCTTTTCAAATATAGGTCTTCTGTTTTCTAATTTTAAGGTTGAGTTTTGATTATTTTTGTGCCTTTCCAGGTCTATTGTTCAAGCAGTTATGGATTCCCCTCAATCTGTTGTGTCACCATTCAAGACCTCTGTTGTCTTTGAGCCAGAGAAGCAGAAATCTGATTGTTCTGTTCAGAGTACTGGCAACTTATCCAAGGGAATTGAGTTCCCCAGACATGAGGCTGTGGCTGGCCATCCAGAAGACTTCATTGGTATAGTTGAGGTTTACGTGCACCAGGCTAGGGACATCCAAAACATATGCATTTACCACAAGCAAGATGTTTATGCTAAGTTTTGCTTGACTAGTGATCCTGAGTACACATTCTCCACCAAAATCATCAATGGTGGTGGGAGGAATCCTGTCTTCAACGACCGTCTGCAGCTCAATGTTAAGACTATTGATTCCTCCCTTAAATGTGAGATATTCATGATGAGTAGGGTGAAGAATTATCTGGAGGATCAGCTGTTAGGGTTTGCTCTGGTTCCGTTGTCTGAAGTTCTAATCAATAACGGGAATTTGGAGAAAGAGTTCTCTCTTTCTTCAACTGATTTGTTCCACTCTCCAGCAGGGTTTGTTCAATTGTCTCTATCATACGTTGGAGCTTCACCAGAGGTAATGGAAATTCCAGCAATGCCCACCGCTTTAGCTACAAATGGAACCATCCAGGATTCTGAGATACAGGAATCACTCCCTTGCGAACTTGATAAGATTGAGTTCCCGGATCCAAAGGTTGTGAATGAAAACCAGATGATGATCTCAGAGTATTTTGGAATTTCATGTTCTAGCCTGGATTCTGAAGCCTCTGAGAGCTTGGCCATTTCTAATGCTGAAAATAATCTCGGTTCAGAAATCGGAGTTCATGTTATGGAAAGCATTTCAGCCGCCACTTCTGATCCAACTCAAGTTCCAAAGCTTGATTCTCCTCCAAGCAGTGTGTCAACTAATGGTGTTTCTTCACCTTCCGCTGCTGCAAGTTCAGAAACCTCTGATAGCCCAGCAGCTTCAAAAACACCAAATCAGGAGCATGTCTCGGTCCATAAAGAGAGAGAGAGTGCAAATGCTGGAGATGGTGAGACTGATTGCTCTGGTGGAGCATCAAATGAGAAAAATGCAAAACCTGTTATTACAGTCAACATTGAGCCGGAGTCCAAAGTGGTTCAGCAAGACATAGTAGACATGTACATGAAAAGCATGCAACAATTCACAGAGTCACTGGCCAAGATGAAGCTTCCTTTGGACATTGATAGTGGACCAACCAGTTCAGGAAGTTCAAGCTCCGATCAGAAAATGCAGGCATCAAAGAACACAAGTTCCCGTGTGTTTTATGGGAGTCGGGCTTTCTTCTGAGCTTTGAGTTCTCCTAGTTCTGAGGAAAACACACAGGTGATTTTAGGCTTTAGCATGGTGACTAATACTAATATAATAGTGAAGTATAATAATGTATCATGTAGTGTGTTGTTTCCTTCTGTACGTTGAGATATGTTTAGCAGAAGGGGAAATCATGAATTTGTAAGCTTTAGTAGCTTTGTTTCATAGCAACTGCTGATGGTATGTATACAAGAACATTTCCCCTTCTATTTTCACTTTGCTCCATGTTGCTTCAGCTCGTAATTATTATGAAATTGATTCTCACCAAATCATAAGCTAATCATATTGGTCCCAAAGTCACATACATGGTGATCTTAGTTGAAAAGTCAAATTAGGGCTAAAGCATCCATGATTTTGCTTTCGGCTTGCACAATTGGGTTAAAAAATATCAATCACATTCACACTGATTGTCTTCTCTTCTTCATCTCCATACCCCATAGTCAAAGACCATGCTAGTGTGGCCACCCCTGGGAAACTAGACTGGCTTTTCTTCCAAATTATATAATATGCTGGCAACAATATTATTTTTTTAAAAATGATTTATTTTATTGATTTTTTCAACATATATATATGATGCGAGTCAAGCAATCTCATCGAAGATGATATTTAAAAAAAAAAAATTAAAAATCAAAAAATTAGGTTTGAGATTCTTTTCTCAAAATTAACTTGCAACTAAGAACTAAAAATATTAAAATTAGGTTTGAGATTCTTTTCTCAAAATTAACTTGCAACTAAGAACAAAAAATATTGGAATTCGTGAATTGACGTCATAAGATAAGTTATATCTTGATAAGTCATGTTTTCTTCTTTGTAATAGTAAAGAACACGTTTACTTCAAGTAAAACATAAATTTATTTCATAAATTCATACCTGCTGAAAATTTCAGCTAAAGAAACTTTATATAATAGTTCAACTAGTAACTCTAATGGATTTAAAACTTGTGAGTTAATATTTACCAATTTACAATAAACTCATACTCAAAGTATGTTAACTAAGTTCAAATATGAAGAAAATAATAAAAATAACTAATCTAACACATCAACTAAAGTTGTTGCACCAATTAAATAAAATAACCTAACATACATATTTTTTTTAATTTAAATAATGTCATAAACGAAATTCTCATTCTATAAACATTAGGGTCTTTGTTGCTACCTTTAGATGTCCAAAACAAGTTAATAAATTAATTGCTCAAGTTGTTTCCCCTTTAATTTTCTTATTTGTCTAGGATAATTAATTGTAATTTTAAAGAATCCTCTTAGAACATAGAAACCCCTGTTGTATTCCTTTAACCTTCCTTGTAGGATTAGAAAACTTCTCAAGATAAGTTAACTAATTTGTCATTAAATATCATCAGCCCTTCTTTCTTTGTGTAACTAGCTATGATGAATATGGAATTTTTATAAGAAAAGGATTTTGAAATATTAATGAATCTTTGTTATACTTAAAAATTATGTTGCAGCCCATTAAAGATTCATGTAGAACTAAGAAATTTCCAAAACAAGCTATCATATTTTTGAAGGAAAATGATCCTTGTCAAATAGAAAGTCTACAAGTCAAAATGAAGTAAATAACAAAACTCGTACAGTCTATCCTAACCTATATCACAAGGCTTTCTTAAACTTTGATTGACATGAATTTTACACCAACATAGAACAATATGCCGGGAAACTCTAGGTAAACGTTTAGCATAATCCAACAATCGGATTGAGAATTATGATTATTTTCGTAAAACTGGATGGTACGCACAATTACGTTAAAATCTGAATTTCCTTGTCCAACCTTTCTTGGATCGTATCAGTATAACTCTAAAAGACATTATTTTTTCATTGTGAAAGGCTTTATTGTTCATCCTCTCACACATTATTGTGGATGAGCTGTACAATTTTTTTTCAATTTGGTCCTTAAACTTTTTTTCCGACAATTTTGTCCTAATTGCTTTTGATTTCTTATGAAAGGGTGAGATTGAAAGAAAATGGACTGAAATGAAAAAGGCGTCAAACATGGGTGGTGTGCCATAAGTTTCATAAAAGATGCACTTTGGTCCTTGAACTTTAAAAATCATGCAAATTATACAATTTCAATACCTCAATATTTTTCCAATTCAATTTTGGTATAAAATTTTATTTATTTTATTTTTTAGTCTCTAGTTGAGAGAGGAGAAAGAGAGGTTGGATTCCAACGATAGAGAAAGAAAAGTGTTGTTGACACCGATTTATACCACAAAAAAAAAAAAACAATATTTGTGTCAAATGGTTCTATTTGATTATGAGAGTTCATATTAGGTATTTTTTTTTTTTTACCTTTGAAGTTCATGAAAAAACAAATCTGAGTTCGGGTTGATTTTATATTTCAGGGTTGATTTCAATTTTTGAGGCGATTTTTTTGGGTTTTTGAGGCCATAAATAGATTTATCATAATTTCTATGGTGTTTTATAGGTGTTTTGGGTAAAACATGGGTTGAAAAATGAGTTTTTGAATAAAAAAAAATTAAGCCCTAATTTTTTGACCACCTTAATGACCAGAATCTAGGCAAATCAGATGAAACGTTGTCTGATTTTTTTTCAAATAAATTTGGGGTTGATACCATGTTGTTCACCCAGTTGCAAACAAAACAAAAATGAAGGGCCCAGTTGCGCGGGCTTTGCAGTGCCTAGCCATTGCTCTTTTTTTAAATGAATGATTTTTTTATGGTTTTTTCTCTAAATTTTTAAATTTATATTTAAATTAGTACCCCTTCTCTCTTTCATTTTATTTAGAGTCTCTTTTAATTGACGATTATCATTTTAGTTATGCATTTAAATTTAAAGAGTTTTTCTGATTTATCTATAATTTTTTTTTTTATCTTTTGTATGGATGAACTTTATTTTTAAAAATAAATAAAAATCTTATTTTCAGATAATATTTCTAATATGTGCAATCTTGCATGATGATATTTTTTCTTTTTATTTTATTCGATCATATTAATTTGTGTCTCTATTTCTATCATCATTTGCTTGAATAAAAAAGTTATTTTAATAAATTAATTTAGTAAACATAACTGGGTAAATGTCTTATTTTCCGAGATTAAATATTTTGATCTACATTCGTCTTTCGATTTTTCAAGTTTTATTTTTAAATATTGTTAATGATTATTTATTTATTTATTTGTATATATAATTTTCAATGCATAAAAAAATTTATTTGAACTTAAATTTTTTAAATTAAAAAAATGCGTTACAAAAACCATTAAATAGTTTTAATCAGAGAAATTGGATTGAAAGAGTTAGAGTAAGTTATAATCAGAGGTATAACAGTGAAACGACTAATTGATAGTTTGATATTTTTAGTAATGGATAATAGTTTTGAAATATATTAAAATGAAAAGGTCGATAGAAGGAATAGTTGCTTCAAAGTGAATTCTTCCCATGCCTGGATAACCATTAAATAACAAATATTTTTATTAGAGAATTTCTATAAACTGGAATGTACTCAACAAGACAACATAGCATGCATGGATGATGAAGAAAAACAAGAATGAGAAACTCTATTTCCAATCTTTCAGGCTTCTGAACAAATTTCAAATAGGTACTTCAATTATTTCATTGCACCTTATGGCCATATGCCTCCTACAGATCCATGCTATCTGCCCATCATCCCTGTATCTAACCCTCCACAATCCAAACTTCTCGGCAATATCCTTTCCAGTCGAGCACCTACGGTCCCTTAAAAAATCCACCACCCACTGCTGTGCTGCCTTTACGTCTTGTTGAATGTTTCTTGAGCTTTCTGCAGCCCTGCTTCTGTTCCTACTTCCTTGTATTCGCCCCAGAGCTGCAGCCCCTACAGCTCCAGCAGCAACTGTTCCTGCTGCCCCGTACATAAGGGAAGAGCCGGACAGATGGGAAACTTCTCTGCTCAAATCTGGTATCATCTCTCCCATTCCAGCTGCCAGATGGGCTCCTATCTTGAGAGCAAATGTTAACAATTTCATGAATTTCTTCATGTATGGAGCCAAACTCTTTACTGCCATGTTATCAACCTGCATCATTTCACAACCAATCTGATCTTCAACAACATGCATTTCTCCCCTGAATTCACATAACATGTGCAGCCGAAGTGCAGTCATTCCAGAAATCATGTTGGTGATCAATCTTCTCGAGTAGTTTTCTGTTCTAACAAAAAAGAACATGTTAGGCACTTTCCTTTCTTCAACTTGGATATTGTAGTTCACAAGGTAATTCACTTTGCGATGAAGTTCAATGAGGAGCCTGTGTTCATAGTATTTCAGTCCTTGTATCTCCTGCTTCAAATCTTTTATCTCTTGTTCAATGATCTTGAGTCTCTGCAACACTTGTTCTACCCCCTTTGCGATTCCAGCAAAGCTTGGATCAACTTTCTCAGGTTCATTGCCTGTGTGATCTCCTCCATCTGGATTATCTGGCGGGACATCCAACTCCACAGCAAGGTTATACAGGTCATTATATCTACGGTGCAATACTTCCCTGAAGTCATCATCTGACAGGAGGTCCCGAGCCAAATCAAATCCAGGTCCAAGAACAGGTCTTCCAGAGTCCGAAACTGGATCCCAAGTGTGTTGATAATCATACATGCTTTCTGCAGGTACTGAGAGCAGTGCCTGCTTCAATTGCTGCAGAGACACATGTTGGGTTTTCCTATACCTCGGGGGTGTCAAGTTTTGCACACATTCAGGCCTCATGATGTTTTCAGTCAAGGTGAATCCATTACAGAAACTCTGGATTGCTGGAATTATTAGTTGCTGAGTGAGTCTAATGGTTTCTGTCAAGTTCTTGGTGGAGCAAGCAAGAACATCAATGTAGTGTCCTAAATGTCCTCCAAGTTCCACCCTAATGAAGATCCCATTGATATTTATTGAGATGAGGTACTTCTCCAGACTGTAAGTTGCTCCATGTTGGTTCCTTAGTGCCATAATTCTGTTATGAAGATGAACCTGGATTTGCAAACAAATGAAAATTAGAGAGATTGCAGTTCATCGACTTTGCCAATCAAACAAGGATCTCATGGTACGGGTATGTGTATCATTCATAATCCCACGCTATGGCTAGCATTCAAACATCACAGAACTGCTCAACCAGTAAGCAACATTTAAGACTACAAGGAGCACCCGTTAGGGTTTATTCTCACATGGCAATTAACATAAACTTACTTGGATACTTAAAGCTAGCTGCAGAATGTATTTTTTTTTCTGGTACTTTAAGGTATATGTTGAAGAGAAGCAGGATGACATGGAAGCATCAACTCAAAGTTTTATGGTTAAAGTTGTTTGATTCTCCATGAAATGCCCTTGCTCTTCACACGAGTCCTTTGTTTTCTTTAGTTTTTAAATTACGATACTTGTATGCTTAGAACACCAGTAAAGTTCATTCTGAAAAATACGAGTCTGTAGTTTGTAGCGTTGAATTCTCTATATCTATGCAGTGTAAAGCTTATTTTCACTTGTTCTTGCATACATTCAATTTTATATGAAAGCATAAGCAACAATAAAATAAAATTAGAGGGGCCAGAAAAGAAAGAGAGATTGCCTGTAAACGAGGAAAGAAGCCTGGTGTGAGAAATGTGTGGCTTGAATCATCACACTCAAGATGCCGCCCGGCATAAACGCAGTCAGCTGTGCTTAACTGCCATCTCTGGGGTTTCCCTCTGCCTTCTTCAAGAATTGAGGGGATAAGTAGCAGGGAGTTTGGATCTGATGGGTTTTGTTCATAACATAGTTCTAGTTTCAGCATCATCATCACAAGGTCACTGGCCTCTATGTTTTCAAGTACTTTTGAACTCATTCCAGGAATTTGACTTTGCAAACTTCCTCTCAGAATCTTCTCCACTTCATTTCTGCTAACGAATCCGTTCTCCATAGAGCTTTGCTTTCTAACATCTAATTTTACTAGTTGGCCAAGCACATCACTACAGAACCAATCACAGTCTAGGATCAGGAAGCCTAGTTCGTCAAAATATATCACCTCACCCATATGATGAAGGCAAATAGCAACAGCCTTCCTCCTCATTTCCACCTTCCCTTTATTATCATGTCTTGATCGAATTCTCAGTGGTGGAACCTTCACTTGGCATAGCTCATCAAATTCTTTCCACTTCATTGCAAGCTTGTTGTAATTCTCCGCTCTCCAGTCTGACAAAATTTGAATCAGGTCATTGCAAAGTTGATAAACTCTGGGCACTCTTTGGAGAATTGTCTTGCTTGTCTTCCGAAGATGATGAGTGAGTTTACTGACCGATGCAGAGGATCTCGCATCAACTGTGAATACAGTGGGATAGAAGTCGATAAACCCTTGAAACTTGTCTCTTACTCTCTGAATTGAATTCACTGCAAGCTGCAAGTTTTGTGACGGTTGATTGATTTTATCAAAATGTGTAAGAACTATAGTTACATTGGGCAGCATGCATTGCTGGAGTGCTCTTCTTGAGTTGGAAACAATGAACCTGAGCCAGTATTGCAGGTCCTCTTCTATCTCTGCTGGTGTCTTTGGCTCTCGGTTGTTAGGCTTTCTGAATAAACTGGATATGATCAGGAAGAATGATGCACTCCCATGCCCTGGAAACATGAGATCATGGAGGGAGTAAAAATCATGCTGACCACCAAGATTCCATATTGATATCTTTGTGCCTTCATCTCTGAAAGTCTTTATCTTCATTCCGCTTGCTCTTACAGCCTGTTCAACTGGGTTCACTAGATTTCTAACCTGGTCTATGTAGGGAAGCTTCGAGGAGGAGAAGTTCTGAGATATTGAATTACAAAGGGCAGTCTTGCCTGCAAATAGAAACTCTGCTTTCAAGTTCTAGTAAAATATAGGTTAAACAAACACATGCAGTTCTCTAAACCAATGTGGACATTGTAATTTCGAGGCTCAGATCTTTACCTGCATATTCTTGCCCACAGAAGAAAACCCTGCAGCTTTTTGGCTCAGTGAGTGGCATGTCCTTGAACAAATCTGTATCTGTTTCTAGTTCAGTCTTTCCATTCTGGCCTAACCTTTGATAAATTCCATCAGCCTTCCCTGAATTCTGCAGTGGTGTTCTCGCAAGATCAATGTCTTCAATCCAAGGATTTACCTGCAATGTCTGCATTATTGTATCGAGTACCACGTCTCCTCGAACCCCTCTACAACCTTGCAATGACAAATATCTCAAAGTCGCATTCCTCTCTAAGCTCTTGAAGATTTTGACAAAATCATCTGCTCCCAGGCTCTCATCATCATATATTCCCAACTTAATCACACTCTCATTGGTTGTCAGCATCTGCATGATTGATGCGAGCCCATCCCTTCCAATCCTTGTTTTCCCTCCTCCAAAGGTCACAGACTTGAGAGTAATGTTGGCTTGGTATTGCAAGGCCGAGAACCTGCTCAGAGGGCATAGCAAATGCTCTACACCTATTCCACTGAACCAGTTTCCATCAAGATACAAGCTTTCCAAACACTGATTCTTGAAGAGTCCAGCTGCAACGTACACGACCCCTTTGTCCTTAAGGCTGGTTTTTGACAATCTTACCTCCTTAAGGCTCCGATTTTGTTCCAAAACCCATCGAAACTCCTTAGCCCACCGTGATTTCAGCCGGACTCCAGTCATGTCAAGTGACTTCACTGTGGAGTTCCATCCTAGAGAGCAAGCAACCCTGACAGAACCTGAAAGGTGTAGCCTGTAAATTCGAAGTGTGCTGTTGTCAGGTACAAACTCCACTACCTTGGAACTTCTCTCTCCATTTTCTCCACTCCAGACATGAACCTCCATTGCCCTATTTCTTGCTAAAACAGCTGATATAAGTGAAGCCGCTGTTATAGGGTGTGAATCGAAAATTGTCAGAAGTTTAAGTGTTGAGTTCACTTCAATCATCTTTGAGAGCTCCTCAGCACCTTTCGAACCAATTGAGTCTTCCCATATCTGCAACTCCTCCAAGCTCTCGTTTAGCTTAAGAGCAGAAGCTACAAGGCCAGCCCCAACTGGACCTATACCTGATTCAGAAATCATAATTTCTTTGATCACTCTATTTCTCTTCAAGACCTCGCAAAGCTCAGATAAGCATTCTATATTGAATCTATTCAGCCGAAACACAAGTTGCTTGATGTTTGAGCTATTCTGAAGCAATATTCCAAGGTATACTAGCTGTTCTAATCCCCACTCTACACGATGAAACTCCAGGTTCGTTAAAGATGATTGAATGTTTTTGGCTGTGCCTAGGTCTGAGAGGATGTTAGAGAAGTATGAAAGGCTGTCCTCTGAAATGTTTATGTTGACAGAGTTTTCTGTTTCTTGGTAACAGCCTGAAGTTCGGTGAGAAAGGTAGAAAGAAATGCTTTGAGGATTGAAGCTTTCGGATTTGATCATTTGAAGAAGCCATTGGAGCTCTCTAAGGTTCTGGTTTGATCCCATTGCTGCAACAAACTCCTTACAAGAATATTACACCAGATTTCTTTGCTTCTCAGGGATAGGGCTTCGTGTCCACTAGAAAATGCTGCCCGTAACAGAGAGCGTATTTCTTCTCATCTTCTTCGACAAAAGTATTCTTTTTAGCCAGCTTGTTTCAAGGCAATGACTACCTTTCTTTGCTAGTTGTCTCCTTCATATTCTCAAGTTCCTTTCTTCTAATAAAAACCATCTTTTCATTATATTCTCTCTTCAAGGGTTCATACTACCAAATCAAGAAATACGTATCCCTTGAAGAGAGGTTAATTTGACTAATAATGCTACCAAACAGTTTCCTTTCATTCACTTTATAGGATTCCTTCTCTTTCCAATGGAAAAGAAGAAAGAACGGTTCTTTCTAGGAGCCCAAAAGTCAAAAAGCACACCACCATTTCCACCTCCTGCCTCAGTTGTGAGCCTTGCGTTCTTTTCTCCGAACAGTGAATACACCAAGTTTATATGTAATATTTTACTTGAAAAATATCAAGCTATTTTGCTTTTTTTTTCAACTTAGTATTTTGAAAACAGTTTTTATGTTGAATCATGGACTTCCAGCAGCAACTCATAAACAAGCCAGATTGGCTTACATGTCCTGTGTCCAGTGAATCAGGATTGATTACATGGTCTTATCCCACAA
>Ga0307517_10007932_pt1 | contig 15344 bp, 16 predicted proteins | sample 23_EM_MG_FD_194515 | JGI IMG/M metagenome (GOLD analysis project Ga0307517, IMG submission 194515) | Populus trichocarpa ectomycorrhiza microbial communities from riparian zone in the Pacific Northwest, United States - 23_EM | ecosystem: Host-associated > Plants > Roots > Unclassified | place...
GATTTAATCATGGGCCAAATTAAATTTTAATTATGTTTAAGAATTAATTTGGGTCCAATTGAAGGATTTAATTAAGTGCAAGGACTTAATTATACTTTAAATGGGTCAAATTAATTTTATTTGGGGCGTAATTGGTGAAAATTTAAGTTTGGGAGCCTAAGTTAGGCTTAATTGAGAATATTAGAATTTTAAGAGACCAAATTTAATTTTTACCATGTTAATTTATTGAAATCAGGGGCAAAGTTACAAGAAAATAGAAGTTTTGGGGTCAACTAGGGGCTAAATTGAAGAAATCCAAGACCAAGGACCATATCGCAATAGGCGCGTAACTTCGGGGCTCCAATTGAAGTTCATCAAGGGCTTAATTGCAAAAGTTTAGGGTCGATTAGAGGTTCAATAGAAAGCAAGTGAAAGAGGAAGGACTGAAATGAACTTTGGCAAAAAACAGAATTCTGGTACTGTTCATCTTATTCTTTAATTCTCTGAAATGGCTGGTTCGGTTACCTACTTTGTAGCTACATTTAATGTACCAAATTTTGCCAAACCTTGCCCCTCCCGTTTTCTTCTTCTTCTTTTACTTCCTCTGCAACCGACATCCACCGCCACAACCGGCTTTACCACCGTCATTTCCATCAACCCAGCTCCTCACTAGTGGTAGAGTAGAGACCGTGACCTTCTCTCTCTTCTCCTTCCAGCCTTTCTCTCTCCTCTACAACTTTTTTCTTCTTCCTTCCACAGCCGACTCCGGCCACCATCACCTCAGCCGATGCCTCCTGAGCCACCAGTCGAACCACCTCATCACGTCTGAAACCCCCACGCCAGGCAACTTCCTTCTCCCTGCTTTGCCTCTTGCTTCCTCGGCGTGGCCGCTGCATGCAGAATTCATTTTTGCATGCAGCATCTAATTAATTAACCCATGGTTTGGGTCGGGCCAGTTATGGCCTAGCCCAAGTGACTGGGTCTGGCCTGGCCCCCATTTTAAAAAAAATCCAAAAAATTTTCAAAAATCATTTTAAAAAAATTTGTGATTTTTCTCACATATTTTTCTACCAATTATGCATAATATCGGGTTGTATATTTACACTATAAAATACAAATCCGGTATTAAAATATCTGGTTTTCTCCAAAATATTTTAAAAAATAAAAAAATATTTCAAAACATTTTCAAAAAGAAAAAAAATATTTTGTTGCATACGGCCAAATCCTAACATTTTCCATGCATATTTTTCATAAAAAAAACAAAAATTGCATCTTTTTCATGTTTAAAACAAATAAAAAATGGATATCGTAACCAGTTTATGATTATCCATTAGGATTTGGCCACCATATCAAAAATCTTTTTCCAATTTTTTTTTTAGGATCCAGAAGTAGACTTTAATATTTGTGAGGGTTTAAAATTACACGACAAAGTACACCCTCAGGTATTAAAGATACAAGGTGTAAATGCGATGCTAAAATTCAGACTTTAGAGCGGTTAGAATTTAACCCAAAAAGATAGAGACTCTCTCATGAAGAGAAATCTGCCTTGAGCCTTAGAAAAAACCAATGAACAGAAATCCGACTTAGAAAAAACAATCAAACAACAATACAACTTACCTTAGGTAGGGTGCACTGGGGGTGATGTGTCTTCCCATTGCACAACCAGTCCCTTACCTAGACTCTCGCAGGTTCCTAGTGACCATAATACTAGGTGGCGACTCCTGAACCTTAATCACAATTTTCTGATTAACACCTAACATAGGAGGTGCGACGAAAGCCTTCGCCGTCGCCAGACATTGTCACCCCGCGACAGATAATGTCAATGAATTCACGACGGACGCATCAAATCGATAGCAAAAATAGAGTCATGGTTGATGCATGGAATTGTAAAAAATGTTATGTCACGGCTGATCGACAAATCGGTGGCGAAAACAGAGTCACTATAAACCTTGAAATAGTCAATGAATACTGAGTGATAGCCGAAGTATGTAATCGACAGCGTCAATGAATTCATCATCGACGCATCAAATCGATAGAAAAAATAGATTCATGGCTGACGCATAGAATTGTCAAAAACACTATGTCACAATTGATCCACAAATCGGCGGCGAAAACAGAGTCACTGTAGACCTTGAAATTGTCAATGAATACTGAGTAATAGCAGACGTATGTAATCGACAACGTCAATGAATTCACGATCGACACATCAAATCGATAGAAAAAATAGAGTCATGACTGACACATGGAATTGTCAAAAACACTATGTCACAACTGATTCATAAATCGTTAGCGAAAACTGAGTCTCTATAGACATTGAAATCGTCAATGAAAACTGAGTGACAACGGATGTATGGAATCGACAGCGTAAATGAATTGACGACCGACGCATCAAATCGATAGCAAAACTCGAGTCATGGTTGACGCATGGAATTGTCAAAAATGCTATGTCATTGCTGATCCATAAATCGTCAGCGAAAATAAAGTCCATGTAAACCTTGAAATCGTCAATGAAGACTGAGTGACAGGTGACGTATGGAATCAACAGCGTCAATGAATTCACGACCGACATATCAAATCGATAGCAAAAATAGAGTCATGGCTGACGTATGGAATTGTCAAAAACGCTATTTCACTGCTGATCCAAAAATCATCAGCGAAAACAGAGTCCCTGTTGAACTTGAAATTGTCAATTAATACTGAGTGACAGCTGACATATGGAATCGACAGGGTCAATGAATTCAGGATGGACGCATCAAATCGATAGAAAAAATAGAGTCATGGCTGATGTATGGAATTGAAAAAAACGCTATACCACTACTGATCCATAAATCGTCAGCGAAAACAAAGTTCCTGTTGAACTTGAAATCGTTAATGAATATTGACTGAGAGCCGATGTATATAATCGACAGCGTCAATGAATTCACGACTGACACATCAAATCGATAGAAATAATAGAGTCATGGTTGACGCATGGAATTGTCAAAAACGTTATTTCATTAATGATCCATAAATCGTCAGCGAAAACAGAGTCCTTGTTGAACTTGAAATCGTCAATGAATACTGAGTGACAGCAGCCGTATGGAATCGACAGCGTCAATGAATTCACGACCGACTTATCAAATCAATAGCAAAAATAGAGTCATGGCTGATGCATGGAATTGTCAAAAACGCTATGTCATTGCTGATCCATCAGTGAAAACAAAGTCCCTATAGGACTTAAATTGTCAATGAATACTGAGTGACACCTGACGTATAGAATCGACAGCGTCACTAGAATTCATGAACGACGCATCCAATCGATAGCAAAAATAGAGTCATGGCTGACGCAGGGAATTGTCAAAAATGCTGTCATTGCTGATCCATAAATCGCCGGTGAAAACATAATAACTGTAGACCTTGAAATCGTCAATGAAAACTGAATGACAACCGACGTATGTAATCGACAGCGTTAATGAATTCATGACCGATGCATCAAATCGATAGCAAAATAGAGTTATGGCTCACGCAGGGAATTGTCAAAAATGTTATGTCATTGCTGATCCATAAATTGTTAGCGAAAACAAAGTCCATGTAAACCTTTAAATCGTCAATGAATACACAGTGATAGGTGATGTATGGAATCGACAGTGTCAATGAATTCACGACCGATGTATCAAATCGATAGCAAAAATAGAGTAATGGCTGATGTATGCAATTGAAAAAAACGCTATAACACTACTAATCCATAAATCGTCAGCGAAAACAAAGTTCCTGTTGAACTTGAAATTGTTAATGAATACTGAGTGAGAGCCGATGTATGTAATCAACAGCGTCAATGAATTCACGATTGACACATCAAATCAATAAAAAAAATAGAGCCATGGCTGATGCATGGAATTGTCAAAAACGCTATTTCACTGCTGATCCATAAATCATCAGCGAAAACAAAGTCCCTGTTGAACTTGAAATCGTCAATGAATACTGTGTGACAGCTGCCGTATGAAATCGACAGCATCAATGAATTCACGACCGACTCATCAAATCAAAAGCAAAAATAGAGTCATGGCTAATGCATGGAATTGTCAAAAACGCTATGTCATTACTGATCCATCAGTGAAAACAAAGTCCTTATAGAACTTAAATTGTCAATGAATACTGAGTGACAACCAACGTATAGAATCAACAGCGTCATTGAATTCACGAACGACGCATCCAATCGATATGAAAAATAGAGTCCTGGCTGGAGCATGGAATTGTTAAAAATGCTATGCACGGCTGATCCATAAATCGCCGGCGAAAACATAGTAACTGGAGACCTTGAAATCATCAATGAAAACTGAATGACAGCCGACGTATGTAATCGACAGCGTCAATGAATTCATGACCGATGCATCAAATCGATAGCAAAATAGAGTTATGGCTTACGCAGGGAATTGTCAAAAATGCTATGTCATTGCTGATCCATAAATCGTTAGCGAAAACAAAGTCCCTGTAAACCTTGAAATCATCAATGAATACTGAGTGACAGGTGACGTATGGAATCGACAGTGTCAATGAATTCACGAACGACGTATCAAATTGATAGCAAAAATAGAGTCATGGCTGACGCATGGAATTGTCAAAAACGCTATGTCATTGCTAATCCATAAATCGTTAGTGAAAACAAAGTCCCTGTAAAACTTAAATTGTCAATGAATACTGAGTGACAACAGACGTATAGAATCGACAGCGTCACTGAATTCACAAACGACGCATCCAATCAATTCATGGCTGCCGTATGGAATTGTCAAAAATGCTATGTCACGACTGATCCATAAATCGCTGGCGAAAATAGAGCAACTGTAGACCTTGAAATCGTCAATGAATATTGAGTGACAGCCTACAAGTGTAATCAACAGGGTCAATCAATTCACGACCGATGCATCAAATCAATAGCAAAAGTAGAGTCATGGCTGACGCATTGAATTGTAAACAACGCTATGTCACGACTGATCCATAAATCGCCGGTGAAAACAGAGCAACTATAAACCTTGAAATCATCAATGAATACTGAGTGACGGGTGACATATGGAATCGATAGTGTCTTTGAATTCATGAACGACACATCCAATTGATAACAAAAATAATGTCATGGCTGACGCATCAAATTGTCAAAAACGCTATGTAACGACTAATCCATAAATCGCCGGCGAAAACAGAGCAACTGTAGACCTTGAAATCATCAATGAATACTGAGTGACAGCCTAAGTATGTAATTGACAGGGTCAATGAATTCACCACCGATGCATCAAATCGATAGCAAAAATAGAGTGATGGCTGACGCATGGAATTGTCAAAAACGCTATGTCACTGCTCATACACAAATCGTCAGCAAAAACTGAGTCTTTGTAGACAATGCAATTGTCAATGAAAACTAAGTGACAGCGGACGTATATAATCGACAGTGTCAATGAATTCACAACCGATGCATCAAATCGATAGCAAAAATAGAGTCATGGTTGACGCATGGAATTGTTAAAAACGCTATGTAATGACTGATCCATAAATTGCCTGCGAAAACAGAGCAACTGTAGACCTTAAAATCATCAATGAATACCGAGTAACAGCCGACATATGTAATCGACATCGTCAATGAATTCACGGACGATGCATCAAATCGATATCAAAAATAGAGTCATGGCTGACGCATGGAATTGTCAAAAACGCTATGTCACTGTTGATACCCAAATCATCAACGAAAACTGAGTCTCTGTAGACATTGAAATCGTCATTGAAAACTGAGTGACAACGGACGTATGGAATCGACAGCGTAAATGAATTGATGATCGATGCATCAAATTGGTAGCAAAATTAGATTCATGGCTGACGCATGGAATTGTCAAAAACTATGTCGTTGCTGATACACAAATTGTAAGCGAAAACTGAGTCTCTGTAGACATTGAAATCATCACTGAAAACTGAGTGACAGCGAACGTATGGAATCGACAGCGTAAATGAATTGACGATCGACGCATCAAATTGATAGCAAAAATGGATTCATGGCTGACGCATGGAATTGTCAAAAACGTTATGTGACGGTTGATCCATAAATCGCCGGCGAAAAGAGAGTAACTATAGAACTTGAAATCATCAATGAATACTGAGTAACATCCGATGTATGTAATCGACAATGTCAATGAATACACGAACGAGGCATCAAATCAATAGCAAAAATAGAGTCATGGCTCACACATGGAATTGTAAAAAACGCTATGTCATGGCTGATCCATAAATCAGCGACGAAAACAGAGGCACTGTAGACCTTGAAATCATCAATGAATACTGAGAGACAGGTGATGTATGGAATCGACATCGTCTCTGAATTCATGAACGACGCATCCAATCAATACCAAAAATCGTCAATGAATACTGAGTGACGACCGACGTATGTAATCGACAATGTAAATGAATTGACGAACCACGCATCAAATCAATAGCAAAAATAGAGTCATGGCTGACGAATGGAATTGTCAAAAATGCTATGTCATGGCTAATCCATAAATCGCCGGCGAAAACAGAGTAACTATACACCTTTAAATCATCAATGAATACTGAGTGACAGCCGACGTATGTAACCGACAGTGTCAATGAATTCACGACCGATGCATCAAATCAATAGCAAAAATAGAGTCATCGCTAACACATGGAATAGTTAAAAACGCTATGTCACGGCTGATCCACAAATCAGCGGCAAAAACAGAGTCAATGTAGACCTTGAAATCGTCAATGAATACAGAGTGACAACCGAAGTATTTAATCGACAGCGTAAATGAATTGATGAACAACGCATCAAATCAATAGCAAAAATAAACTCATGGCTAACACATGGAATTGTCAAAAACGCTATGTCACGGCTGATCCATAAATCGCCGGCGAAAACAAAGTAACTGTAGACCTTGAAATCATCAATGAATACTGTGTGACAGCCAACATATGTAATCGACAACGTCAATGAATTCACGACCGATGCATCAAATCAATAGCAAAAATAGAGTCATGGCTAACACATGGAATTGTCAAAAACGTTATGTTATTGCTGATCTGTAAATCATTAGCAAAAACAAAGTCCCTGTAGATCTTGAAATCGTCAATGAATATTGAGTGACAGCTGACGTATTAAATCGAAAGCGTCACTGAGTTCGCTACCGACGCATCAAATCGATAGCAAAAATAGAGTTATGGCTGACGCATGGAATTGCCAAAAACGCTATGTCACGGCTGATCCATAAATCGCCGGCGAAAACAATGTAATTGTAGACCTTGAAATCATTAATGAATACTGTGTGACAGCGGACGTATATAATCGACAGCGTCAATGAATTCACGACCGAGGCATCAAATCGATAGCAAAAATAGAGTCATGGCTGACGCATGGAATTGTCAAAGACGCTATGTCACGGCTAATCCACAAATCAGTGGCGAAAACAGAGTCACTGTAGACCTTAAATCGTCAAAGAATACTTAGCGACAGCTAACGTATGGAATCGACAGCGTCAATGAATTCACTACCGACGCATCAAACCAATAGCAAAAATAGAGTTATGGCTGACGCATAGAATTGTCCAAAAATGCTATGTCACGGCTGATCCATAAATTGCCGGCGAAAACACAGCAACTGGAGACCTTGAAATCATCAATGAATACTGAGTGACAGCCTACGTATGGAATCGACAGCGTCACTGAATTCACAAACAACGCATCAAATCGATAGCAAAAATAGAGTCATAGCAGACTCATGGAATTGACAAAAACGCAATATCACCGCTGATCCATAAATCGTCAGCGAAAACAGAGTCCCTGTAGACCTTGAAATCATCACTGAAAACTGAGTGATAGCTGAGGGATGGAATCGATAGCAAAAATAGGGTCATGCCTGACGCATGGAATTGTCAAAAACGTTATGTCCCTCTTGATCTATAAATCGTCATCGCAAATTGAGTCACTGAAGACCTTGAAATCATCACTGAAAACTGAGTGATAGCTGAGGGATGGAATCGATAGCAAAAATAGAGTCATGGCTGACGCAATGTATTGTCAAAAACGCTATGTCACTACTGATCCATAAATCAACCGCGAAAATAGTCCCTGTAGACCATGAAATTGTCAATGAATACTTAGTGCCTGCTGACGTATGGAATTGACAGCGTCAATGAATTCACGACCAACGCATCAAATCGATAGCAAAAACAAAGTCATGGCTGACGCATCGAATTGTCAAAACTATTATCTCACTCTTTATCCATAAATCGTCAGCGAAAACATAGTCCCTGTAGACCTTGAAATTGTCAATGAATACTGAGTGACAGCTGACTTATGGAATCCACAGCGTCAATGAATTCATGATGGACGCATCAAATCGATAGCAAAAAAAGAGTCATGGTTGACACATGGAATTGTCAAAAATGCTAAATCACTCCTGATCCATAAATCGTAAGCGAAAACTAAGTCATTGTAGACCTTGAAATCATCAATGAATACTGAGTGACAGATGACGTATGGAATTGACAGCTTCCATGAATTTACTATCGACGCATCAAATCGATAGCAAAAATACTGTCATGGCTGACCCATGGAATTGCCAAAAACGCTATGTCACTGCTAATCCATAAATCGTCAGCGAAAACAGAGTCGTTGTTGAACTTGAAATCGTTAATGAATACTGAGTGACAGCTGATATATGGAATCGACAATGTCAATGAATTCATGACCGACGCATCAAATCGATAGTAAAACTAGAATCATGGCCGACGCTTGGAATTGTGGAAAACGCTATGTCTCTGCTAATCCATAAATCGTCAGCAAAAACAAAGTCCCTGTAGACCTTGAAATCGTCACTGAAAACTGAGTGATAACTATTATATGGAATCAGCAACGTCAATGAATTCACGACTGACGCATCAAATCGATAGCAAAAATAGAGTCATGGTTTGCACATGGAATTGTCAAAAATGCAATGTCATCATTGATCCATAAATCAACCGCAAAAATAGAGTCCCTGTAAACCTTGAAATTGTCAATGAATACTGAGTGACAACTGTTGTATGGAATCGACAGCGTCATTGAATTCACGACCGACGCATCAAATCGATAGCAAAAATAGAGTCATGGTTGAGGGATGGAATTATCAAAAACACTATGTCTCTGCTGATCCATAAATCGTCAGCACAAACAGAGTGCCTATAGACCCTTAAATCGTCACTGAAAACTAAGTGACAATTGACGTATGGAATCAACAGCGTCACTGAAGTGATGACTGACGCATCAAATCAATAGAAAAAATAGAGTCATGGTTGACACATGAAATTGTCAAAAACGCTATGTTGTTGCTGATCCATAAATCGTCAGCGAAAACCGAGTCCCTGTAGACCTTGAAATCGTCAATGAATACTGAGTGACTGCTGACTTATGGAATCGACAGCGTCAATGAATTCACGACCGACATATCAAATCGATAGCAAAACTAGAGTCATGGGTGACACATGGAATTGTCAAAAACGTTATGACACTTCTAATCCATAAATCGTCAACAAAAATTGAGTCGCTGTAGACCTAGAAATCATAACTGAAAACTGAGTGATGGATCACTCATGGAATCGACAGTGTCAATGAATTCACAGCCAACGCATGAAATTGATAGCAAAATTTGAGTGATGACTGATGCATGGAATCGTGAACTAGTGTTGAGTGACGAATGACGCATGGAATTAACACCGAAAACAAATTCATGGTTGACGCATGAAATCAATAGAGAAAACAGAGTCATTGTTGACAAATAGAATTGTTAGTGAAAACTGCGTCTCTACTAACCAGAAATCGTCAGCAAAAACTGAGCAACAATAGACGTAGAAATCGTCACCGAAAACTGAGTGACAGCTGACGTACGAAATTGACACCGTAAATGAATTCCCGACTGACACATGATATTGATTCCCAACATATAGTCATAGCTAACACATGGAATCGTAAAAAACAATATGTCTTTGATGATTCAGAAATCGTCAGCGAAAACTAAGTCACTGTAGAACGAGAAATCATCATTGAAAAATGATTGACGGATGACGCATGGAATTGTCAGGTAAAACTAATTCACGGTGGACGCATGAAATCATTAGAGAAAACAGGGTCATCATTGACGCATGGAATCGTCAGTGAAAACTGCGTCACTACTGACCAGAAATCATCAGCGAAAACAGAGTCACTGTAGAACTTGAAATCGTCACTGAAAACTGAGTGACAATTGACGTATGGAATCGACAGCGTCAATGAATTCACGATAGACGCATCAAATCGATAGCGAAAATATAGTCATGGCTGACACATGGAATAGTAAAAAACAGTATGTCACTCCTGATCCATAAATCGTCAGTGAAAACAGAGTCATTGTAGACCTTGAAATCATCAATGAATACTGAGTGACAGCTGACGTATGGAATCGACAGCATCAATGAATTCACGACCGACGCATCAAATCGATAGCAAAAATAGAGTCATGGCTGACGAATGGAATTGTCAAAAACACTATGTCACGGCTGATCCATAAATCATCCGCGAAAACAGAGTCACTGTAGACATTGAAAAATTCAATGAATACTGAGTGACAGTCAACATATGGAATCAACAGCGTAAATGAATTCATGATGGACGCATCAAATTGATAGCAAAAATAGAGTCATGGCTGACACATGGAATTGTCAAAAACGCTATGTCACAACTGATCCATAAATCATTAGCGAAAACTTAGTCAATGTAGACCTTCAAATCGTGAATGAATACTTAGTGACAACCGACGCATGGAATCATAAAAAACAATATATCTTTGATGATTCAGAAATCGTCAGCGAAAACTAAGTCACTGTAGAACGAGAAATCATCATTAAAAATTGAGTAACGAATGATGCATGGAATCATCAGCTTAAACTAATTCATGGTGGACGCATGAAATCAATAGAGAAAACAAGGTCATCGTTGACGCATGGAATTGTCAGTGAAAACTGCGTCACTACTGACCCGAAATCATTAGTGAAAACAGAGTCACTATAGACCTTGAAATCGTCACTGAAAACTGAGTGACAACTGACGTATGGAATCGATAGCATCAATGAATTCACGACAGATGCATCAAATTGATAGCAAAAATATAGTCATGGTTGATAGATGGAATTGTCAAAAACGCTATGTCTCTGTTGATCCATAAATCGTCATCGCAAAGTGAGTCACTGTAGACCTTGAAATCATCACTGAATACTGAGTGACAGCTGACGTATGGAATCGACAGTGTGAATGAATTCATGACTGACGTATCAAATTGATAGCAAAACTAGAGTCATGGTTGACGCATGGAATTGTGAAAAACGCTATATCTCTGCTGATCCATAAATCGTCAGCAAAAACAGAGTCCCTCTAGACCTTGAAATTGTCAATGAATACTGAGTGACAGCTGTTGTATGGAGTCGACAACGTCAATGAATTCACGACCGACGCATCAAATCGATAGCAAAAATAGAGTCACTAGAGACCTTGAAATCAACAATAAATACTAAGTCGTTGCGGACCCCGAAATCATCATAAAAAACTAAGTCCTTGCTGACCTAGAAATCATCAGCAAAAACTGAGTTCCAGGTGACCCACGGAATCCGTAGCGAAAACTATGGCCCTCACAACCTTGAAATCATAACCAAAAATTGAGTCCATGCTGACCTAGAAATCATGAGTGAAAACTGAGTTACGGGTGACATATGGAATCCGCAGTGAAAACTACGTCCCTCATGACCCTATAATTGTCACCGAAAACTGAATCATTGCTGACTCATAAATAATCATCGAAAACTAAGTTATGGGTGAGGCATGGAATCCGTAGTGAAAACTAAGCCGCTACTAACCCTAAAATCATCACCGAAAACTGAGTCCCTGCTGACCTAGAAATCATGAATGAAAATTGAGTTATGGGTTACGCATGCAATTCGCAGCGAAAACTATGTCCCTCATGACCCTGAAATCGTCACCGAAAACTGAGTTACGGGCGACGCATGGAATCCACTGTGAAAACTAAGTCGCTAGGGACCCTGAAATCTTCACCAAAAACTGAGTCCTTGCTGACCTAGAAATCATTAGTGAAAAACTGAGTTACGAGTGACGCATGGAATTCACAACAAAACTAAATCCCTCCTTACCATGAAATCATCAGCGAACACTGCGTCTGTGACGCCCCACCCTTTCATATGTGATTATAGTTACTTTCCTATAATTTGGTACGTAAAAATACGGGTATTTTTTTTTTCCAGTTCTTATATACAAGTCTACCAAAATTTCCACTGAAATTTTGGCAGTCTCTCCTATACTGGAAGGTCCCAAATTATCTACATATAACCTGTTTACACTTCTAATATCTTACATCTCATAACTCAATCACGACCCAATCATCCTGAGTCTGAATCCCACAAACATCATCATCACAACCACAACATATATAACATACATTGAACAACAAATATCATTATAAGGGAATAAATGAGATAAACACGTATACATGGAACTTGATTATATGAATTTCATAATTAAGTTCATCTATTCAAGTTTAAACATCAATTATATAAATTAAGTTATATAAAAGTTGTAATATTACAAAATATAAGGGCATACTCCCTAGAACTTAGACTACAAAAAGAGAATATAAGTTAGGATCTATTCCTGTCGTGCATACGATGGTCCTGGAACAAAATACATATTATTGAAACATGAAAATCATAATAATATAGTAACACAAATATCCAACAATTAAAAAAGACAAACATGCATTCATATTTTATTCACTTCTCCCTTCTGGTTTTCATTAGAAACTCTTTCTCCTTTAATTACTAAAAATTGTTTCCTCTTCCATTATCAACCTCCATGCAAGATTTCATAAGATCAACCATGATCATTTCCGCTTAACACATTATCAATACCAATTTCACTGGTATCATCATCACCCCGTAGGAGTCGATGCAAGGTGATCCCCTTACCTGGGATCCTACATACACTAAATGTATGCTAGCCAATACGTGGTGATCCCCTTACCCGGGATCCTACATACACAAAATGTATGCTAGCTAATATATGTCGATCCCCTTACCCGGGATCCTAACATACACTAAATGTATGCTAGTCGAAACACATATTACACCTCATATTTTCTTCGTTAGTGGTACTCCCATCACTTGGCAATGCACACAAGGGTAGTTCACCTTGAACACAGACATACATTAAGAATACTATCTGAAATAACAACATCATTACACCAACTTCCATCATTTCACATAATATCCAACATTGCAAATTTACATCTCACATTATTAACATATTAAGTTCTTGAATTTAATTAAAAAGCTTAGGTAAGGATCACCTACCTGCAGTAAAAGCTCTACTCGTGCTCCCCTAGTGTTGTTGCACCACACCGGTGGTCCCTCCTGCAATCACAGGCTCATCTCATAAATTTTCCTCATTCAAGGATATGTTTTATAATAATCATATCAACAACTTAAAGATCTTTTTTTCAATCATTTCTTTCTTTATATTTTACATTTTTCTCATTACACCCATTAATGTTGTCATCCTTTATCTAACCATAGTTATCATTCCTCTTTTTATTTTTGAACTGTTACTATCTAGATATTAGATTGTTACTATCCAATCGTTACTGTCTTGACATTGAACTGTTACTATCCAACTTATTCTCAGATTTGTAACTATATCTCGAGTTATAGAACTCTGTTTCAAGCGAGATTGGTCTCATTGGAAAGCTAAGACACGAGGCTACAAGTTCTCTAAAGGAAGGAGAACCCAGTTCTGCCTCTAAAATAGTAAAACTTTCTTATCAACAAACATTGGACTGTTACTGTCCAACCGTTACTGTCTTGACATGAAACTGTTACTGTCCGACCTCTTCTCAAATTTTTAACTATATCTAGAGTTATAGATTTTCATTTCAAGCGAGACTGGTCTCGTTGGAAAGTTAAGACATGAGGCTACAAGTTCTCTGAAGGAAGGAGAACCCAGTTCTGCCTCGAAGACAGTCAAAATTGCTCATCAACAAACATTGGATTGTTATTGTCCAACTCTTACTGTCTTGACATTGAACTATTACTCTCCGACCTCTCCTCAGATTTTTAACTATATCTAGATTTATAGAACTCCGTTTCAAGCGATATTGGTCTCGTTGGAAATCTAAGACACGAGGCTACAAGTTCTCTGAAGGAAGGAGAACCCAGTTCTGCCTCGAAGACAGTCAAAATTGCTCATCAACAAACATTCGATTGTTATTGTCCAACTCTTACTGTCTTGACATTGAACTATTACTCTCCGACCTCTCCTCAGATTTTTAACTATATCTAGATTTATAGAACTCCGTTTCAAGCGAGATTGGTCTCGTTGGAAATCTAAGACACGAGGCTACAAGTTCTTTAAAGGAAGGAGAATCCAGTTCTGCCTCTAAAACAGTAAAAATTGCTCATCAACAAATATTGGACTGTTACAATCCAACCGTTACTGTCTTGACATTGAACTGTTAATGTCCGACCTCTCCTCAAATTTTTAACTATATCTAGAGTTATAGAACTCGATTTCAAACGAGATTGGTCTCGTTGGAAAGCTAAGACACGGGGCTACAAGTTCTCTGAGGAAGGAGAACCCAGTTTTGCCTCTAAGACAGTCAAAATTGTTCATCAACAAACATTGGACTGTTATTGTTCAACCGTTATCGTCTTGACATTGAACTGTTACTGTCTGACCTCTCCTTAGATTTTTAACTATATCTAGAGTTATAGAACTCTGTTTCAAGCGAGATTGGTCTCGTTGGTAAGTTAAGACATGAGGCTACAAGTTCTTTGAAGGAAGGAGAACCCAATTCTACCCCTAAGATAGTCAAAATTACTCATCAACTAATCAGTCCTACTGCCTTACAGAGTCAGTCATGACCCAGTCTTGGTTGGTGACCCATAATTAGAGTTCTACATCTCCAAATTGAGCAAGACCAATTTCCTTAGTTAGCTAACATCCAAAACTAAAATTACTATAAAGAAACTTGATCCTAATTCCCTCATCCTCCTACTCGAATTCGCTCCAAAAGTCAGGAGACAAATCTGTCCAGATTCATCAATCTTTCCATTTACACACAACATCCACAATTTAACTTTTCTCTTTTATCTCAACCCCTAGCCATATCACATACCGTTTAAGAGTGTCAAAGAATATCTTTTTAAGAGCCAATTTGTAAACACCCAAAGGAAAATATATATATATTTAGAGAGAGAGAGATGATGATGAATGCAGTTTTCGCTGCCGATGCAGAAATAGGCAGCGACGCAGTTTTC
>Ga0307517_10007933_pt1 | contig 15344 bp, 8 predicted proteins | sample 23_EM_MG_FD_194515 | JGI IMG/M metagenome (GOLD analysis project Ga0307517, IMG submission 194515) | Populus trichocarpa ectomycorrhiza microbial communities from riparian zone in the Pacific Northwest, United States - 23_EM | ecosystem: Host-associated > Plants > Roots > Unclassified | place...
TAGATGGATGAGTTTTTTTTTTTTTTTTAATCAAAAACCAAAATAAGAAATTTCAAATGTTAGAGATTAAGTCATTGTCGACTAATAGTTCAAGATAGTTTTGGATCATCCATCAAAATCAAATTGACTAATAAAATATAAAGTACAGGGTCTTAATAAAAATATTGAAAGAGTAAAGGGACCTTCTTCAAATCTACTGCGAAGCCGCTTTATCCTTAAGCTGACAGACAAGAGATAAAGAGGCTGTACGGTAAATCTTCATAGAAGTGCTTTCTTAGTTTCTTTATACACGAATTGACGAAACCCCCAGAGTTGACTTCTTGCATTTTGCACGTGCGCACGTGCAAGCAGAGGTCACATAAGTTAGAGATAGAAAAAGAAAATCTTCATATAAGTTTTGTCTCCTCTGTTTTTGGATGGATCTTTAAAAACTGACTTGCATGAGCAACACGTGTACCCGTAGCTTGGATATTCCAATTTCTTTGCTGTCTCTCTATATTTTGAATGCTCAAAAGATGTACCAAGTCCAAAATCTTCAGAATCTGACAGAAATGTTTCCTTATATTAATTAATAGCATGATTGCTAATAATTTTTTTTAAAACAAAAAACAATCTCATTGCCTCACTGTTTTAAACTAGAGTAAGATGGGTTAGTTTTTATATTTTAAAAATATTTTTAAAAATATTTAAAATTTTTTATTTTTTCTTTGCTTTAAATTAATATTTTTTTAATATTTTTAGATCATTTTGATGCGTTGATATTAAAAATAATTTTCAAAAAATATATTATTTTTGATACATTTCTTAATAAAAAGCACTTTTAAAAGCAACCGTAACCACATTCTCAAACAGACTCCAATCTAATGAATTAATTCATAATTTGAGTAATTGAAGTCTAGATTAGTTGAGTTTTAATAAAAATAAAAATTGATTTGATCAAAAACTCAAGTAAACTTAGTCAAAACTCATTAATTTTTTTTTATTATAATTTTTTATAACATAAAAAAATTAAATTGACCCAAAATAACCTAGTAAACCTATCTTTCTTGTGATCTTAGAGTTATTGTAAGTAAAGTTTAAAAACTATGCATTAAAGTTTACAAAAGAAATAAAAATTAAAACTTATATTAAAAAAAATACTAATAAAACAACGGCAGGAACTAAGCAACTCAAGACCAAGACCAAAATGTTATTGTAATAAAGATATTGTGTTAATTTAAGTATCATGGTGGTGGTTTAATCAAAATGTTATTAGTCTTTTTATGTTTGTGAATTTTTTATTTTTTATAATCATTTCTTAAAGCATTCGAAATAACATTTTTAAAAAATATGGAAGTTTAATTATAGCTGTGGACCCGTGCTTGAGAGGTTTGACTTTTTTTCCATAAAAATGATGTTCAACACATTTTAAAATATGACAAAAAATTCACTATTTGTATAATAGACTTAAGTCGGTTTTATTTTAATTAGATAATAGAAAAAATAAACAACAATAACAAATAGATCAAACTAACAAAAAAAAAACATGATCATGATAACCTAAAAATAAATATTCTTTCAAAATAAGATAAATAATGTAGCTTAATTCTCAATCCATTATATGAAAGGATAAAATTTGGTTTTAAAAAGACAAAAAAATTAGTTCAATTTAACCTAAATTAGCATAACAAACATGTAACTCGAGCTAACCGGCTAAACTTGCAACTCATGTTATGAGATCGGAATACTGATAGAAAAGAAAAGAAAATCACAAAGCTCCTTTAAAAAAAATAAATTCAATGTCGAATGATAAAAGTTGCAAAGAAAATACATAATAAAAAAACAAAAAAAAAACGATGTGAACCTATGTTAACTTTTCAAACCTGTGAACTGGATCATTAAACCAGAAGCACCCTATATGAAAAAACTACAAAACTCAATTCTTAAACAATCAAATATTGAAATCTGAAATTGAAAAAAGAATATTAATTATACAAAATGATCTTAAACAAAAAATAACAATTAAAAGAATGATGATCAAAATTAAAATAAAAGAAAAATTTTATTTTTGATTGAAGAGTGAAATTGAAAAGAAAAATCAAATTTATAAAAAAAATCAAAAGAGTAAGGATCAAAATTAAAATTAAAATTAAAAATAAAAAATAATTTTTTGATTGAATTGTGCAATTGAAAAAAAAATCAATTTAACAAAATAATTAAAAAAACAATAAAAAGAATGATGACTAAATTTTAAAAAATAAAATATCACAAATTGAATTTGAAAGATGAAATTGAAAAGAAATCAAGATTTTTATAAAAGGGATAAGAACAAAAATAAATAAATAAACAAAAAAAGACAAGAATTGTATTTGACATCTAAATAAATTAGATGACAAATCTAAAATTATATATGGCTAGTGTGATTTTTAAAGGGAGAAAAGAGAAAAGTGGGAGGAGAAGAAAAAAAAACTTTATCGTCATCATACCACCATGTCGATGATGCCAATTTAGCTATCAGGAGGTGCTGTATGCGCCAGCTACTCTTTAAAAGATTTATTTTTCCTTATTAATTTAGTAATGATTAATGAACTTTGTGAAAAAATTTTAAAATGTCCAATAGCCAATTCAATAATTTTTTTTGAGAAGAGTAAAATTATTATTATATTGTTCAGGTAAAAATAAACAGTAACTTGAGTCTATATTAACAATATTTTTCCAAGGCATAGTAGGCTTTTTAATAGGATGAAAACACAACAAATTATATTACATGTGTAAATATATTTAATTAATAATCAATCCATCAATTTACCATCAAAAACTTACTCAAGTATTAAAATAGTTAAGATTATGGATAAAAAGGTTTTAATTAATATGAGCCATAACACCAATAATTAAGATAGATATGTTTTTTTAAGATTTTCCTCTATTCTGAAATAAAATTTACTTGCAGACTATTTATTAACTATTCAATATTACCAATACATGCTTTATTGCACACAACATTTAATCAAAATGACTGTGATTAATTAAGGAGTCTAATTGAAAACTATATTTTAATAAAATAATTTTTTTTATAACTATAATAAAACAATTTTAAAATCTCATTTAATAAATTAAATTTTTTGGGTTGGGTATTTCCTTTCACCAACCGCGATAGTAGCATGAAGATTCCAATAAATCTCTTGTGACCATATCCCCAAAAAGGTAACAAAGACAAGTGAAAACCCCGTTATAGCCCTTTACTTGAAAGAGAAAAAACTCCTCTCATCACTGCATATAAAGAGTGCTCTTGCTTCGCTTCCCACCCTCCTGCTACATGTAGAAGATATAGATATAGATACTAAAACGATATTATTTGAGATTTAGAGAGAGAGGCAAGGTTGTCTCGCTCTCTTTCTTTACGTACGTCTCGCTTTTCTTGTTTTCGGGGCTGACCAGTACTGTCAGATTAGCCTGCTAGCTGTAGAAAAATATACAGACCAACAATGTATAGGTGGCCGGAATTGCAGTTCGGAAGCTGGAACCCGTCCGAGGCCGCTTATAGAGCCCGAGAAACGGCTTCAGTGGTTCAGTTGATTGAATCCCTTAATAATGACGCAACCCGTGAACGTGCCATTCATCTCCTTTCAAAGGTATTAGAGAGAGAAGGAAAAGAATTTTTCTTGGTCCTTGTTTTGTTCGTTTAATCTTATATTTAGGGTTTTCTTTGACTCTCAAGAAATTATCACTGGAAACTGTGGGATTATCTATATATGTTTTAATTGAATTGTGATAACCTTGAATTTTGGGGGGTTTTATTTTTTTAATTTTTTTTTGAACTGTTCGAAATCATTATCAGCGTTGCATGGTGGCCTTAATGTCTTGATTAGAGAGTAGAATAGGTGTTGTAAGCCGGATGTGATGGAGATGTTCTTGAGAAAACCACTTAATTCTTTCGATGCTCGATACTTGATTGTTGTTGTTGTTGTTTTTTTTTTTTAAAAGAAAAAAATTATTCATCTGAATCTAATTGCATATACCTTTACTCCACATATAAATCGTAATTCTGAATTTGTGATAATAATAAATGCATATAATTGGAAAGGCATTTATCAAGAATTCTTTTAAAATTACATACACGCAATCTTCTTAAACACACCAGGGAATTAGAGTAGTTATCTTCCCCTAATTTTCCCCTTTGATTTAGGGTCTCACAGATATTTTTATGCGTAATTCTTTTTTTTTTGTTATTATTATTATTATTATTTGATAAAGTTACTTTTTATGTTAGATACGCTCACTGAGATTTTTCTCTTTCGGATTTGCTTCTCAAGAAACAAAAGTTCCAACAGTCAGCAACATGATAGGGGATCAATTTTATGGTTAATATATATAGTTTCTGTTTGTCTAGATGCTTTTAAAGGTAATAGGTTTCCATTAAGTCCTAGTTTTACGCTTTTTAAGTGATTCGACGCTGAACCTGATTTGGATCCTCGGTTGCACTCTGAAGATATTTTATGGCGGAGCTTCATCAAACAGATGAAGAAATTATTTTGTTCTTGTTGATTATTCTAAAGCTTCTTTTAGTAGGTACAATGAAAGCTCATGCATGGAATTGTTCCTGATGTTGGAGTTAATAAAGTGATTCTAGTCATTATACATATTGGACAAGCATAGATAGAGGTGGTCCATTTCTTTGTTGACATATTTAGGTTTAGCCCTGCTATATATAAGCTTAGGAAAGAATAGGAATATCCCCTTTATAATTAGGTGCTTGAATGTTGACAATAAAATTAATTGACGGTGCTATTAATGTTACTTCGTGTCAAGCTCCAAGGGTAATGGGCACCGTTATCACTATAAACAAATCTACATTGTGACAAACCTTTTCCTGGATGATTCTATTAATGTTTCTGAACACTTTGTTTTTCTACGATAAAAATGAAAGGAAATGAGTGTTGTTGCCAATAGTCTGCATTAAACAGGTTAGTCAAGGAGCATTTATGTTGAATGGATCCTGGATTGATTGTATTTTTAAAATGTGGTCTCATTGACAGATTGGATCGAAATGAATTTGATGTATATGCATATGATAATGAGATCGTTGAATTGATAAGGTGGTATTTTAATTAAATAGTAATGAATTCAAAACTACCAGTGAATTATAGAAGTTCTAATCGTACATAAGAGTTAGCCTATTATAGACAATGGTTACAGACATTCAAGTTTCATAACACGAACGGAAGAGGAAAACAAAAGAGAACCAACAAAATTCAAACAAATTTTAAAAATTCAACGTAATAAGAAAATAAAAAATAAAATGCCTAAGACCATAAAGAATCTCAAACTATTTCTAAAGCATCACTTGTTCAATTAAAAGTGCTTTTAGGCACATAATGCAGAAATGCCTTCTCGTTTCATTCGGCTAAATCGTATGAGGACAAACTAACTGCATTGAGGGGTTGCTTTTCTCTAAGCTATAAGTACTAAATAATTCGTATCTTTATCTTTTAATGAAGATGAATAATATCGCATAACAAGTTTATTTTATTTATTTTTAAATATATTTGGAGTATTTAGACCTGCTAATTTTGCAACCATGTTTCAACTGCCTCAAATTGCATCCACATGTGCAGTTGCAAATGGAAATAAAATAAATAATAAATTTTGGTTGCAAGGTGCTGGTGGTTTGGTTGCAAAGTTGCGACCGATTTGTGCGGTTGCAAATCTTATGTTTTCTTGCAGTGTTTTAGACTTTTAATCAACATCCCCATAACATTTAACAATGTGTATTAATATATAGTGATACTCATTCCGTTGTTGCGGTATGTCATAGTCATTATTTCAACCTTCTGCCTTTCTATAATTGTGATCAATGCTCTTATGTTTCGAGCTAATTGGCCAAGTCACTACCTTGTTTCCTTAATGTCTTTTCAATTACATCTTATAAATCTGTATTTCCGGACGTGAATAGAACCTGCATTCTTTATAAATTCCTTTTGCTTCCTTGTGATTGTGGCCATGAGATTTTGCACATAAATGTGACTCCTGGGTTTTAAGGACAATATCTTGTTGCAGAGGTCATAATAGTTACTGTTGATATTATTAAAGGATAACTAACTGATAAACTACCGATATAATCCTTTTCTTGGAAGGTGACCTTTTCTAGCAATGACTTAATTTCTTCCCTATAAGGAACTGGTTGAAGAGGCATGAAAAGTTTTCGCTAATTGTTAAATGTATAGTGTTTGTTGATAGTTAAAGTTAATTTCCTGACGTGTAACAAGTGGCACCATTTAAATGAAGTAGACATGAGCTTAAGTTTTGTTTATCGCTGTTATAATTTCATAGATATAGATCTTCCAAATTAATTACCATGACTTATCTCATTCAATAACTAAATGCACATTTGGACTTGTCATTATTTCAAACTTTCACTTTAACCCTTTTATGTTTCAGAATAGGGCTATTCGTGAAGAGATGGCGCCTTTGTTATGGTACTCTGTTGGTACGATCTCTATACTTCTACAGGTATTGAGAGTTTGGCTTTGTTTTTTGTTTTTTTTCCAATGCTTGTTTGTTGTTTGTATCAACATAAATAAAATATATTGTGACTTGCATCAAATAGTTTGTTTTAACTTTTTAACTACCACTATCATCATTTCAGGAAATAATTTCAGTATACCGTTCGCTGCATTCCCCAATCCCAATGCTTACTGATAGAGTTTCAAATCGGGTTTGTGATGCCCTTGTTCTTTTTCAGGTCAGAATACCTTAATTTTCTTGTTTTCTTCTTCTTCTTCTTCTTCTTCTTTTTTTTTTTGGGGGGGGGGGGGGGTGAGGATGGTGTTCTTTGATATGTATTGTTAAAGAAGAATTTACATTAAGATTCTGTGGATGTTTCATGCATCTTCTTCTCAGTTAGGATGGCTTTGATGTCATTTATCAGTTTTTTCTTTTCTTTTTTTATTTGCTGTCCTTATGGGAAGAACTTAAACATGGTATTTTGCTCATTGCAAATGAGCAAAATAATTAAAAATTTTGAGACAATTGACAATAAGCGGATTGATGTTAAGCATGAAGCCATGGAGTTGCTGCTGGTAAGAAAGTTGAGACAAATTTGTGGGAAATAAACAGATTAATTACTAGTTTCGAAAGGAAAGGAATAGGCAAAATAGGAATTAGAGAATCTACCCAAGTAACTATTCTTTTCTTCTCCATTAATGTTTAAGAGAATAGATTAAAAAAAGGATTACAATGTCCAAGATGAGGACGTGTTTACACAGTTAGAGCAGCATGGATAGTGAAGGCTTGCATATATGCTTCTGTTCGATACTCTAGTTTCTGTATACTTCTAGGTAGAAACTGCCAATTATAAAGTAGTTCCATTTATTCTGTATTCAAGATGCGTTGTTTCAAGTTTTGTGGCATCAGAACTCACTTTTATGTTTTCACTGACATGTCATATTGTTGTACAGTGTGTAGCTGTCAGAACTCACTTTTATGTTTTCACTGACATGTCATATTGTTGTACAGTGTGTAGCTGCAAATCCCAGTACAAAAATGCCGTTCATTGAGGGTAATCTTATCAATTTTTATTTTTTGAAGAAAATTACCGCTTGGATCTAGTAGAAGCTCTCTCTCTCTCAAATCAGCTAGATCTGTATATTAACAAATTTATGAACCAACATAGTATCTTATATAGCAATATTCTGTTAATGGTTAACAACATTTCAAGGGAACATTATAGAAGAAATTTACCTTTTTATTATTCTTGAATTGGTCTTACTTGGGTTTTGTGCTCCACTCCAAACACACAGGATCATGTCTGCGTAATATGTGTTATAAGATATCAGGGAAGTTATTGAGCGTGTCCAGTTCTATTAGATTCTAATCAACGTCCTTTTTCTTCAAGATTTATTAGCATGGCGAGTTCCAGCTAAGATTTACATATCAAGCATTTTTCTTTGAAATTTAGGCCGACAACTTTAAATCATCATTCTCTTTTAAAGTTGAATAGACTTCCACAATTGATTTATGTATAGTCATGTTTATATCAGGGTGAGTTTTTGTCTATCCATTACTGGTTCATAGAACCTAATGACATTTTTGGAAGTGATCAAGCTTAAGGCTTTGATCACTCTGACTTCCCACATGCCACTTGCCAGTCCACACAGAGTAATTAGAAACTAGTTTCTGGTCTTGCAACTCATTTGTAAAGGGTATATTCTAAAACTTATGCAGAACAAGAGCTGTCAAAATTCATAAATATCCTATTCCATGAAATAGATAGATTGTTATGGTTTTTCCAATCCTGCATGTTCGAAATAAGATTCATTTCACTAACGTTGAGTATTACTGATTGAAATTGAATGCTTCTGTTAGTTGATATTTTAGATAAGTAGACACTGCTAATTGAATTTCATTGTTTCGCAGCTAAAATACCTCTGTATCTTTACCCCTTTCTAAACAACACAAACAAGGAAAGGCCTCATCAATTTATAAGGCTTGCCAGCTTAAGTGTTATTGGTGCTCTAGCCAAGGTGCCCTTCTGGAGATTGAGCTTGATATTTGCCTGACTATGGTCTTTAACATGCATTGTTGGCACGATACGAAAAATTCATTTAAATAAACTGAAAATGCAACCAAAACACAACCCATTGAAGCTTTTTGGTTGTGATTGTATTATGTGGAAAAAGAAACTAATTATCTCATACCTTAAATAAATTAGATTTTTCCTAAAACAAGTGAAATTAAATTATGACTCTTTTTGTTTCTGCAGGTTGATGACCCAAATGTCATTAACTTCCTTCTAGAATCTGAAGTATTTCCTTGTTGCATACGCTCCATGGAGGTTGGAGATGTATTGTCAAAAACAGTGAGTGCCTTGACTTCGAACATTTCATACTTCAAATTAGTTGTGCCAACCGCTTTCCTCCATTCTATCGCGTAGTTATGGCTTCTGAGCTGTTATCATGTGCTGTGTTCTGAAACCAACACAACTGACATATTTGAGAAAATATTTTTGGGAAAGGGGATAACAATGAAAAATTTTAATGGAAAGGCAAAGGTTCCAGCTATATATGATGTTACTGGAAAACCTGAGAAATCGATTTCTAGCATAATGCTGTTCGAGCACATTTCTTTTCCTGCAACTTGAACTCTTCTTTAAAGTTTAGGATAAAACTGGTTAGAATGAGGAGTTATGCAATTTGTAACGTGTATGACCAAACAGGTTGCGACTTATATTGTTTACAAAATTTTAATAAATGAAGAAGGGTTAAGGTATTGCTGTACTGTAGCGGAGAGATTTTTTGCCTTGGTCCGTGTTTTAGGGAGCATGGTCTTAAAGCTTGCTGAGGAGGGGCAGCTAGCTGAAAACCCCTCCATACGGCTTCTGAAACACATAATTTGGTGTTATCATAGGCTCTCAGAAAGTCCAAGGTTAGCTGAATATCTATTCTTATTTCAAATATTTGGCTGTAGTTTTTAGTTCAGCATCAATTTATGAGTTGATTTCTTCCAAATTGCAGGTCATGCGACGGGTTAAGATGTCGCCTTCCTGTGATTTTAAGTGATGCTGCCTTCATTGACATTTTTCGCGTAAGTTAAAAGACTTGATTGACTTTCATGATTGATTGTTCCATGGAGACTTCGTGTATGTCAGTGTCAGTACATTGCAAATACATGTTGCATCTGCTTCCCAAGGTTGATCCTTAATTTACATAGGTGCATGTATTGCATCTGTCATCCCAACATTGATCTTTTACATGCATAGAGAGTGCAATCAAGGCCATTTTCTTCTATACAAGTAACGTCTTGGGTTGCAAGGGAAAAACATGTCTGATAAGATAGGTAGAAAAGTTTTTGTTACACCTGAAATGTCTTACGGCCTGTAGCTCCAAAGCTTTAATAGCATCCCTGAAGTTCAACCCATCCTGTCTAGATAGTTTTTCTATATACTCCTAGATATTAGAAAACAGGACATGCAAGAATGTCGTCAGCAGAGCTGAAGCATTTACTTGGTGGTATAACTAGTTTGAGCAGAATCCTACATGTACAGAGTCTACAAATGACTCTGGTGCAGACGTGATTTGCACATCCATTTGTATAATAAATATATGGTGGCATTTCAATCTGTTGCCATATAGGCCAGGACAACATTTTCACTAAATCTTCCATCTCTTAACTACTATGATTTCTTGTGTTATTATCTCCAGCAGGGCGATCCATCTGCAGTACCACACCTGCAACAGTTATTTCACAATGTCAGCAACAGAACCTCTAGAATACAAACGATAGAGAAGATGATTAGGCCTTTAGTCAAAGGATAGATCGAGTGAGGCATGGAATATAGTCCCTGCTGTCTGAGGAAACTGGAGATATATCATACTATACACAGATGGTTTACATTGTAGCCTGTAATAGTTGAAATAACTGTTATTCAAAACAACTAAATTTGTTGTATAATTTAGTACTCTGTTGTGTGTGAGAGAGATGCTCCTTTATAGTTTTAAACTGGTGAATCTTTAATACATTGTTAATGCATGCAGCTCCAAGCAAGCTATCCTCACTGCTTATCTTGCCCTAATATGCTCTCCCTGCTGCTATCTATACTTGCCATTTTCGCTCTTCTGAATCGGGTAACTGTTTTGTCATGCTGAATCTGGAATCTAGAGAATGGATACGATTGGCAATTGTTTTGATAGTTGGCTGTACCTTGAGAAGAATATTACCAGATGCAATTCCGTTTTTATTTGGATATTCTCTTAATCCCCGTATAGATTTTTTCTGTTGCATCAATTTGGAATTATTTTGGCAGAAATAAGCAATTATTTCGGAATTATTTCAAAGAAAATTGTTTCACTTTTTTAAAATCTTTATAAAATAAGTTTTCAAAAGCTTTTCTTGAAGGCTTTTTCTACGAATTTTGTTCCTCAAGAATCAAAAAACCATGGCGGAGAGCTGTAACAGGATAAAGCCAGAAATTGCTAGCCAAAAGTCAAGACATTGATTGTTAGGTATGGTGTTTGGGACTGTATGCTAACAGTTTCACCCCAAATATACTTTGAATGAGGAAATGCGTTTCTGCGGTGGTCGAAACGCATCGTTTAAAATGGTGTTTTTGGGCGTTTTGGCCTCCCTGTGTTTCGAGTATCAATACTTTTTGGTCCATGTACTTTAAACATATAATTTCGTTCATATTATTGAATCATTATTTGATTAGGTCTCTCTTTGTTGTAAATAATAGATTTTTAGATTGGTTCTTAGTTTAAATTAATTTTTAAAAATGAATTTTACCATATAATTACATGGTTAAAGCCTTCAATTATTTGATGTGTCAAAATAGGATGAAATAAAATAATTGTGTTGTATCATACACTTTGTAAAAAATGTGAGAAAAAATTGTAGTATATGTAAAACAATGAAAGTATTTTCTTGAGATGGATAAAAAAGAAGTCTTTGTTTATATTATATTATATATATGCAATTATTATCAAATAAATGGTTATTTTATAAACAATGTCATGAATTATATCATCTTATTGGTCTTGCCTTCTAAAAACAATTCTGAGCAATATTAACACTTATTTGAGAATAGCCTAATATTATGTGTCAAGTGTGTGTATTTTTTTTTGTTCAAATCCTCTCTTCTTCTTCTTCTTTTTTTGTAACACTATTATTTTTTAACTTGATGATTTAAATTATCCATAATTAAATTTATTAATTTAGATTGGTAAAGACATATAAAATAATATAAATCTAAATTATTATCATTTTTATTAGTACTATAAACTAAAATGCATGGGATTTGTACTCTTCATCTAAGTATGATAGTTCCTCACAAAATATAATGGATTTCTATAGTGTTTTTAATATAAAAAAAGTTCATTTTAGTATTTCATGTGTTTCCATTTTTATATGTTTAATTTCTATAGTTTCTGGTTTTTTCATTTCGGTTTTCATATTTTATTTTTATCATGTTTTAACCTTTAAGTTCTCAGAGATGAGAGAGAAAGTGAAAACCCCTGTTATTTTTTTTTAAAATATTAAAATCTTAACTCGGAGATAAAATGAGTTAAATTAAATTAAAGATATGGAATGAATAACAAGAAATGAAAAGAGAACACGACACTAATTATTAGATAATAGAAAAGTTGGGGACTAAGTGAAATAACTAAGCAAAATGGGGTCAATATATAAATATTAATAGATTAAACTATAAATACCCCATTTTTTTCCCTCTTAAGTCGGCATCAAAAGAGAATATGGAGGAGAATATTTCTCAATTTTATTTACCAAAATTTAGTGGAAATACTACAAATTGAAGAGGTTTGAGAAAAATTTAGGCTAAGTAGCAAGGGAAACAACATCAAAGCAAGAATCTAAAGAGAATAAGTGAAAGAGATTTCGGCATTTGGAGAGAGAAAGGAACTGACCAAGAGGGAGAAATAAGGAGTGTCAGGAAATTTTAAGTGGTTGAGAATCAAAGCTCACTTTATCACCTAGTAAGGAGCTTTAGACTTGATTACACAAGTTAAATTGAATACAATTAAGAATTGATGTCTAAATTGTAAATTCTAGGTTAGGGTTCATGAGAAAATTTAGGGGAAATGATAAATTTGTCTTGTTGGATGTAATTGGGATGAGAATAGAAGAAAGAAACTTAGAATAATGAACAAATGAAGAAAAAAATCCTGGTATTGTTGAAGGTGGTGGTGTCAGCCATAAAGAGGAAAAATTAAAAAAAAAAAAAACAATGCATGAATATTGTTTGTTTGTACTTATTATAACATGTGTTGAAATGTAGAGGATCAATTGAAAATAAATAGAGATCTTGTGTTTAATATGTAATGAAAAGATTAGTTATGCTTTGAATCATGAACATTGCAATTTTGTAAGAAATTATGGAATTTTTGTGCAACATTGAAGTATTATTGATGAAGGAATGTTAAAGAAATTGAATGTAGTTATTTCAAAAAGGATACGAGAAAAAAAACTAATTAATTATTATAGTGTTATATTTAATGATGTTATAAGATACGTGGAGAAGAAATACTTGCTTTTTGAATGGTGAGAAAATAAATGAAAATACTTTGTTGCATGTCAAAAGCAAAAAATTGAAAAACTAGACAACTTCATCACCCAATTTTTAGTTGAGTTTAGAGCTTGAAAATGAAAAAAAAAATTGAAATAAGCTTCTCATAAAAGTTGAAGTTAGGGATGATATCTTTCCAATAAGACTAATCTTGTTTAATTTAGAGTTATAAAACTCCAGATATAAAGTTAGAAACTGAGAAAGAGTCATATTATATTTTGCTGAATAATTTTTAAATGCTGCAATGATAAGTAGTTTTGGATGTGTTAATGACATAACTGAGTTTTATTCCTTTCAATGAAGCTATATCCTTGTATCTTAGCTTTCATAAGAAACAAATTATGCGCGTAACCAAATTCTATAACTTCAAATATAGTTAAAATATTAATCAGTGTTTTTAAGCGATTAAGTTAAGTTAGTTGGTTAGAAGTAGCTAACTTTAAAATTTGTTTAGAATTACTCTTAATATAAGATTTAAATTATGGAAATTATAAGAATGAAATTGTCAATATGGGTAAAATAGTTAATGATGATTAATTTAAGTGATATGGAATTATGTCAAATTATTTTAAGTCAGGATTAAAATGATTGCATATGGAGTTAAATTTTGAAATAAGTTGACGATTGAATAGCAAATGATATTGTTCTTGCTGATACAAGAGAGGCCGCGAGACCTACTCAGTAGTAGGGGACCATTTCACGTGTTCAAACATCAGGTAGGTGCTCAACACCTTAAAATTAAAGTATTATTTAAATTGTGATCATAATTTTCCTTAAATGTATCTAAATCTTATTTGATAAAGGTTAAATTAGTGAAGAAACTAGTTATTTTGGTAAATAGGACTAGTGTCTTGATTAATGAGAAATTGAAGAAACTAGTTACTCTAGTTAATAGGACTAGTGTCCTGATTTATAGGCAAATAAAGATAATAATTCCCTGGTTAATGAGACTAGTGCCTTATTAATATATAATTGGAGAAACTAGTTCCCTGGTTAATAGAATTAGTGCTCTGGTTAATAGAAAACTGAAGAAATCAGTTAATGTGGTAGTGAAACAAATATTCGGTTTGAGCTAGAGAGGGCATTTATATGTTCTTAAATTATGCTAATTGTATTAGTTGGGAATAAATATTTAGAAGAAGTAATAACAAATATTCATTTGGGTATAAGTTGATTGTATTTGATATTAAATACATTTTCAGGTATCTTACAACGTTATGATGAGTAAAAAGTCTTGTATTTGTAATTTTTTTTTAATCAAATGATGTAAATGGAAAAATAAATATTTTGCTTTGTAATGTAATTTTGTATCAAAAAAGTATATGAATATAAATTAAATATGAATGATGTATCTAAAATATTTTTTCTTAAAACACATGTCTTTAATTATGGTGTACTCACTTTTAGATTTAACTTGCTTTAAAATAAACGTGTGCCTTGTTTTATGTTGTAATTAAATTAATTGTTTCATTATTCATAATATTTCTTGAATAATACAATTTTGATTTATTTGTGAAAATATTGAAGAATTTTTTTTTTTTTTTAATGGTGAGTTTAATATAAATAAGAAGTCCTAGATGGTGGGGCAATGTTGAATTTATTATTTGCAGGTTGTGAGAATGATTTGAGTTGATTACTTGGTGTTAAGAAATTAGAGGAAACTCTCTCAGATTTTCGATAGAAAAACAAAATTCATATACCTTCAATGATAATATAATATATATATATACATGAAATATCGTCTAAATAAATTGGGGTTGTTTAAGAAAGTTATCAAAAAGAAAAAGGAAAAATAAAGGTTTTGATTAACCACATTCCATTAATAAAAAATCAATCTTGTTTTTTTGAGAGGAGAAATCATTGAAGGTTTTTTTTTTTTTAATTTAAACTAACGAATAAAAACATGATTTAAAATAAATAAACGAATAAAAACACGATTTAGAACAAATAATAAAGAAACTTACAATATATAAGGTGCATTATATTTTCCTCTTGCACAACTAGTTCTCTTACTCACTCCTTACAAACTATTAAAGCTTCTAGTGATCAAAATATTAGGTGACAACTTTTATTATTTTTTTTATTGATAAAAAACAAAAAAAAATTATCCTTTTTCATTTATATTATTCTTGATAAACCCAATGCGAAAGGACGATCGCCGCAACCATTTAAGAGGTGTTTAGAATAATGATAACAATAATTTTTTAAAATATTTTTTGTTTATAAATATATTAAAATAATATATATATATATATATATATATATATAAAATTTATTTTTACCATCA
>Ga0307517_10007936_pt1 | contig 15334 bp, 12 predicted proteins | sample 23_EM_MG_FD_194515 | JGI IMG/M metagenome (GOLD analysis project Ga0307517, IMG submission 194515) | Populus trichocarpa ectomycorrhiza microbial communities from riparian zone in the Pacific Northwest, United States - 23_EM | ecosystem: Host-associated > Plants > Roots > Unclassified | place...
GGATTTAATTAGTGTCTCTGACACTAATTTTGTGTGGATCGCGTCGCTCGGTCATTGAGCCTCGCTCCGCTTGTGTGTGTGTTTTGTGTTTGTTGTTTCTCCGGTCAGACTCACGTCGCACCTCTCATCTGGAGCCCACCGCGAGGGGTGGTTTACAATTTAATTCGGAAGAATTGTCAATAGAGAAATCTTAGACAGTAATCTTTTGGTTCAGATAAGACTTTAACAACCTTAAAAGCGAAAGCTGGACAAACAAGAAAACCTATAAAATTCTATAAAAATATTTGAAAACCATCCGGTGTAATAACCGAACAAAACCAGATAAAAACAATTAGAAAGACAAACTCTCGAAGACATCGTAGAAAGCAAGTCACAGATCAAAATTCCGAGACAGACAGTCAATTCATTGTCGGCGGGAGTATCCACAGGATTACCCCCACCTACGAGGAAGAAGAAAAATACAGCAACGAGCCCGTTGTTCCAGGTAGCAGAAGAATCTTCGACTACCCAGTTACTCGAAAAGCTTGGAGAGAAAGAAGCCAGTAGCCCGGAGAAAATTAAAGCCGAACCTTTAGACGAAGTACTCTCGAGCATATCAGAGGAACCGTACGAGTGGCTTCTAGAGACGAGTCGTACACGAATCCCTTCGGACCCAGCAGCTCAGGTTTCGATTTACCGGGACCCAGTACTTTAGGAGGATATAATTTCCCTCCGTCTCCAGAAAGCCCGACAGTAAAATTATCCGAACTAGGAATTGGAAATTATCCAGAGTTCGAAAATATCCGAGACAAAGAAATCAGTCCAGAATTTGCAGGACTATTAGTGAACCTAGTAACCCAGAGCAAAATGGTAGACATAAAGTGGCCTATTAGAGGAGCGAAAGAAGCGCCCAGGTTCAATCCAGACGAACCGGCGGAGCTTCTAAGATACATCGCGCAGGTGGAAGAAATATGGGAAGGCAAAACCCCAGATAAGAAGTTGATGAAGAAGGGACTCTGCAAATATGTCCCCTCGGTGACAGAACAGGAGTGGATGGCGTTTGATACATATGACGACGAGTTCTCATATGAGAAATTCAAGGAGGAGATCGTGAACAGTTACCCAGAAGCGGCGATGCTAGAGAAAGGATCGCTAGCCCGCCTCGAACAGATTTGCCGAGAAAACCAGAGAATAGGACCGAAGGACTTAAAAACCCTTCTGAGTTTCAAGCGCGCGTTCACGACGGAAGCGAAGAAATTACAGAAGCCGCCGATAGTCATTGAGAACCACGCTCTGGTAGCCAAGTTTGCAAACTGTTTGACGGACGGCTTCAGGGAGAACGTATTCGCGAGGCTTGATATGATTGCGAACCAAGGGAACGGATTAAAGGAAGCGCTAACCAAGCTGGGTGTTACAATGGGCCCAGCGACGCCCCAAGGACAAGTTCCGCAGGCGCTCCCAGACCCAATTCCGCGGAGACCTGAAGACAGGTACCAGTGGAAGGAAGTAATCGAAGCAGCAGAGACGATGGCGAGGAATATGAACCCGGGATCGGAAAGATGGGAAGAGTTAGCTAGGTCTTCGAGACCGGGCGCGACAGCCTCACCGGCTGTTACAATTAAAACTGAACCCGCTTACCTGACACCCGTAAAGGAAGACATAGAGACCTTGAAGCAGGATATCAGTCATGTACGAGATGGTATGGTGACACAGAGTAAAATGCAGAAAGAGCTTCTCGAAGTTTTCAAGGGACTTCAACAAAAATTGATGCAGCCTGCACCGGCGCCTCCGCAGATGCAGCCGATGTATCAGCCGCAACAAGCCATTCCGAATATGCAGTATCAGCAACCTCACGGAGGAAATCAACAGCCGTATACGGGGCAACAGCGATCGTACGCGCCCCAGGGGCAGAGATATCAGAATCCGGAAGGGAGGCAGAATTCGGGACAGTGCCATTATTGCCATCAGACAGGGCACTTCATTAGTTCGTGTCCAACCAGACAAGCACATCTAGAAAGTGGAAAAATTATCGTAGAAAATGGGAGGGTTCGATTCCCCGACGGAAAGCAGATTCCATGGGAACCCGCAGACAAATCTCCGAAAGATAAAGTCGAGGAGTTCCACGCTGTGAGAGAGACCAATGCACAGTTCTACCATTGCGACTCTGAGATCCCAGGGATGATGCAGATGCCGTATAAGGATACACGGCTCTCCCTCTATACGAATAAGCCGAGAGATACGAGAGACGAGTTAATAGAAAAGATGAGGTGTGAAGTGGAAGCTCAAGCTGTGCTCAATCACAATATTGTGCAACCAACAGCGTCTCAGCCAGTGGTGAATACTCAGGTAGCGCCCACGGTAGGAATTGGAGCCGGATCCGAAGATGAGAAGGCACAGTGGATGAAATTATATGAGGAGAAACTAGGGGAGGAGCGAAACCGAACCGTTAAGGAGTTACTCGAACAGCTCTTAGCGCGGCCAGGGGTAGCGAACCTGACTGAGGAGTTGCAGCAGGGTTTCCTCTAAGTTTGATGAAGGCTAAAGCTAGTGGGACCAGGAAACCAACGACGAGGTCCGCACCGAAAGCACCGGAGAACTTAAAAACAAAACCTAGTCGTATCGAAGAAGAATCAGAGTCAGAAGAAGAGTCAGAACAGGAGGAGGAACCCAGAGACAGGCGCCGATCCACTCAATCTAAGAATAGATTAAGTGATGTGCCAGTAATTATTGCGCCATACAAGCCGAAATTGATGCCGTATGTGTCGGTACCACCAATGACAAACCCAATCAAGGTGAAGCCGAGGGCGCAGGAAGAATATATCCCGATGATTGAGAAACGGGGACCCGCTTATAGGCATAAAGCGCCAATTGAGGATAAAGGGGACATGAAAGAAATGATGGAGCGTCTCTTAGGGGGATCGATCACTTTCACTACCGAAGAAATTCTTAGAATGGCGCCGGAACTTAGAGAGGAACTGAAAAAGATCATCTCTAAGAAGCGGGTGGCGGCCGAAGAAGTTAAAAGAGTGACATTTATAGATGAGCAGGAACATGTCGAAGAAGAAGTCGAGTACTTGTCCAACTTCAATGTTGCCACAGTACAAGTGTTAACGCAAGCTCGAGGAGGGATGCCTAAGGGAGCGCTAGTAGTCAGTGACCCGGTTGTGCAATACCTTGAGGAGCTAGCGGAAGGCGAAGTGCCTAAGAAAATTGTAGTGGCAACGGAATCGAGTTCATTGCGAGCGCTACACCCCATAATTAATGGAAACGGAACGGAAGAGGCTCTCTTAGACGGGGGATCACAAATAGTATCAATGGCTAAGGATGTAGCTGTGAGACTGAAGGTCCCTTGGAACCCGGAAATAGTGATTCATATGCAAAGCGCCAATAGACAACTAGAGAAAACGTTGGGGCTGGCACGGAATGTACCATTCCTGTTCGGAGATATTACTGTGTACTTGCAAGTACATATAATTAACAATCCGGCATATAAAGTACTATTGGGGAGACCCTTCGACGCCGTCTGTGAGAGCGAAGTCAAGAATTCTAGGGATGGGGATCAATTGATCACAATCACCGACCCCAATACCGGACAGAGATGTACGCTCCCGACATATATGAGAGGGCAGAGGCCAGAAATATTAAAGAAACCTACCGAATCAACTTTTCTGAACTCGATGAATTGATGGCGCATCAAGGAGAGGTCGCATTTATGTTTGAACATTGCATAGAAAATGGCCAAGAAACTGTGAAAATTGTCGGATATACTCAACCAATGAATGGGAAGTCGTTCTCTAAACCCGAACTTAGAAATGCGTATTTAGCGCAAGGAGTGCATATCTCCGACGTCGAAGATGACGAGCGGCTAAAGGTCGAAAAGTTCTTTTACGAGACGGTGAACCAGAGGGGAACAAATGAAAGTAAAGCACAACCGAGAGGAGTCTTCGAACAAAATGTTTCCGAAGTTAACGATCCTATCGAGGACATGAGGACGGTATTAGCAGGGAAGAAATATAAACCGGTAGCACTAAAAGTGAAACCGCTTTATCAAGAACTACCTGAAAAATTCCGAGTAAAGAGAAATATAACGGGAGATCCATTGAAAGATATGCCCGTGTTAAATCCCAATCCTCCCGACTTCGAACCAACAGGACGATATACCTCGGAACGCAAGGAAGCCATGGATAAAGTACACGGATCAGAATTCTTATGGCCGGAAGAAAAGAAAGCGGTGCATCATTTAATTACGCAGCAGAATGAAGCTTTCGCCTGGGATGATACCGAGAAAGGGAAATTTCGGGAAGAATTCTTTCCACCAGTAGACATGCCGACCGTCGAACATAAGCCGTGGGTGTTGAAAAACATACCGATTCCTCCGGGCATGTACCAGAAAGTATGTGAGGCAGTAAAAATAAAAATGGACGCAGGAACCTATGAATCTTCGAGTTCGTCGTATCGATCGAAATGGTTCACGGTGATGAAGAAAGATGGAGTAAATTTCAGGATTGTACACAGCTTGGAAGCATTGAATGCAGTGACTATCGCGCACTCGGGGTTACCGCCGGCGTCGGACGCATTAGCGGAACACTTCTCAGGGCGATCGTGCGGAGGCATTTTAGATCTGTACGTGGGATATGATGAGCGCCTACTAGCGGAATCATCCCGAGATTATACCACGTTTCAGACGCCCTTCGGAGCACTGAGATTAGTGACCTTACCAATGGGATGGACCAATTCCGTACCGATATTTCACGAGGATGTTACATACATTCTAAGAGATGAGATCCCGGAGTACACGGAACCATACATCGACGATGTACCCATAAGGGGACCCAAAACGAGATACGAACTGCCGGAAGGAAAGTATGAGACAATTCCAGAGAACCCAGGAATTAGGAGATTTGTATGGGAACAGCTAACAGCGACCAACCGCATATTACAACGAATGAAGTATGCTGGGGGAACGTTCTCGGGAATGAAATCCTTGTTGTGCGCGGCGGAAATCGTAGTAGTGGGGCATTTATGTACCTACGAAGGACGGAAGCCAGGACCCGACAAAGTACATGTTATTCTAAATTGGGGGCCTTGTAAAACGATTTCAGATTTAAGATCGTTTATGGGGACAGTGGGGTTGTTAAGAATATACATCACCAACTATGCGACGAGAGCAGAGCATATACAGAAATTATTACGAGGAAAAGAAACATATCATTGGGGAGAAGATCAAATGCGGTCTATGGAATTATTGAAGGATGGAGTGAAAAACGCACAATGTATAAAACCATTGGATTATTCGCTACCAGGATCAATTGTATTGGCAGTCGATACCTCGTGGAGAGCCATTGGATTTTATATATACCAGGAAGATCCAGAGGACAAAAAGAAGAAGGCATATGCGAGATTTGGGTCGATTCTGCTCTCAGAAAGAGAACAGCGATTCTCTCAACCGAAACGAGAATTATTTGGAATGCTAAGAGCACTGGATGCGTGTTATTATTGGTTGATAGGCGCCAGGAAGCTCATCGTCGAGACGGATGCCAAATATATTAAGGGTATGCTGGATAATCCAGGGATTGGACCGAACGCAACCATAAACCGGTGGATTGACCAAATATCAATGTTCCACTTCGAGTTGAGGCATGTGGCAGGGAAAACCTTTGGACCAGACGGACTATCTCGAAGGGAATGGCAGCCGGGAGACGAGGAATATTACAATCCAGAGAAAGACTTAGATGAAGGACATGGACCACCAATCTTCTCGAAGAAATTCGATAGCGATCCAGAACCATTAGAATTCGAAGAATATAAGGGTGATATTGACACGAGAGGTGGATATATCCAGGATCAAGCTTTCTTAGACAGAATGGAGGAGCCAGTACATATCGAAGATATTCTCGAAGATATTCTAGAGGATGAGGAAGAAGCTGTAGAAGAGAAACCAGAGGAACCGTATAGCCCTTGGGCAAAGTCCATAGACGACTTCCAAGACGAGTTGGATGAAGCAAGACAACAGAGTCGAACGGAAAGAGATATGGTGGCGCAAGTAGTCCAGGAGGGGAATCTTCCGAAGGAACAGGTCGAATTCTTAGAACAGTTTATTCTGGGACAAATAATTCCAGATAACAGTTTAAGAGATGATCCGGATAAGAGAAAGCCATACGAAGAGACAAACCGGACAAGCTATGGCAAGTGGTATGACAGCCGTATTCCTAAGATAAAGGAATGGTTGAGGAATCCATTGGTTAGACCGTCGGGGGTACCCCAAAAGGAATATTTGAACTTTGTACGCATAGCGAAGAATTTCTTCTTAGATGAGGAAGGACGCTTGTACAAGAGGGACGCAAACGAAAAACATAAATTAGTAGTGGAAAAGGAACACAGAATGTACATGTTGGAGGCAGCGCACGATAGTCTAGGACATCGGGGAACCTATGCAACTAAGGAACTGTTACTACAACGATTCTGGTGGCCAGAACTGGAGCGCGACGTACATTGGTATGTCAAGACTTGTCACATGTGCCAGGAAAGACAGAAGAAATTAGTACAGATCCCTAGAATCGAAACGCATACCCCCTCGATCTTCCAGCAATTGCACGCAGACACCATGCACATGGATAAGTCAGGAAGATTCAAATATATTGTTCACGGTAGATGTGCATTAACATCTTGGCCGGAGGCACGGGCGCTAGTCGCGGAAAATTCGAAAGCGATAGCAGAATGGTTGTTCCAAGATATTATTTGTCGATGGGGATGTCTAAGAGAAATCATCACAGACAATGGGAAACCATTTATTGCAGCGCTAAAATACTTAGAAGAAAAATATGGAATTAAAGGGATTAGAATCTCGGCGTACAATTCGAAGGCGAACGGAAAAGTGGAACGGCCGCATTGGGATTTAAGACAAATGCTCTATAAAGCTTGTAATGGTGATATAAAGAAATGGAAAGACTTCTTGTACCACGTCCTGTGGGCAGACAGAATTACTGTGCGCAAAGGAATGGGGTGCTCGCCGTTCTTCCTAGTCACCGGGGCACATCCGATATTGCCTTTAGACATACAGGAGGCAACCTGGCTAGTAAAATTACCAGGGAGAATTCTGACCACGGAAGAGTTAATTGGATACCGAGCCCAGGCGTTAGCCAAACATAAAGTCCACGTCGACGAGATGCGCGAGCGGGTATCAAGAAAGAAGCGAGAAGCGCTGTTAAAGTTTGAGGAACAGCATAAGGCAAAGATTAAAGACTACAGGTTCCAGAAGGGAGATTTAGTCCTAGTCAGAAACACGGCAATCGAGAAAGCACTGAACAAGAAGATGAAGGCGAGGTACTTAGGACCTATGGTCGTGATCCGAAGAAATGAGGGAGGAACGTATATCGTCGCAGAAATGGATGGGTCGGTTATGCAAGATAAAATTGCAGCCTTCCGAGTAATTCCTTACTTCGCGAGAAGACATATCGACCTACCCGATGACCTTCAAGAAATCTTAGATCAGTCCGAAGAAGCCATCGATGACCTAGTCAGGCGTGTGGAAAAAGAAGCTGAGGAAGGCTTAGAAATCGAAGACTTAACAGTCGACGACAATGCCGAAGAATTTGATGAGGACAATCTACTCGAGGAGGAAGCAGATATGTTCTGAACGGTCTAGGACGCTGGTGTCTAAATTTAGACAGAAAATGATGCGCCATTGATGCGCAATACCAAATGCGGAAACAGACTCGGACTTAGAACAAATAGAGAGGAAAAACACGAATCGACCACAGATAAATTGTCCACGCTAAGCAATACGCTGTACAAGTACACAGGGACCATTTTTTTACGATTAAGGAAATTTGTGGGGAAAAACAAAAAAGAAAAACAGGAGGAGAGGAGATAGTAGAACTATCTAAGATTTGGGATAGAGAGCGAGTAAAAAGAAAATGGGCTACTTGGAAGCGATGGAATCGAGCTTCTTGTGAACGGCGACCAACTCGGACTGGTTGTACTGCCAGCGGGAATAGAGTGAGGCCATCTTGTGGACATCGTGAACCATCTCGGCTTGAAGCTCGCCGATGCGAGTGCGAAGAGAGAGTTCACTATTAGCGCAAGAATCCTTAGAGAAGCCGGTGGTCAGAGCCTCGATCTTGCTAAGAATCTCGGACGCATAGGGGTTGTGAATGAGGACGTCGTTGGCTGAGGAACCTTAGAGAGAGAATAAATAAAGAAATAAGCAGTGACATACCTTCAAGGAGGAAGCAGGAGTCAGGATGAGCGAGGACGGAAGGAGACGATCGGGAATTGTTCGCCTCAGCCTCGACAGTGAACTTAGAAGTGGCCTGAAAGACGGGACAATTAGCGAATGGGAACATATAAGCAAGGATAAAGACGTACAGCCGCAGCTCGAGTAGAGAGGGACTATTCCAACCAAATGGGTTAGAAAATATTAAACCATATGAGGAAGAGAAAGTACCTTGGCTGACAGAGAGCAGGGTTCGTACTCGTGAAGATCAAAGCTGGAACAGGACGAGCAGGACGAACCGGGTTTGTTCGCTTCAGTTTCGGAAGACTTGGCAGCGGCCTGGAGGGTGCGCGATGCCTTGAGATAAGCAGAGCTGTTAATATCCATGCCAGGAACAGAGGCGTAAGGGATACATACGACCGCCGCCCGAGTAGCGAGGTACTAAGTCAACTGGTTAGAAATTTTCGAAACCAGGAAAGACGAAAGTCACCTTGGCTGAAGGTTCAGCGTGAGAGGTAGACGAGCGCCGCTTCTTCGAAGAGTTCGAGGAAGTGTCAGACGATTCACTAGAAACGCCCGGTTCGGTCTGCGTCTCCGCGAGGACGAAGTCGGAACCACATCCCTGGAGCCGAAGGAATTGGTCAATTAAATTGGCGAGCTCAGGAATACTTAAAGAAACTGGAAATTACCGGTTCAACGTCAACATCCATGGCGGTAGCAGAAGAAGCGTTACCGGTAGAAGGAGGAGAAGTCTCGACAATCTCCGGCGTCGCTTTAGACCTGTGAGCACGAGGAGCGCGAGGCTGGATAGAACAAAATAAGACGGAAATAAGAAATAAACCAGCAAGTAGAAACGCACGGTATGAGGAAGGCTCTTAGTCTTACGACCCTCCACAATTCCTTTGCAAATGTTGGAGACGCCCCAGTAGGCGTCGGGGAAGTTGTAGGATGGGAAAGCAGATTTATGAGCGCTATACAATTTCTTGACGCCGAAGAGCGTCTCACGAGCGACATCATCGGCGTTGATAAGCTCGATGTGCGGAGCCCAAGCACCCTGGTGGAAAATAAAATCAGAAATAATAGAAAATGAGATAATGAACAGACATACGGCCAATAGGGCGACCTCATCGAGAGCGGCGAGCCAGATAGCGACAGAGTACAACGGGTTGGCTCGAAGAGACTCGACGGCCTTGAACTTGTCCGCAACTTCGACAGCGTTAGCAATCGAAGTAGGGCGAGCAGTAGAACAAGCAGGTGCCATAGAAGTAATCGAGGGGAAAGTCGTAAGAGACTGGAGACAGAACGAAGAACAGACCAGGTTTTTATAGACAAAGGACAGTCTCCAAGGAAGCGGAGTAGATAAAATTAAAGCGCGAAAATCTTAGAATAAAATCTTAGAAGAAATTCTGGGAGATGAGGCGTCGACAAAACCGATCTTAGACAAAAGGAAAGCATGGATATAGACCAAGGGTCAGACATGAGGCCGAAGGGTCGAAATCTTAGATGACCATTGACGAAAGAAATACAAATGACTATCTACTATAATCAAGGAAGCGATAATTAGAGAGAGCGGGACAATTGACGAGGCAGGATAATATAGAGTGAGGACTGGAATCGTTAGACACAATCTTCGTAGAGAAGATATAATGAGCCTCAGCCCGGGCCTAGAAAGAAAAATTAGACATAAGATGGAAAGTGGTCACGAAGTAGCGTACCACGGCAATTAAGAAGCGGAGACGCGCGGCACGATCAGGAGAGAACGCAATGTAGAGAGTGGCAATCGGTGCCTTCTCAGAACCGTCCAAGAGACCGCCTGAAAGTACCTCAAGGCGTACAAGGTGCTGAATTAGGACCCCTAAATAATCGATAAAGGTGGCCTGGTGAAGCGCAGACGGGTTCGAAATGACGGTGGTCCCCTGAAAAAGTTAAGCGCGATTTAGGAAATGAATTGACCAGGATAGGAAAGATCTTACCAAGTATGTGGAAAGCTGGTGCACGAGATCCAGGTACACATGCGTATTGATCACGCGGCCCGAAAGCAGAGAGCGGAGAGGCGCGAGCCAGAGTTCGCACATCTCGCGATCTATTCCACGAAAAGAAGAAATATTATCTGAGGAAGCCATGCTATAGGAAAAGTATGAAGAGAAGGTATTATATCTGTAAAACGGAAACAGACGCCATGAGGCGCCAAGATTGGGGAAATTCAAATGGACCGGAAATATCAGACCTAAATCGGGAACTTAGGTCCACTTCTCGAAAAGGCATATAGGGCCATGGACAAGTGGGACCAAGGATCTTCGAAACCAAGAAACTCATTGCTTCTTAGAATTCATCATAGAAGGCACAAGGAATGGTGCAGGTTACAATGAGCGGGGGTCGGCGCGAAATACGAAAGTACAAAGTAATGTGATACCCTAAATTTAGTTCTGCTCGGACCACAGCGACTACCATCGGCTAAACAACGGGTCGTCCGCTCAACAGAAGGTTAGCGCGGATACGGTTGGGTTCGGTGGGCTGTAACATAGGGAATTAGAAAGTAGAAAGAAATTTAAAAATGAAAGCGTACTGGGAGATGCATGGAAAGGCAGACTTCATCCATGAGGGCGAGAAGCCGGTTCTCCAGAGTACCAACGCGGCATACGGTACCAAGGAAGAAATTATTGGCGATCCCGCGGCTATCAGCGTCGCCGTGGCAGACGTAGAACTCAGCCAGAAGACGGCGAACGAGATGGTACCATTGGCGATCGTGCCGAAGGAGACTGTCGGGGAGGTCGGCAAACATCTGAGAAAATGCTTTAGAAGGAAGAATAGGATTAAATAAAGAGAGAAACTTACGAAGGCAGAAATAAGATAGCCAATAGCGCTTTCTAGCGCCTTGACGTCGGCGTCGGTACGATTATCGTTGGACATGGATCCGGGATGATCGCGGAAGGCCAAGACGGCAGCGTCATAAGTCCGGTAGAGTGTGGCCTGCTGAGAGGCAGTAAGAATAGCGAAAGGACTACCACCTCTCTCAGCATGAGCAGCTTGGAAGGTGGGGGTACAGAAGACGTCCATGAAGAATTAAAGAGACAGAAGAGAAAATCATACCGATATATATACCCAACGAAACGGCTAACCCCGGACTCGGGAACAACTGGGGACAGTTGATTTCTTAGAGGGGGGGAGATGGTGTGACAATCTTAGGAAAGATACGAACAGGTACATTGACAAACGGGGAAATGTACACGAAAGTATAAAACGGGTAAATTACTGAGAAGACGCCAGGAGACCGCACAATATTTTATTGGCGCGGTCAAGGTTGTGCTCAGTAGGCTAAAAGAATAAATTAAGATATAGGAAGGAAAAATAAAAAGGAAGAACGCACCGGAAGGTTCAAATTAGCGCAACAAGTATGCATTACACCTCGAAGTTGTTCTTCGAGATTAATGACACGGAGTAAAGATACGAGAGCGTCTTCAGACAAGCGCCGAGCACGAGTATCGGCACAGGAAATATAATACTCGCTAAGGATCTGACGAATGGTGGAGTACCAAAGAGGATTCCGAAGGAGTAGAGGAGAAGGAAGGTCGGCGAAGACCTAAAAACAAGTTCCAGGAATCAGATAATAGGAAAATAAAGAGAAAGACGAACAATAATGTTGACCATCTCAATTAGAAAGTTATTGAGACGCTTAACCTCGAAATTAGTTCGGGTGTCATTCTCATTGAAGCCAGGATGGCCAGGGACAGAATGAGCGCCGAAGCGAAGCGCGGATAAAAGATCGGCTTGCTGAGGAAGGCTGAGATTGAGGAAGGGGCTGCCCCCTCGAATGTGGTGTGCAGCAATGAACTCGGGATTATCGAAAACGTCCATATTGGATATCTTAGAAAGAAATAAATCCGTACAGAACTATATACTCGGAGATTCGGTGGATTCCGAAGACGAGAATACTTAAGAAATTATTCTGATCTCAAAAAGGAAAGCGAGAGATCTTAGAAAGGACTACTTAATGGGGAATAGACCAGATAGAGGCCACAGAGACAGAAGGCATGTGGAAAAGTACTCGGAAGACGCCTAAGACCTTCTAAGATAAGGAGGGACTGGGTGACTTCGATAAATTTCACTTAAAGAGACCTTAAGTCACACAAGGAGGACAGGGCAAGAGATATATTATTGGGAACGATAATCTTTCGATCACCGTTCCCCGCAGCGATATATACATTGTAAATAAAGGGGCAACAACCAGAAGTTGCTACCCCCGCGAACAGGCAGTAAAGAAAATCGCCAGGCCCAAATGGCCCAGCTAAGAGAATGAGTCCGAGGAAACAAGTCCGGAAATCTAGGTACAACACAAGAAAAACAAAAAGTAACAGATAATGAAGTGTGTGTACATTAGAGATCGGTGGCATCCTCGTCGGCGTCCTTACCCGTGTCCCCGACCGCGCGTGCAATGGCATCCTCGTCGATTCCAGACATGGTGAGTTCGTCGGCTTCAGGCGTCTCGGGGACCTCAGGAGAATGAGGGCGTTCAATGACGACGATGGGGGGATGCTCCATGAGAATGTTGTTACTGGAGGAAGGAGTCCTTGCCATAGTCGAAGTGGACGGCCCAGCGTGGGGAACAGCAGTTCCTGTCGAGGGATCGGCTTGAGGGACAGAAGTCGAACGCGGGCCAGGCAGATAACCGGATTGGACAAGAGCCTCATCCATCTTGGTGAGGGCGGCGAGGTCGATGTTGGCCAGACTTTCGAGGACAGCCGGCGGGTCGAACAAGTATGAAACTTGCTCAACGGAACCGGAGGCCAGGATATCGGCACAGGCAGATTGAAGTTCACGAGTATCGCGGATAGCGGATGACTCGAGAACGGCGGCCATGGATCGTAACTGGTTGGCCTGTGAGGAATTTTGGATAATCCGACCAGATAAACCAGTAAGATCTAAAGAAAGAAATTAGTAAAGACAGTACAGAGAGAAAGTAGAAAATACGAACGAGACAAAGTGAGATGTTGCCAAGGGCGGAACAACTCGTTCACCATTTGATCCACTTGAGCAGGATTGAGCTCAAAAGAACATCGAGGGGCGCTAACATCGAAACAAGCCCCACATCCACGGCCGAGGCCTCGGAACTCACAAACCGTAGACTCCCCGAAAATCTTGACAGTCATACAGCGGGAACATTTCATTTTGGGCTAAAAGAAGAATTGAAATAAGTAAAGTAAAATAAGGGAAAGCCAGAAGAAACATACCAGTTCACGGGGTTCGGGAAGCATCTTGAGGATCTCAGCCGTCAGCGCAAGGCGAGCAGGATTGGTCGCAACGGCAGCGTCCCGGGAGGAATCCAACTCATGACCCCGAGTACGACCAGAGGTCTTTCGAGCAGCTACCCTGTCCGGAATCGGAGGAACACAGACAGCAGAAGATCCTAGGGGCTGAGTTGATTTAGCCTTCTTAGTCTTCCTCTGGGGCTTGACCGGAGCGGAAGAGACATCGGATTCCTGTCCAGAGGAAGGATCCTGAAGTTTAACAGCAGCCAGATTTCGAGCGGACCGACGAGGATGAGAACGAGTGTTGGAACCGGTCTTCGAAGAACGAGCCGGTTTGGAAGCAGAAGGACGATCATCCTCATCAACGGGCGCCTTGCCCGCAGTCGACGCTGGTTTGCGACGGAGAGGCTTAGTCTTCCTGGCAGCTATTGAAAGAAGTCAATAAGAAATTATAGAATATGGGAAAGAAGATCACCTTTATCGCGCTGGGCCTCAAGCATTCGGGTCAAAGGCTGGAATATAGAATAAACAAGAGATAAACAAAATAATAGAGATAAGAAGACGAACATTGTCGTTAGTCGTCGACATACGGGGAGTCATACGGGGTCTCTTCTTCTGAGAAGAGTCGGCCAATGTCTTTTCGTCGGAAAAATCAAGAGGCAGGGCCTCAGAAACAGAAGCTAAAAATGGAAATTTTAGTAAGAGCGAAATAAACAAAATAAGGAGGACGAACCAGCATGAGGGCGCTTAAGGAAAGAAGGTGGACCAATTTTAACAGGAGGACCGGATATCGGACCATCGTTGTGCAAAGGCTGGGTAACAGGAAGAAGGAACACATCCTCCTGCTCGACGATGGGGTCGCCCTTCCGATAAGGAAAAACGTCGAGCCAGTCGAACGCGTCGTCAGGCTGGGAAACAAAATGTTTTAAGAAAATAAAGAAAACAGCGACTGAGAAATAAAAATATGCGTACATCTTCGGGATCTTCGGCGTCCTCACGATGGAACCAGATAGACCAAGCCTCGGGGACGTTTTCGGGTTTCAGAGCCAGGACAATCCTGCTAACGGAACCAGCAAAAGACGAGACCAAGAGGTCGTCTATGAGGTCGGGGTCGCGGGCAGACTGTAGGACCTGGAAGGATCGAAGGTTGGACGAATAAAAAGAAAGGAGAACAGACAGGAACTTACGATAGCAGCGTGAATATCGGTAATATCGCGTAGGAGGCGGCCCTCGCGACAACTCTTGTAAGCCGGCTCACTGGAAAGATTAGAGGGCGGAGGTTTGGAAAGTACGCGGAATAGTGGAATGACGGCACGAAGGTCGTAGTACCAGTCCTGGGAACGAGGGACCCGTTGAGTGCGATAAACCGTGGACGAAGGCATGATAAAGAACGAGATGAAGATGAGCGAATAAAAGACAAAGCCTCGAGTTAAATATTCTCGAAGTTAGCCCGTGCACTGGTCAATCGGTCAGAGAAATGACCGAAGACTGAAGAAAAGCTTAAGCGCCTACCGAATAGGGTGACAGAAAAGTTTAAACGAGATATGACGAGGGATTCGCAATACATAAGAAACTAGCTAAGTCGAATTGATGGGACATCAATCGAGCGCTAGGAGACCGGCAAAGTCCGCTTGACGACAAGTTAACGGCCTAAGGGCGTAATGATCGGTGGATAGAAACAGAGACTAGGCAAAGCAAGGAATAAGAAATTAAAAAGAACGTGTACCCAAGTTGACTGAGGACAGTCAAGATTAAGAGAGGGGGAGATGACAGGCCGGTTAGAAAACCGGCTCTGAAAACGCGAAATTTTGCGATTTCTCACCTGAAATAAAGTCTACACAGTTCAGAGGAATTATAACAGAGGCACGCGACGAGAACCCGGTCGGCGAGCTTT